>Ga0105248_10002260_pt1 | contig 21349 bp, 22 predicted proteins | sample KBSS34metaG_FD_81524 | JGI IMG/M metagenome (GOLD analysis project Ga0105248, IMG submission 81524) | Switchgrass rhizosphere microbial communities from Kellogg Biological Station, Michigan, USA - KBS S3-4 metaG | ecosystem: Host-associated > Plants > Roots > Rhizosphere > Soil | place...
CAGGTCTTTCAGCCCAGAGCGGGCGATTGCGCGGATCAACGCCATCGGCTTGCGGCGCGTGGCCCAGCCACCGACGCCGATCGTCATCCCATCGGAAAGCTGGTCGACGATGTCGTCGACCGTCATGCGCTTGTCGAGCATAGTGTCAGTCATCCTTCTCATGGGCCCACTTGTGACCCCAGTCGCTGACGGCAAGGCTGGTGGTTGCCGTCCAGGTCGCGGGATCGATTACGAGCCCGTTCCAGCCATATTCAATGTCAAAACCGCCCGGCGTCTGCATGTAGAAGGATGTCATCTTGTCGTTGACATGCCGTCCCAGCGTCGCGGAAAGCGGGACTTTGCCCTTGCTCTTCAAGACGCGATCGTACGCGCGCCCGACATCCTCGAGCGAGCCGACCTCGAGCATCATGTGCACAGCGCCGTTCGGGCTTTCGGGCATCTGTCCCAGCGCAAGGCTGTGATGACGGCTGTTACAATGCAGGAAGGCGAAACCGATACCCTTATCCTCCGGGCCACCGCCCATCAGGTAGAAGCGGCCGAGGTCGGTGTCGCCAAAACCGAGGACGCTCTTGTAGAAATCGTGGGTTTCTTCGAAATTGGGCGCCGTGAGCACGACATGGCCGAGCCCCATGTCGCCATTGTCGCCCGTCACGAAACGGCTGACGCCCACGGGTGAGATGAACGTCGCGTAATCGACGAAGCGGCCGTAGAACAATTCCATCGCGTTGCCCGCCGGATCCGACGAGCGGGCCAGCTCATAAACCTGGCGTGCCCGCGCCTCCATCGTATCGGCGCGATCGACAGGGCGGCCCGCGGCTTCCAGCTTCGCCAGGGCCGCTTCAAAATCCTCGCGGCTCGCAAATTCCCAGCCTGGGGCGACGAACGCGTCGCGTTCGCCCTTTTGCACCCAGAACCGGAAGGGGCGATCGTCCATCCGAAACAGGACGACGTCGTCGCGTCCGGATTCAACCGACATCAATCCGGCGATGTTGTTGGCGAACTCCGTCCACGCCGAAAGATCGCGTGCCTCGATGATCACATACCCAAGTGATTTTACTGCCATACCTGCCGCCCGCCCCGTTGTCGTTTCCACATCGAATCCATCGCGTTAGCCGATTGCCAATTCCGCTACGCAATCTTTAACGTGGTCAATAGCGTCGGCAATGTCATATGGGGCTGAATGCCCAGGATGAGGCGATGGCAATTCGTTCCTGGTTCGACTATAAGCATCATGCAGAATGTGCAAGCTCTGTTTTTTTTGATGTTTTGCGTTAAAAAGACTCGTATGAAATACGCAAATTGCTATTCCGCCAGTTTGACCGCCGCAATGGAGATGATGATGATCAGGGCAGCAAGCAGTCAGCCGATAGAATCGTTGGAAGCCGCTCCGCCGACGCCGGACGTCCTCATCGAACGCGCGCGGGCGATGATCCCTACGCTGCGCGAACGCGCGCGCGCCTGCACTCTGGCGCACAACGTGCCGGCGGAAACGGTTGCGGAAATGAAGGCCGCGGGTTTCTTCCGGGTGCTCCAGCCCAAGCGGTGGGGCGGATATGAAATGCATCCCAACGTATTCTTCGAAATCCAGAAGGCGCTCGCCGAAGGCTGCATGTCGACCGGCTGGATCTACGGGGTGCTGGGGTGCCACCCTTATGAACTGGCGCTGTTCCATGACCAGGCGCAGCGAGATGTATGGGGCGAGAACCCCGATATGCTGGTCTCCTCCACCTATCAGCCCGTCGGCAAGGTCGAGAAGGTGGAAGGCGGCTTCTATCTGTCCGGCCGCTGGGGCTTTTCCTCCGGTTCGACGCATTGCGGCTGGGTGCTGCTGGGAGCGATCAACTTCGACACCGGCGGCGGCCCGCCCGATATGCGGACGTTCCTGCTGCCGCGGTCCGACTATCAGGTGATAGAAGGAACGTGGGATACGTTCGGGCTGCAGGGCACGGGCAGTTTCGATATCCTGGTGGAGCGCGTGTTCGTGCCCGAGCATCGCACGCACAAGGCAAGCGATGGATTCGCCTGCGCCAATCCGGGGCAGGTGGAAAATGATGGGCCGCTGTATCGCCTGCCCTGGGCGCAGGTGTTCGTGCGATCGGTTTCCACGGCCGCCTTTGGCGGTGCACGGGCCGCGATCGCCGCAGCGCTGGAGATCATGCAGAGCCGGGTGTCCAGCAACACCGGCAAGGCGGCAAAGGCGGATCCCTTCCTCCATGCCGCCATCGCTCGCGCCATCGCCGAGGTGAATGAGATGGAATTGACCCATCGCGCCACATTCGACGAACTGATGGGCTATGCCGAAAGGGGTGAAGCCATCCCGATGGACCGCCGCGGTCTGTTTGCCTATCAGTCCTCCAGTGTCGTGCGGCGAATGGCCGACCTGGCTGACGACATGGTCAAGCTGCTGGGCGGTCGTGCCATCTATATGTCCAGTCCGATCCTGCAGCCGTGGCTCGACCTGCACGCAGCGCGCGCGCACGTTGCGAACGACCCGGCGAATCGCACAAGCGATGTGATCGGCACAATGCAGGGCGAGCCGCCCGCATTCACGTTCATCTGAGGCTCGGCGTGACGAAAAACATGGATCGCAAGGTTTATAGCGTCTCGGGCGGTTACGAGATTTCGATTGCGGAAGCCGGATCCGGACCGGCCGTGGTGTTCATACACGGCAGCGGACCCGGCGCATCGGGGGCGTCGAACTTCAGAAACAATGCTCAGGCGTTCGTCGATGCCGGCTATCGGGTGATTCTGCCCGACCTCATCGGGTACGGCCAGTCCTCCAAACCGGAGGGCATCGACTATCCGCTGGAGCTGTTTACCCAGACGCTGCTGGAGGCGCTGGCGCAGCACGGTGTGACCGGCGGAAGTCTTGTCGGCAACTCGCTGGGCGGCGGGATCGCTCTTCAGATCGTCCTCGATCATCCCGAGTTCGTCGTCGACAAACTGATCCTGATGGCCCCGGGCTGCGTCGCCGAACAGATGAGCTATTTCACGATGCCCGGCATCGCGAAGATGCGGTCGGGCTTTGGCAGCGCCGATTTCAACATCGAGGAGCAGCGGCGCCTTATCAGCAATCTTGTGCACCCTGATTCGCTTCACCGGGTCAGCGATTCGCTGGTGGAGGAACGCTTTGCGGTCGCAAGGACGCAGTCCAAGGATGTCATCGGGCGGATGAAGACGCCGGATCTCGGCCCTCGCCTCGGCGAAGTGACACGGCCCATCTTCGTGCTCTGGGGGCTCAACGACGAATTCTGCCCGGAAGCGCATGCGCGCCTGTTCCTCGATGCCTGTGCCGACGTTCGCTGCCTGACATTTTCCCGCACGGGCCACTGGGTTCAGGTCGAGCGGGCGGAAGAATTCAACCGCTATTCGGTCGATTTCCTCAATGGCTAGTGCGCCGCAGCCTTCGACGGACGTCGGGGATGTCGTCCTGGGCCTTAAAGGCGCCATGCGTCGCCTGGCTTCGGGCGTGGCGATCGTTGCGGCGCGCGGCGACGACGCGCCGGTCGGGATGGCAGCGACGTCCATCACATCCCTGACGATGGAACCCCCCGCCGTTCTGGTCTGCGTGAACCGGACCGCTGGCATTCATGCCGCCCTGTCGCCCGGCTGCCCGATCAGCATCAATCTGCTCTCGCGCCATCAGCGCGAAATATCGGCCGCGTTCGGTGGCGCCGTCGCGCGGGAAAAGCGGTTCGAGGTCGGTGTCTGGGCGGAGGACATCCATGGCCTTCCCATTCTCGATGCGGCGCAGGCCAATTTGTCCTGCACGATCGACAGTATCGCGCCCTATGGCACGCACAGCATCGTCATCGCCCGCGTGGACGCGGTGCGATTGAGCGATGTGGTCGAGCCCCTCATCTTTCAGAACGGAGCCTATCTGTGAGTGAAACGGTCGATCAAAGCCTTAACGACGCTCTCGCCGACGAACTCTACGGCGCATTGCGGGATGGCCGCGCCATCCCCCCTCTGATGGGCCGCCATTCCACGCTGACCATCGATGACGCCTATGCCATCTCGCTCCGCACACTTGAGCGCCGCCGGGCCGATGGTGAAAGGGTGATCGGCAAGAAGATCGGCGTGACGTCGAAGGCGGTGCAGGACATGCTGGGCGTGCATCAGCCGGATTTCGGATTTCTGACCGACCGCATGTTTGTCGAGGGTGACATCGATATCAGGGCCCACGGCCTGATCCAGCCCCGCGCCGAGGCCGAGATCGGCTTCATCCTCAAGGATCGCCTGAAGGGGCCGGGGGTCACCGCGAGCCAGGTGATCGCCGCGACCGAGGCGATCGTTCCCTGTTTCGAAATCGTCGATAGCCGGATTCAGGACTGGAAGATCGGCATCGTCGACACGGTGGCCGACAATGCGTCCTGCGGCGTTTACGTGCTGGGCGAGGCGCGGGCCGATCCACGCGAGCATGACCTGCCCAACCTGCACGTGACGGTAACGAAGAATGGCGCGCCGCTGAGCGAAGGCTATGGTCATGCGGTTCAGGGCTCGCCCGCCGAAGCGGTGGCGTGGCTCGCCAACACGCTGGGGGCATATGGCGTTGCGCTCGAGCCGGGAGATGTGGTTCTGTCCGGCAGCCTCGTGCCGCTGGAGCCGGCGGTTGCGGGTGACGTCTTCGAAATGCAGTTGCATGGCATCGGTGCGTGCACCGCGCGTTTCATTTAGTTTTGTTGCATCGCGCAGCGATGTTTTGAGGAGTAATCATGGCTGAAAAGGTCAAGGCGGCGATAATCGGTTCGGGCAACATCGGTACCGACCTGATGATCAAGATGCTTAAATATCCAGAAAATATGGAACTGGTCGCGGTGGTCGGCATCGATGCCAATTCCGAAGGTCTGGCGATGGCGCGCGAACGCGGCGTCGCGACCACGCATGAGGGTATCGATGGCTTACGGGCCATGCCCCAATATGCCGATATCGGAATCGTTTTCGACGCCACCAGCGCCTATGCCCACAAGGTGCATGACGCGGCGCTGCGCGCGGACGGCAAGCAGGTGGTGGATCTCACCCCCGCGGCGATCGGCCCCTATACGATCCCGACCGTCAATGGCGACGCCAATCTCGATCAGCCCAACGTCAACATGGTGACGTGCGGCGGGCAGGCGACGATCCCGATGGTGGCGGCGGTGAGCCAGGTCGCGACCGTCCATTATGCGGAGATCGTGGCATCGGTCTCGTCGCGCTCGGCGGGTCCTGGAACGCGCGCCAATATCGACGAGTTCACCCGGACCACCGCGGGCGCGATCGAGAAGGTCGGCGGCGCGGCTGTCGGCAAGGCGATCATCATCCTGAACCCCGCCGAGCCACCCATGATCATGCGCGACACTGTCTTCACGCTTTCGGAAGGAGCGGATGAAGAGACGATCCGTGCGTCGGTCAAGGCGATGGTCGAGAAGGTGCAGAAATATGTTCCCGGATATCGGCTGAAGCAGGAAGTCCAGTTCGAGCGTTACGGCGACAACAACCGCCTCAAAATTCCCGGCCGGGGCGAATTCACCGGCATCAAGACCGCCATCTATCTCGAAGTCGAAGGTGCGGGCGATTATCTGCCCAGCTATTCCGGCAATCTCGATATCATGACCGCCGCCGCGAAAGCGACCGGCGAATTGCTGGCGAAGAAAATCGTCGAAAGAAAGAAGGTGGCCGCATGAGAGCGCAGTTCAACGTCGAGGCTGGCCACAAGATCTACGTCCAGGACGTCACCCTGCGTGACGGCATGCACGCGATCAAGCACATGTATGGCATCGATCATGTGAAGGCGATCGCCAAGGCGCTCGACGATGCCGGCGTGGACGCGATCGAAGTCGCCCATGGCGACGGTCTCAATGGCGCCAGCTTCAATTACGGATTCGGCGCGCATACCGATTGGGAATGGCTCGAAGCCGTTGCCGAGGTGCTCACCAAATCGGTGCTGACCACCCTCATTCTGCCGGGTGTCGGCACGGTCGAGGAACTGCGCCGGGCTTATGATATCGGCGTGCGCTCGGTCCGCGTTGCGACGCATTGCACCGAAGCCGATGTATCGAAGCAGCATATCGGCATCGCCCGGGACCTGGGCATGGACGTGTCCGGCTTCCTGATGATGAGCCATATGATCGAGCCGGACCTGCTCGCGCAGCAGGCGCTGCTGATGGAGAGCTATGGCGCACAGTGCGTCTATGTCACCGATTCCGGTGGCGCGCTCGATATGGACGGCGTGCGCGCCCGGTTCGAAGCCTATGATCGCGTGCTCAAGCCCGAGACCCAGCGTGGCATGCACGCGCATCACAACCTCTCGCTCGGCACGGCGAATTCGATCGTCGCCGCGCAATGCGGCGCGGTGCGCATCGACGCGAGCCTGACCGGCATGGGCGCAGGCGCGGGCAATGCCCCGCTGGAGGTGTTCGTAGCTGCCGCAGACCGCAAGGGCTGGAACCACGGTTGCGACGTCAATGCGCTCATGGATGCGGCGGAGGATCTTGTCCGGCCGTTGCAGGTCCGTCCGGTCCGCGTCGATCGCGAAACGCTCGCACTGGGCTATGCCGGCGTCTATTCCAGCTTCCTGCTCCATGCAGAGAAGGCGGCCGAGACCTATGGCATCGACACCCGCACCATCCTGGTCGAGCTGGGCCGTCGCAAGATGGTCGGCGGACAGGAGGACATGATCGTCGACGTCGCGCTGGATATGATAAAGGAGCGCGAGGCGGCACGCTGACGACTCTGATGCAGCTGTCGCTCGACCATATCACCGTCACCGATACGACCCCGGCGCAGCTTGCCGAACTGGCGGCTGCGACCGGGTGTTCGGGTATCTGTCCCTTTTTGCATTCGATGGCGGTGCTGCCCGCCATGCCGCATTATGATCTGGTTCGCGATGTCGCCGCCCGTCGGGAAACGCGTGCGGTGCTGGCGGCAAACGGACTCACCGTCGACCTCGTCTATCCCTTCACAATGGCCGGGCGCACCGTAGTCGCCGATTTCGCGCCAGCGCTGGAGGCCGGGGCCGAACTTGGCGCGCCGCTTGCGAATGTCCTGTGTTATGATCGCGATCCTGGCCGCCGCGCGGACAGGCTAACCGAACTGGCTGACCTCGCGGCGTCGTTCGGCATTGGCCTGGCCATCGAATTCTACCCGCCGGCGCAGGTGCGCTCGCTGGCAGAGGCGTTGGCGGAGATTGATCGGATCGGGCGTCAGGACATGGGCGTGACGCTCGATCTGCTGCATGTCATGCGTGGCGGAGACGTCGAAACCAGCATGGCGCTGCTCGGCGATCCGCGTATCCGGATCGCGCAGCTTTCCGATGGACCCGCGACGATGCCTGCTGACAGGATCGAGTGGGAAGCCGGCATCCAGCGCCTGCTGCCGGGCGCGGGAACCTTCGACATCCCCGCGTTCGTCCGCGCGCTGGCGCCCGGTGTTCTGTTCAGCGTCGAGGCCCCGCAGCAGCTGGCCATCGACATGGGCGTTCCAGCGGTCGAACGCGCCCGCGCTGCTGTCGCGGCAGCCCGTGCCTGCTGGGGCGGCGTATGAGATAAAGAGGAGAGAATGATATGGCAGGCAGGTTGGAAGGCAAGGTCGCGATCGTCACCGGTGCGGGCCGGGACGGCAATATCGGGGTCGCGATCTGCGAGGCGTTTCTGCGCGAAGGCGCGAAAGCCGTTGTCGCCACCGACCTGCGGGAGGACGAAAAGGACGCCATCGCCGCACGCATGGCGCGCGTCGCCCCACCGGAGGCATTCTCCTATAAGCTCCACGACGTGACCAGCCAGGCGAGCTGGGCCGATGTCGTCGAGGCGACCGTTTCGGCGTTTGGCGGCATTGACGTGCTGGTGAACAATGCGGGCATATCGATCCACGCGGGCGTGGAGCACAGCAGCCTTGATGACGTGCGCAAGGTGATGGCCGTCAATCATGACGCGCTGTTCCTGGGGATGCAGACCTGTCTTCCGGCTTTGAGGAAGAGCGTGGAGCGCTTTCCGGGCGGTGGCTCGATCATCAACAATCTGTCGATGGCCTCCTACATGCCCAGCGCCCACAATCTGGGCTATCATGTGTCCAAGGCCGCCGGTCGCATGCTGACGCTCTGCGGCGCGATCGAATTCGGTCCGCAGAAAGTCCGGGTCAATTCCGTGCACCCGGGCCTGACCATGACGCCGCTAATCTATGAGGCGCTGGAAGATTATGCGCGGAGCGGACGATATGAAAGTGTCGAAGCCGGAGAGGCCGATATCGCCCGTCGTGGCGCGCTTGGCATTTCCAGCAAACCAGAAGATACCGCCCACGCATTCGTCTATCTGGGATCCGAGGAGGCCCGCTTCGTGACTGGTGCATCCATCTATCATGACGGGGCCATCGGTCAGCGTTTCTGACATTCGGCGGCCGCATCCACCATGGTGCGGCCAAGGAATTGCCGCTGCTAAATAGTACGATATCGTTCTATAACTTGACTGCTGTCTCGTGATGAATACATTCGGACAAAACAGCAGCGGGGAGGGGGCGAACATGGATTTTGTTGCGACAATGACGACGGCCGCGAAGGGCGCGCTGCCCGCGATTGTGGCTTTTCCGATCATGTTGGTGCCGTTCATAGTCGCCGAGCAAATATGGCCGGTGGGTCAGAGGCCCGGCGTCCGCGATTACGCCCTCAATATCCTGATTTCGATCTCGACGCTTTTCCTCGCGCTGCCGGTCGGTGTGGCGGCCGGAATCGGCAGTGCCAGCCTGCGTCAGTATTTGCCCTGGCAGCCGATCGCCTTCAGCTTCGCGGATATCGGCCATGTTCCGATGATCGGCGGCGCGCTGGAAATCGCCGCGTTGATCTTCGTGCCGCTGCTGCTTCACGACATCTGGTTCTACTGGGCGCACCGGATCGAACATCGCGTGCCATTCCTGTGGGAATTCCACAAGCTGCACCATAGTGACGAGCAGATGAACTGTTCGACATGGGCGCGCGATCATTTTCTTCAGGCGTCGTGGATAGCATTGTTCCCGGTGTTTACGCTGGGCCTGCTGTTCGATCTTGACGCTGTTCAGGCCGGGCAGGCGGCATTGCTGTCCAGCCTGTTTCTCAGCCTCTGGTCGATGCTGTACCACTCTGCCATTCGCCTGCGGATGCCCTGGCTCGACAGGATTCTGGTAACGCCGCAAGTGCATCGTATCCATCATTCGCGCGATCCGGCGCATCATGATCGCAATTTCGCCGACGTCCTGCCGATCTTTGATATCATGTTCGGGACGTATCATCGGCCGGGGCCTGATGAATTCGCCGCGACGGGCCTTGGCGATGATGATCGCGCCCCGCGCACGCTCTGGCAGGCGCAGGGCCATCCGGCATGGTTGGGGCTGACGAAATTAACCGGGCGGGGTAATCATCGCGGCCGCGACAGATCGTAAGGGAGAGATTTTGATGCGCGCCATGGTCGATTGCGATTTGCTGCCAGGCCTTGATTTGATGCCGAGCTTCGAACTGACAGAGCAGAGCCTGCCGATGATCCGGCAAGGCATGCAAGACATGACCGCGCTGGCGCCGGAGCCGTCTGGCACGGGCGTCAGGTGGCGCGATGACGCCGTCCCCGTTCCGGACGGACGGTCGATCCCCGTGCGCATTTATGCGCCGGAAGCGGTAACCGGGGCATTGCCCGCCATTCTCCAAATCCACGGCGGCGGCTACGTTATGGGTTCGCATGCTATCAGCCATGCGGCCAACATGGTGATGGCTGCCGCCGTCGAGGCGGTGATCGTCGCGGTCGATTATCGCCTGGCGCCCGAAACGCGCGCGCCGGGCGCGGTCGAGGATTGCTACGCCGCCTTATGCTGGCTGGCCACGGAGGCCCCTCGCCTGGGCGCCGATCCCACGCGTATCGCGGTGCGCGGCGAGAGCGCGGGTGGCGGACTCGCGGCGGCGCTCGCGCTGCTGGCGCGAGACCGGGGCGGCCCGGCGATCGCGCATCAGAACCTCGTCTATCCAATGCTCGATGATCGCACATGCATCAGGCGCCTTCCGGATCATCTGGGCGCGTTCGTCTGGACGCCGCAGGCGAACACCTTCGGCTGGCGCGCCTTGCTGGGTGTGGAGCCGGGCAGCGAGGATGTACCGCCTTATTCTGTACCGGCACGGGCGGAGACGCTGGCGGGCCTGCCGCCGGCCTTTATCGCGGTGGGTGCGCTCGATCTTTTCCTGGTGGAGGACATCGATTATGCCCGCCGCCTGATCGAGGCCGCCGTGCCCACCGAATTACATGTCTATCCCGGTGCCTATCATGGCTTCGACGTGATGCCCGACGCCGAACCGGTGCGCCGCATGAAACATGATGCCGTCGCCGCCCTGCGCCGGGCGCTGCATCCCCGCGGAGCGGCCTGACCGCTCCGCGGGAATCATATCCGTCAGCCGACGGCCAGTTCGGCGAGTTCTTCGGGGCTCAGCTTCAGTGCGGCGGCCTTTACGCTTTCCTCGATCCGGGCCGGGCTGGACGCTCCGAAGATCGGAATTACCTGACCCGGCTGGTTGACCAGATAGGCGAGGACGACTTCGGACACGGTGGCGCCATGGCGCGCCGCAACCGTCTTCGCGGCCTCGAACCGGGCCTTGTTCGCCGGATGGTCGTAAAACGCCTTGAGTGGTTCTGAGACGGCGTCCTCGCCCTTTTCCAGCATGCCGAAGTAGCCGCGGCTCTGGCCGCAATAGGGGATCACGGCCAGGCCCGCATCCTTGAGCTTGCCGCCATGGTCCTCGAAGAAGAGCTGATATCCCTGCTGTCCGGCATTCTGCTCATTGGGCTTGCCCAGACCCCAGAAGGGCTCGACGGCGACAAATCCGGTCTTGCCATTCGCCTTGGCGTATTCATTCGCTTCGAGCAAACGAGCGTCCGTCCAGTTCGATGCGCCGAACCAGCGAATCTTGCCGGCCGCCTTCGCGTCGTTCAGGAAATCGATCAATTCCGCCACCGGCGTGTCGGGATTGTCCATGTGCAGCCAGTAGAGATCGATCGTGTCGATGCCCAGATGGTCCAGGCTCTCCTCCAGATCGCTGCCGATATCCTTGGCGTTGACCCGGTTGCGATAATCGCCGGCGCGCATGTCGAAGTGACCGCCCTTGGTCGCCACGACGAAATCGCCACGATTCTTGCCCTTGAGCCAGGCGCCCACGGCGCGCTCGCTGGCGCCCTTCGGCGCGGTCGGCATCCAATCGCCGTAGGAGCGGGCCGTGTCGATGAAATTGCCGCCAAGGCCAGCGAAAGTGTCGAGAATCGCGTTGGAGTGCTCCTGGTCGATCAACCAGCCGAGCATGTTGGTTCCGTAGCAGAGGCTGCTGACGGACAGGTCGGTGTGGGCGAGGGTGACTTTCGGTAGCATGGCTGTCTCCTGCAGGGCCCGTCCCGGACGGGCAGTGGGCCGTTCGTTCTCTATTACTCAGCGTCTCGCGATGATGGGACCTTGCTTCGCGGCATTCGCATGATTTGTCCGCGTGAAGATGGTGCTTTACATCGTAGCCGGGCCAAGCTGTTACGCACCGCCGTAGTGAAATGGAAGCACCTTATGCCCTGTTCCGGACATTTTCCGGTGCTTTTCCGCGTCACCACCGGAACTGAAAGGCGCTTGTCCAGGACGTATTTAATAGACGCTGGCGATCTTTTTTTCGCATGCTATGCTCGCTAGGAAATGGGAGGGGCAGCCGGCGATGCAGATAAGAAGTGGGCGTACGATGACACCTCCGTCACTCGATGCGCTTGATACGAGTATCATTGAGATTCTTCGTAAGGACGGCCGGGCCACCAATCAGGACATCGCCAATAATTTGTCGGTCACGGCGGCGACCGTGTCCGCTCGTTTGCAGAAAATGGAAGACGCGCGCGCCATGCGTGTGGTTGCGGTGACCGATTTTGCGGCGCTTGGCTATAACGTCATCATCGCACTGGGCGTTAAGGTGCGCGGGCGGGCCGTGAAGGACGTCGGCCGCGATCTGGCGGCGTTCCCTGAAGTGCTGAGTGTCAACATCATGAATGGCGAGAATGATTTGGAACTGATGGTCGCACTCCATGATTTCTCGGAAATCCAGAACTTTCTCTACGACCATATAGCAGGGATCGAAGGGGTGGACCGCATCGAATCCGGCATTGCGGCCGATATCGTCAAATTCGAATTCAACGTTGCGCCGCTGTGACGGCGAACTTCAAGAAACGCCTCGATCCGCTGGATGAGCGCATTGTCGAAAAACTCGCGCGCGACGCGCGGATTTCCAACCGGGCCATCGCAGCCGAGCTCGGGGTGACCGAAGGCACTATTCGCACCCGGATCAAGCGATTGCAGAATGAAGGCCTGATCCAGTTCACCGTGATCAAGGATTTCCGGATGGCAGGTTCGCCCAACCTGTGCATGCTCGGTATCGACGCCGATCCCTCGCGCGTATCGGTCTTGGCCGAAAGCCTTAAGGCGATACCGGAAATCAACTGTGTCGTGGTGCTGCTTGGCCGCTTCAGCTTGCTGGCCATGGGCCTTTTCACCAATATCGAGCAGCTCAATGAAGTCGTTACGGAGCGGATTCGCAGCCTGCCCGGCGTGCAGCGCGTGGAAACCGCGATATCGGTCCATAATCTGAAATATGATGTGGGTGTGGCGAGGATTACGCCTTCCCCCAAAACGGACTGACCTGGGGCCGATCGCGAAGATATCGCTGATCAACGGAACGCCACGGGCACTCCGCCTGCCGTCTCATCCGCCCAGCCACCACAGCACGCCGATCAGCGATAGCGAAGCCAGTGTCGAGGTCAGCGTCACTGCCCATGCGCTGACTTCCATGGCCCAGCGACCAGCCTTGCCGGCCAGAACGAAACTGGAGGCGCCGCTGGGCATAGCCGCCATCAGGATCGCGACCTTTCCCCAGAGCAGGGGGATCGGCGGCAGAACCCAGAGAATTCCCGCGGTGATCAGGGGCTGGACCACCAGTTTCAGGGCGACGACCCGTCCAACCGGCCCAGGCGACGCCTTCTCGCGCGGCAGCGCCATGAAGATGCCGATCGCTGCGAGCGCGCACGGAGCGGTCGCCTGAGCGAGGGTTTGCAGCAACACGTCGGCCGGTCCCGTCAGCGGCAGGCGCAGTTCGGACCAGGCAACGCCCGCCAGCGATAGCAGGATAAGCGGATTGCGGAGGATAGAACGCCCGGCCAGCTTCATTCCGGCCATAACCCCCTGGCCATGATTTGCCGTGACCTCGCTCATGATCATGCCGATCGTGAAGACGATCGACGAATAAATGAGCATCGTCACGGCGACCGGAGCAATGCTCTGCGGTCCCAGCGCCAACAGCGCGATCGGCAGACCGATAAATCCGGTATTACTGAAACATGCGCACAGCGCCGCGATGTTCGCTTCGCCGGATGACCGCCCGAACCGCCGCTCGATCGCAAAGCCTATGGCATAAGTGGCCAGCGCGCCGAGCGTGACCGCCGCGAACATGCCGGGCACCGCAAGGAGGCGAGGATCGGTGTGCGCGATCGACCGGAAGGTCAGGACGGGCAGCGTGATCGAAATAACGAACCGGTTCATCACCTCGAATGCCCGGTCGCCCAATATGTCGTACCGGCCGCATGCATAGCCGATCAGAATGAGGCCGAACACCGGCAGCAACGCGCTCAGGATGATTATCGCCATGGGTGAAATCGGGTCTCGCAGAGGAAAGGTCGCGCACGTCATCGCCCGCTCTGCCTCGCTTTAGGTTCGGAAGGGCAAAGGGCAAGAGGCGCGGTTGCGCAACGTTAGCAAGGGCGCCCTGCGCGGGCTACCGCTGAAACTGTGCCGCAGCCGTGTCGAAACTCTGCCGCGTCGCTTCGTCGAGCGGCAGGAGCCGGAACGCGTCCGACAGGATTTCCACGCCATAGGGGCCATCATAGCCTAGCCCATCCAGCGCGGCGATGAAGCCCGCGACGTCGAACTCACCTTCGCCGCAGAGCTTTCGGTAGTGCATCGTGTCTTCCATGAGCGAACCGCGCATGATGGTATCGGCGTCGCAAAGTTCGATGGATGTGATGAAGCGCAAGGGGATCGCCGCGACGTCGCTCACCGCTCCGCCCGATCGGACCACGTGCCAGATGTCAATCAGCAGGCCGCCATTCGGTGCATCGGCAGCGGCGACCATCTCCAGTGCGGCCGAAAGCGATGGCAGCGTCGAAAACGGCAGCATCTCCATGCCAACCAGAAGGCCGTGCTGTGCTGCGTCGGCGCATAGGTCCGCGAACGCCTCGGCCAGCGGCGCGCCCGTCGGATCGTCGGGACCAAAGGGCGGCATGACCTTCACATGACGGGCGCCGAGCGCATCGGCGGCGCGAAACAGTTCCGTCCTGGCCGCGTCGGACTGTTCGCGACGCTCGCCCTCCGCGTACCAGTCGGACAGGAACTCCAACTCGACGATCGTCTGCCCGGTGTCTGTCAGGCGCTTGCGCAGACTCTCGTAGGAGCGGCCCTGCGCGCGCCAGGCGAGCAGATCGCCAAGCCAGAAGCCGGTGCCGGCATAGCCCGCGCGGGCGATTGCATCGATCCGGTCCTCAAGCGGCCACCGGCTGCAATTGTCTGGCTGGCTTGGCAAGACGTCGCCGGCCGTCGTCCAGCACGTCGCGATCAGATCCCGCCGGCCACCCATCATGTACCTCTTTTCAGTCGTCCATGCGGGGCGTTTCAACCCCGGCATTCTTGCAGGCATAATCCAGCAGCGCGGAATAATCCTTGCTGGCATAGTCGGTCGCACGCGCCCCGCCAAATACCGCATGTGCCGCGGCGCCCATGGGCAGGCCGACGCGATTTTCCGCCGCCGCGTTCATGGCGAGAGACAAATCCTTGAAAGCAAGGTCGATGGTGAAGCCCGGCTCCATATCGCCCTTCAGCACCTTATTGACCATCAGCACGTGGAACTGGCCATTGCGTGCGGTCGTGTTGCCGGTGACGTCGTGAATGGTCTGAATATCGAGCCCGAGTTTCGTGCCAAGCGTGATCGATTCGGCCACGATCTGCGCGGTCGAAAGAAGCATGAAATTGTTGATGACCTTCATGCGGCTGCCCATGCCGGGCTTTCCGCAACGGAAGATGGAGGTGCCCATCGCGTTGAGTGCCGGTTCGACCCGCGCGAAATCCGCGTCCTCGGCGCCGACCATGAACAGCGATTCTCCGCGCTCGGCATGAAGCGCGAGGCGACCGATCGGCGAATCCACGAACGCGATGCCCTTCGCCGCACAGGCGGCCGCGACGCGGTCGGTGCCCTTGGCGTCGATTGTGGAGAGGTCCATCAACAGCGCGCCGTCGTCGATGTTGGCGAGCACGCCGTCTTCGCCCAGCACCACCGCCTCGACATGCTGCGTTGCGGGCAACACCGTGATGACGATATCCTGTCCCTTGCTCGCATCCGCGATGTTTGCGGCCTTGACCGCGCCAAGGGCTGCGACCTTGTCCATCCGGGCGGCATCGATGTCATATACGGTGACGGCAAAGCCCTTGCGCTGCAGATTGGACGACATGGGCAGGCCCATCGCGCCAAGGCCGATGAAGCCGATCTTCGTGGTCATACTTTGATTCCTCTCGATTCCGTCAAATCCCTGCCGGGATCGCTCATGAACTCAGTGCAGTTTTTCCGCAATGACGCCCGCTTCGATCAGCGCGGCGATTTCACCCTCGCCCATATCCAGCAGGCTGGTCAGGACGTTGCGGGTATCTTCGCCCGATCGGGGCGGGGCATGGCGGTAGTCGGCGGGCGTCTTCGAAAATTTCCCCGGATAACCCAGCACCTTGATCGGCGTGCCGTCGGATCGGATCATATCCTTGACGATCCCGCGCGCGGCGATATGCGGATCGGCCAGGATGTCCGGTATCTCGTTGACCCTGCCGCCCGGCAGCTTGGCCGCCTCCATCGCCGCGAGGAGATCATCCGATTTCCATTTGGCGATCGCAACCTGCATCTCGTCCTGCAACGCCTTGCGGTTTGGCGATCGATGGCCGTTGTCGACGAAACGCGGATCGTCGGGAAGGTCGGGGCGACCGATAAGATTGCAGAAGGCGCGGAACTGCCGATCGTTGCCCAGCGCGACCAATATATCACCATCGGAACAGGAAAAATCCTGATACGGGACAGTATTGGGATGCTCGTTGCCCAGGCGCCGGGGGATCATCCCGCCATTCAGATAATTGGACGCCTGGTTGGCGAGCAGCGATACCTGCGTGTCGAGCAGCGCCATATCGATATGCTGCCCCTCGCCGGTGCGATCCCGATGGGCGAGGGCAGCGAGAATGGAGATTGCCGAATAGAGGCCGGTGACAAGATCGCTGATCGGAATCCCGACCTTTATGGGGCCCGCGCCGGGCTCCCCGTCCTTGCGGCCATTGATCGACATCAGTCCGCTCATCCCCTGAATCAGGAAGTCGTAGCCGCCGCGATCCTTATAGGGGCCGTCCTGGCCGAAGCCGGTGATCGAGCAATAGATGATGTTCGGGTTGATCGCCGCGAGGGATGCGTAGTCGAGGCCATATTTAACGAGGCCGCCAACCCTGAAATTCTCCACGACGATATCCACCCCCGCCGCTATCCGGCGGAGGAGGTCCGCGCCGCGCGGATCGGCGAGATTGATGGCCGCGGATTGCTTGTTGCGGTTGGCGCACAGAAAATAAGCGGCATCCTTCGATCCATCGTCCAGAAATGGCGGGCCCCAGCGCCGCGTGTCATCGCCCTGTCCCGGCTGCTCGATCTTGATGACGTCCGCACCAAGGTCGCCGAGGATCTGCGTGGTCCATGGTCCCGCCAGGACGCGCGATAGATCGAGCACCTTGAGCCCGGCGAGCGGCCCGCTTGGCTGTTGAATAGGAGTATCGGTCACTGGTCCTTGAACTCCGGTGCGCGCTTGCCCAGAAAAGCGGCAATCGCTTCATGATGATCTTCGGTATTGTGCGCCAGTGCCTGATAGCTCGCGGCGAGTTCCAGAAGCGTCGGTAATTGCATATGCGCGCCCTCTCGCATCAGCCGTTTTGCCATGCGGGTGGCGTGACCGGGGTTGGCGGCGATCTTGCCGGCAAGATCGACCGCGCGACCGAGGAGCGCTTCGCCGGGCAGAATTTCGGCGATCAGGCCATATTCGAGCGCCGTTGCGGCGTTGATCGCGTCCCCCGTGAGCGTCATCAGGCTCGCGCGCTGAGGCCCGATCAGGCGCGGCAACAGCCAGCCGCCTCCGCCACCTGGAATGATGCCCAGCTTGACGTAACTTTCCGCAACGACAGCACTGTCCGCCATCAGGCGAATGTCGCACATACAGGCGATATCGAGTCCAAGGCCTATCGCTGGCCCATTGATCGCGGCGATGATCGGTACCTCGAGTTCGCTGATGGCGGGGCCGATCATCTGCACGCTGGTGCGGTAGCTGTTGCGGATTTCGTACGGCGAGCCGCCGAACATGCCGGATCGTTCCTGCATGCTCTTGACGTTGCCGCCAGCACAAAAGGCTTTTCCACTACCGGTGAGGACGATTGCCCGAACTGAGGTGTCGCGCGTCATGGTGCGGCAGAAATCGACGATCTCTTCGCTATGCGCGACCTCCGAAATCGTGTTGCGTTCATCGGGACGATTGAAACGTGCGACGACCACGGGGCCGTCGCGCTCGACGAGGAGGAAGGGGTTCAAGGCGGTTTCTCCGCTGCGGGGCATGGAAGGCGGGGAAGGCTAGGCGTGGAGAGAGACTGAGGCTAATATTGATTTTGGTGTAAGCGATATATGGAAGCTATCATGGAGCTGCGGCAACTTCGGTATTTCGTGACGTTGGCCGAAACACGAAACTTCCACCGCGCCGCCGAGCGGCTGAACATGTCGCAGCCGCCGCTGACGGTCGCTATCCGCAAGCTAGAGGAAGAACTGGGCACGCCATTGTTTGCCCGCGGGCCGCGTGGCGTGACGATGACGCCCGCAGGGCGCGCATCGCTCGATATCGCGCGCTTGACGCTGGCGCAGGCGGATCGCTTCCGGGACGTGGTGCGCGAAGGCGCTGCGGGGGAGAGGGGGCGGCTGCGGGTCGGCTTCGTAGGGTCGGCCACCTTTGAGCTTTTGCCCCGCATCATCCCGGAATATCGGCGCCGATATCCGGGGGTGGAACTCGTCCTTGAGGAGGCCGCGAGCGTGGAGATTGCACGGAAGCTGGCGGGGGGCGAGCTGGATGTGGGTCTCGTACGACTGCCCCTCATGGAGATCGCGGCGATCGACACGGAAGGGATCGATCCGGACGAACTCCATGCGGCGTTGCCGACGGGAAGTGCGCTTGCGATGGGCGGCACGGTGCGACTGGAGGCGTTGGCCGCGGAGCCATTCATCCTCCAGAGCCGGGTCAGCGTGCTGCATTCGGTTACCCTCACAGCCTGCCATGCCGCAGGTTTTGTGCCCATTGTGGCGCAGGAGGCGGCTCAGTTGAGCGCCATCCTCGCGCTGGTCCGATCGGGTCTCGGCGTAGCCCTGGTTCCGTCACGGGCGGCAAGGTCGGTGCCCCAGGGGGTCCGCCTTGTGCGCCTGGCCGAGCGCGTGCCGATCCAGACCGGAGTGGCCCTGCCACGCCGCGGTACAAGCCTGATGGCGCGGAACTTCGCGGCTATTGCGTCTAATAGCGAATAAGTATCAGCTGTAGGAAAATCGATATTGGACAGGCGGGAGCGCGCACGACATGCGTTCGATGGCCACTTTCACCGGCCAACTTGCGAGGTTTGGCGTGTTCGAGACTCTGACGCTTTCTGCCCTGCCTGATGAAGACGAAGCGCTGCGCCCAGCCTTGCGCGCCATCATTCACGAGGCCATCGCCGATCTTCCTCTCGAACGAAGAGCGCGTTCGTGGCAAGGGTTCGACGCTGCATTCAGCCGTCGGCTCGGCCAGGCGGGTTATCTCGGCCTGTCGCTTCCCACGGAATATGGCGGTGTCGGCCGCGGCCCCTTCACGCGTTTCGTGGTGGTGGAGGAGCTGCTGTCTGCCGGCGCCCCGGTCGCTGGCCACTGGATCGCCGATCGCCAGAGCGGGCCGTTGATCCTGCGCTTCGGGACGGAGGCGCAGCGCCAGTTCTATCTGCCGCGCATATCGAAGGGCGAGGCCTTGTTCTGCATCGGCATGAGCGAACCAGGCTCGGGCTCCGATCTCGCCAGCGTGCGGACCCGCGCAGTGGCGCAGGACGATGGCGGCTGGTTGCTGAACGGACAGAAGATCTGGACGACCAACGCGATGCACAGCGATTACATGATCGCGCTGGTGCGGACGTCGGGCACCGGAGCCGATCGGCAGCAGGGCCTCTCGCAGCTGATCGTCGACCTCAAGCTGCCGGGCGTGACCATCCGTCCCATCGTTGACCTGACGGGCGACGCCCATTTCGCGGAGGTCTTCTTCGAAGACGTCCGCCTGGCGCCCGATGCCCTGATCGGCACCGAGGGGCAGGGCTGGCAGCAGGTGACCGCCGAGCTCGCTTTCGAGCGCAGCGGCCCCGAACGGATTTATTCCTCGGTCGTGCTGATCGACGCCTGGGTACGCCATCTTGACGCCGTCGGTCGTCGGGACAGCGCGACGCTGCGCCTGCTTGGCTCGTTGATGGCGCAACTGGCCGTCTTGCGGGAAATGTCGCTGGCCGTGACCGCGCGCCTCGTGGCGGGCGAAAGTCCGGTTGTCGAAGCATCGCTGATGAAGGATCTGGGAACCGGTTTCGAGCAGGCGGTGCCGCAACTGATCGGCGACGACCTTGCGGGCCAGCCCGACGAGGCCATAGATCCGGAACTTTATCGGGCGCTGCTTTACGTCACCCATATCGCTCCCAGCTTCTCCCTGCGGGGCGGTACGCGCGAGATTCTGCGCGGTATCATCGCACGCGGCCTGGGCCTCCGGTAAGCGAACAGGATAGTCATGGAAATGCAGGAACTCATCGACCCCTTCGCCCGCCTCATCGAGGATGTCTGCACGCCTGCCGCGATCCGCGCCATCGAAACGGGCGGAGATAAAGCCGGCATGTGGCAGGCCTTTTCCGAATCCGGGTTTCTCGACGCGCTGGTCGCGGAATATGCCGGCGGTGCAGGCCTGTCGCTCGCCGATGCAGCGCCGCTGGTCGCACTGCTTGGCGCGCATGCGGTGCCACTGCCCGTAGGGGACACCATGGTCGCGCGGGCGTTGCTCGCAGCCGCCGGCCTCGATGCGCCCGACGGTCCGATCGCCATCAGCACGGGAAGCGGCGCAGTACCCTTCGCCACGGTGGCATCTTATGTGCTTTACGGCAGTTGCGAAGCGCCGATGCTGTCCGCCGCGCCGGTCGAGCCCACTGGCGTCCATCATGATGTGGATGGTTATACGCCTGGCCTCGATGGCAAGGCGCTTCGCCCGGTGGCTGCCGTTTTGCGCGCGCTGTTGATCTCGGGCGCGGCGGGGCGGGTCATGGACATGACCGTTGCCTATTCGAACGAACGTATCCAATTCGGCAAGCCCATCGGCAAACAGCAGGCGGTGCAGCAGCAACTCTCCGTGCTGGCCGAACAGGCTGTGGCCGCGCGGATCGCTGCTGCCATCGGCGCACGCTCTGGCATTCCCCCGCGTCTTGCCGACGCGGCGATAGCCAAGCATGGCGCCAGCGTGGCGGCTGGGCAGATCGCGGCCATCGCCCACGCCGTCCATGGCGCCATCGGCATCAGTGAGGAATATGACCTGCAGCTGTTGACCCGACGTCTTCACGGCTGGCGGCTGGCCGACGGTTCGGAAGGCTATTGGTCGGAGGTGCTGGGCGGATTGCGAAGCGCGTCGCCGGCCATACCGACCGCGGACTTCATCCGCGCCGCCTGAAGCTCGGCAACCGGCGGACAAAGAGGAATTGGTTGCCGGTTGCCCGACGCCGGGAATAAGGGCAGGTCTGACGGAATCGCCCGAATCCGTGCGGGATGAAAGTAGAGGCCAGTATTGCTGGCGAACAGGATGATAAGATCATGACCGAAGCCACACCACGCCCGATCATAGATGGCCGGGAAAGGGACGAGGCGTCGCTGGGGACGCTGTCGCTGGTGAACCCGGCGACCGAGGAAACGATCGCGGTCATTCCCCGTTGCGGCGCTGTGGAGGCGACGGAAGCGGCGCGCCTTTCGGTCGATGGCTTTGAGCAATGGTCAGCGATGTCGCCCTTCGACCGCAGCAAGATCATGCGCCGGGCGGCCGATCATATGCGCGCTGAAGCCGACGAGGCCGCTGCCGAAATGACGCGCGAGGGCGGCAAGCCGCTTGCCCAGGCACGGGGCGAGTGGCTGGCATCAGCCGATCTGCTTGACTGGTATGCCGAGGAAGGACGGCGCGCTTATGGTCGTTTGATCCCGGCCCGCGCACCGGACATGCGCTGGGCC
>Ga0105248_10002263_pt1 | contig 21315 bp, 24 predicted proteins | sample KBSS34metaG_FD_81524 | JGI IMG/M metagenome (GOLD analysis project Ga0105248, IMG submission 81524) | Switchgrass rhizosphere microbial communities from Kellogg Biological Station, Michigan, USA - KBS S3-4 metaG | ecosystem: Host-associated > Plants > Roots > Rhizosphere > Soil | place...
TCGCGTTGAGTGCACCGATACCGGGAATGCTCAGCAGCCGCCGCATCCGCTCATCTGAGCGAGCAGCCTCGGTGAACTCGGCATCGAGATCTGCAATCCGGTCATCGAGGGCAATCCAGCGCAAATGCCGGCGGACGATCTCACACAGCCCGTCGGCGAGCTGCGCAACCGCGCCGCCAACCCTTGGGGGATCGAAGACCTGAACGCCGATCCCGGCTTCGCGGGTTTGATCACGGTGTCGTTCGGCGCATTCGACTCCACCGGTCCGCTGGCGGTGCCAGCAGTGACAACAAGCGTTACGCCTATGTCGGGCTGGTCACGCACGAGGCCACGCAGACCGGCGCGCCAGTCGCAATGCCGCGCGACCCGCGCTTCAAGGACGGGCACGAATTTGCCAAGAGCATGCTCGGCTGCCGCGAAGGCGTCCGGCGGCGCCGCTGAGAAAACACCCTGCGGACGCTGGAGGCCGATCCTATGTTTGCCGAGGCGAACGTCTCTGCGCTTGCCAATTTTCAGGCGCCAGATCTCGAACAGCGCGCACGCAGCCTCTTTCGGCGGATGAGCTCGGGACGCGCCACGTCGTGCTCCTGTCGATGACCCGCCTGTTCGAACTGGTGGAAGAGAAATCGCTCGTCTTGATCGACGAGCCCGAGAGCCATCTTCACCCGCCATTGCTTTCTGCGTTCGTGCGCGCGTTGTCGGACTTGCTGATCAACCGCAACGGCGTCGCGATCATCGCCACGCATTCGCCGGTCGTGCTGCAGGAGGTTCCGAAATCCTGCGCCTGGAAGCTGAGCCGCATTGGCCGCGAAGCCCGCGCCGATTGTCTCGAGCACGAAACCTTCGGCGAAAAAGCCGGCACGCTGACCCGCGAGGTGTTCGGGCCGGAGGTGACGCAGACCGGATTTCACAAGCTGATCGCCGAGCGAGCCGGGGGCCGCATCTATGAGCAGATCTTGGCGCTGTTCGGCGGACAGCTTGGTGCTGAGGGCCGGGCGCTCGCGAGCGCCCTCAGTCTCGTGCTACCCGACCAGCTCCCGCCCCAGGGCGAGGAATGGGATGCGCGCGATCCCGATGCCGCCGCAGGCGGCAGCCGATGTGCTGGCAATCTGTATCGGCGGCGTTGCCGACCCGGCCCTGCGGCTTCGTCTGCAGGCAATCACGGCACAGCTCGTTGCGGACGCCGCCAATTATGACCAGCTCGCCCGCGTCCAAAGCCTGCATCAGGTCGTGCCCGCGCCGAATGTCGGCGCCGTCATCCGGCCCGAGCTCGAAGCTCTCTATTCAAAACAGATGAGCGTAACGAACGGTGCGGTGCGCGTGATTTACAGCGCGCTTCGTAACGCTGCGCCCAACGGCAAATGCCCGCTTTGCGGCATCGGCACGGTCACAGTGCTCGACCAGCATCTCCCAAAGGCGCGCTATCCCAATCTGTCGGTCTGCCCCTTCAACCTCGTTCCGGCCTGCAACTTCTGCAACAACGCCAAGCGTGCGCGCTTCCCGACCTGCGCGGAAGAGCGGACCCTCCACCCATATTATGACGACTACACCCAGCAGCAGTGAATCTTCGCCCAGCTTGATGTCGCCGGGCCGCCCATGCTCGTTTTTCACGTAAATGCGCCGGCGCACTGGCCGCAGGTCCGCGCGGCTCCGGGCAAAACGGCAGTTCGATGTCGTCAAACTCGGCGTGAGCTACACCTTGAACGCGAATGACGCTCTTATTCCGCTGCGCGATCATCTCACCAAAATCGCGGCGACCAAGGGAGCAGCTGGCGTGCAGGCCTATCTGGCCGACAAGCAGGCGCGCTACGCTGCTCGGCTCAACTTCTGGCAATACGTCATGTTTCAGACCCTGGCCGCCAACACCTGGTTCATCGTTGGCCGGTATCTTCAAATTCCGCAATGATCAGGTGGCGGCCACAAAGGCAGCTTTCGCGGGTGATCAGTTGGCACCGAGAGGCTAATCTTGCAGGCAGTTACGAACCTACGCGTGTGCCTTTCGCACACCCCGTTTGGCGCGCTTTACCGCCATCCGGCCGAACACGGCCGTGCGCTTGCCCGTCGTGCTCACTGACTGCTCCGGCATCAGCCGGAACGCGCGAAGCGTCGCAACCTCTTCAGGGTGGCGCGCGAGCACCTCGATCAAGCCAACCGCCGCGTCGCTTGGTGGTGTGCGGCCGCTCTCATATTTCTGAAATGCGCGCTTGCCGCCGCCAATGATGACGCCCGCTTCTTCCTGGGTCAGCCCTAGCCTCTTCCGCACCGCCTTGACACGCGCGGCATAGTCCTCGCGCAGCGCCTTGTACGTCTCGTCCAACGTCTTGAGATCGATGCCGCTGTGGATGGCGTCGCTATCGTCATCGGGATACCAGCCCGGAACGTCGATCGTGCGCGCGAGCGAGCCGACGACGACAGTCTGCGACCGCACGTCGCGGCGCAGCACCTTACCCGTCTCCGGATGAATTCGCGTCTCGCTCACTTCACACCTCCTTGAACGATGTCAGCACGACATCGATCAGCGTCTCGCCGGCAAACTTCAGATACAGGTACAAGCCGTCGCAAGGGATATTGTAGGTGTCGTGCCAAACCTTCGAGTTTGGTGGGCTGTGCGCCGTCTCGGACTTCACGAAATCGCCCGGTTCCAACGCTTGCACCACATCGACAACATCCTCCAGCGAATAGCCTATCGCCTGGGCATCGCGGACCGCCTTGGTCGTGATCTCCAGCGACTCCGCACCGACGAACTTCGCCTGGATCGCTGCCAGATCATGGTGGGGCCTCCGCTTTACCGTCATGCCATATACACCTTAAAGGTCACTCTTTCAACAGCCCGATTTCGTTCGCATTCTACTCGCGCACCGCAGAGTTTTCGCCAGGCTTGATCGCCTGGGGTGTATAGGGTCATGTTGCCGCGGGCAAAAACCTCCTATCCTCACAAGCGAGGAACTGCGTGCGCCTCCATCGGCACTGGAGCGGAGACCTCAGCTGCGCTGCCGCGTGCTGACCAGACGTCCCAGAGCAACAGGCTTGCCAAGCATCCATGAGAGCACGGCGCTTCGCCAGCGCCCGCCCGCGCCGATAGGCGCGTTCGGCCTTATTCCCGACCGTGTGCGCCAGCACGACAATTTGCCGCCGCACTGAGACGGGAACACCAGTCGATGAGCCTCCAGGTTTTTCGGCTTCAGCGCGTTCAGAAGTGTCATGGCGCGATCCGTCAGCGGCACCGAATGCTCGGCCTCGGCTTTCATCCGAAGGGCCGGGATCGTCCAGAGCCGACTCTCGAAATCGACCTCCCTCCATGTCATTCCGATGGCCTCACCCGTTCGTTCTGCCGTGAGGATCGCGAATTCGAGCGCCCGGGCGGCGGTGGCAGGCCGTCGTTTCAATTTGCTGTAGAATTGCTGTAGAAGTCCGGAACCTGAACGTAGGGCATGGCCGCGTGATGCCCCGTCAACTTGCGCTGCTTAGGCATCATCAGTTCGAGATGCCCTTTCCACCGAGCGGGGTTCTCGCCCTCTCGATGGCCAGCGACGCGTGCCGCATCGAGCACGCGCTCGATCCTGCCTCGCACACGCCGAGCAGTCTCCGGCACCTTCAGCCAGATCGGCTGCAGCGTTGCGACGATGTCGTCGGTGACGATCGCGGCGATTTCCATCTCGCACAGCTTCGCGGCATGCGTCTTTAGCGTCGCCCGCCACTGCTTGCGATGTTTGTCGTTGCGAAATCCGTCCTCGATCTCATCGATCAGCTTGTCGGCGAAGCTCCAGAAGGTGACGCCGCCCTGCGAACGGGTACGGCGCTTCGGCCCCGGCAGGATCACCGCGACCGGCTCTGCCGGTTTTGCCCGCGCCTCGACCCGCTCTGCGATAGGATCGCGTCCTTCAGCAAATGCCGCCTTCGCATCCGCCGCCAGCTTGCGCGCGGCTGCGAGCGAAACCGCCTCAGGCGTCCCCAGACCCATTTCGCGTCTTTGGCCACCACCAATCGGAAGCAACACCCAGGAGCGATTACCGTTGGGCTTCACCAGCAGGTAGAGGCCGTTGCCGTCGGAGTGCTTCCCCGGCTTGGTGATTGCGGTCACCTGCTTGGCGACCAGCTTGTTGCTGAATCTGCGTGCCATCACGACCTCCGCACATTCAACTGGGAAGCGTGGGAGGCGTTATCCAGCCCCAATGCTGTTCCCAATCGTGCTGCGGTCTAACGCGATCAGTCGCGAACCAGTACGGCCTGAAAATATTTTTTAAGCATCTGACTTCAATGTGTTTTTTGAGGTTTTGGACAGTCCGCCGTGGTTCGCGGGAGACCGTCCAGTGGCGGAGCGGGAGGGATATTTATCTTTGTTCAAGCATTTGATTTTCAATGATAAAAATATCAGATCGACGATCGGTCCCACACTGGGTCCCACGCGAATTCCGAACGTAGTCGGCCATTTTGGCGACGTTGTTAAAGCACAATTTCTGGGTTGGTTGGGCCTCGCTTCCCGTAGCCTTCAGTCGGTTCCGGTCGGTGCTGCTCAACGACGACAGTCTGCGGGGCGAGGCTGCCATCTATATGCAATCTATCGTGGCAGCTCTCTTCCCGCGGATTCGCGTAGCTCAGCTTTCGAGCGAGCGGTTAGGTGGTAGGTATTGTCCCCCCATCGATGACGTATTCTGCGCCAGTGATCGCGGCCGCTCGCGGTGAGGCGAGGAACGCCACCAAGTCGCCGATTTCGTGCGGCTTGACGGGGCGGCCGAGCGGGATGCCGCCGAGCGCGTCCATGATGATCTTCTTGCCGCCCTCGTAATCGGTCCCGGCATCGCGGGCGAGGCGCTCGGCCAGCGCCACTGCCGCGTCGGTCTCGATCCAGCCGGGCGACACCCGCACGACGCGGACGCCCTTCGGCGTCACTTCCTTCGACAGGCTCTTGCTATAGGTCGAAAGCGCTGCCTTCGCCGCGGCATAGGCCGTCGTCGACTCAGGCAGCGGGAGCTCATGCTGGATCGAGGTCACGTGCACGATTACACCCGAGCCCTGTGCGATCATCGACGGCAGCAACGCTCGGTCGAGCCTCACCGCGGGCATGAGATTGTGGTTCAGCTCCTTGAACCACTCCGCATCGCTTAAGGCAGCGAAGCCTCCCGGTGGCGCGCTCGACCCGCCGAGCATGTTGACGAGCATGTTGACGAGGATGTCGACACCACCGAGCCGATCGAAGGCAGCTGCGGCGAGCGCCGCGCACCCTTCGGCCGTCATGAGATCGGCCGCGACGTAGTCCAGACGCTCCGGCGCCTCCTCCGGCACGGTTCGCGCGGCCGCCACGACCCGCGCCCCGGCTTCCAGCAATGCCTCGACCACCGCCGCACCGGCGCCCTTGGTGCCGCCGGTGACCAACGCGCGCCTGCCTCCCAGGCCCAGATCGAAGCTCATGGCACGATCTCCAGCCGCGCGATCGCGCCATCCGCGATGGTGAAGGCGTAACGCAGGTCAACGAGGCTGCCAGGAAAATTGCCGACCAAGTGGGCGGTGACAATCTTGCGATCACCATGATCCTCGATCGCGATCGGCTCGCTCGTATATTGATACTTCGCAACGGCCTCGGAGCGCCAACGCGCTATCGCGTTGCGGCCCTGATAGGTCTGTCGTTCGTCGATCACGATGGCGTCGGCGGTGAAGCAGTCGGCGACGGCAGTGCCGTTTCCCGCATCGGCGGCAAAATAGGCGGCTATTGGTTTGGGCAGGACAAGGGGCATTTTGGTTCTCCTGATGCGGACCAGTGGACAGATCGCCTGCCCCTGGCTTATGGGCAAGTACTGACGAAAAAGTAGGGTACTTACTTCAAAGTATGGGCCACGATTACACCTGCGAAACCGCAGCCGAGGGCGTCGAGAAAGCGCTCAAGCTGCTCGAAGGCCGATGGAAGCTGGTGATCCTCTTCCATCTCTTCGGCGGACGCGTGCTGCGCTTTTCCGAGCTCGAGCGCGCGATCCCAGCGGTGTCGCAAAAGATGCTCATCCAGCAGCTCAGGCAGCTCGAGCGGGACGGCATCGTCCGGCGGATGATCTTCCACCAGGTACCGCCCAAGGTGGAATACAGCCTGACCGATTGGGGCCAGGCATTGTGCCCCGCGCTGGACGCGCTGCTGACCTGGGCGGCGGAGCGCGAGGCACCGGCATCGGGCGGGTAATCCGCGTCACCGCTTGATGCCCGCCGCCCGGATGATCAGGTCGGCGACCTCACGCGGCTTGGTGACCATCGACAGATGACCGGCGTCGAGTTCGATCGTGGTGGCGTTCATACGCTTCGCGAGAAAGCGCTCGAACTCCGGCGCGATGGTGCGATCCTGGCGCGAAACGGCGTAGTAGCTGGGCTTGGTTGCCCAGGCTGTCGCGGTGGTCCGGTCGCCGAACAGGCTCGCGGCCGTGGCTCCCTGCTCGGCGAAGAGCACCATGGAGTCACGCCTCGGCACACCATTGGCGAAATCGTCGAGGAAAGCCGACTGCGAAAGTGTGGTGTATCCGGCTGCGGTCACGATCCCGGCGCGCGCGGGCGTGTTGGGAAAACGCTGCTGCAGCGCCAGGAAGTCCTCGCCGGCCGCGGGTGCGCGCGCGGCGACATAGACCAGCGCGGATACCTTGGGATCGTCCCCGACGTCGCTCACCACGGTGCCACTCCACGAATGGCCGACCAGCACGGTAGGTCCATTCTGTGCCGCCAGAACACGACGAACATCGGTGTCCGCCTGATCGAGCGAGCTTAGCGAATTCTGCACGGAGGTGACGTTCAGCCCGGCAGCCTGGAGCAGCGGGATGACCTTGCTCCAGCTCGAGCCGTCGGCCCATGCGCCATGGACCAGCACGACATTGCGCGCGACGGGGATAGCCGCCCCCTGCGCCGGCGCGGGCGCCGGTTGCGCGATCAGAGGCGCCGAACCTGCCAGCAGCGCCAGCGCCGCGACCGAAAGCATTGTACGCATCGAATTTCTCCTGTGGCTGCGGGCGGCGCTTCCCGCCGCCCGATGGAAAGCTCAGGCCCTGACGAAGGCGAGCAGGTCCGGGTTGATGACATCGGCATGGGTGGTGAGCATGCCATGCGGGTAGCCGGGATAGATTTTGAGCGTGCCGTTCTTCAGCAGCTCGATCTGCTTCAGCGCGGCGTCCTTGTACGGCACGACCTGGTCGTCGTCGCCCTGCAGCACTAGCGTCGGCACGATGATGGCGTTCAGATCGGCCATCTGATCGGTCTCCGAAAAGGCTTTGATCCCCTCGTAGTGCGCCAGCGCGCTTCCCATCATCCCCTGGCGCCACCAGTTGCGGATGACGGCCTCGGAAACGGCCGCGCCCGGGCGGTTGAACCCATAGAACGGGCCCGCTGCGACGGCCTGGAAGAATTCGGCGCGGTTGGCGGCCAGCGCGTTGCGGAAGCCGTCGAACACCTCGATCGGCGTGCCCTCCGGGTTGGCGTCGGTCTTGAGCATGAGTGGCGGAACCGAGCTGACCAGCACTGCCTTGGCGACGCGTCCCTGCGGCTGGCCATATTGCGCGACGTAGCGCGCGACTTCGCCGCCGCCGGTCGAATGGCCGATGTGAACGGCGTTGCGCAGGTCCAGATGCTCGGCGACGGCGGAAGCGTCCGCGGCATAATGATCCATGTCGTGGCCGATGTCGGTCTGCGACGAGCGGCCGTGCCCGCGGCGGTCATGCGCCACGACACGATAGCCGTTCGCCAGAAAGAACAGCATCTGCGCATCCCAGTCATCCGCCGACAGCGGCCAGCCATGATGGAACACGATCGGCTGAGCGTCCTTGGGACCCCAGTCCTTGTAATAGATTTCGGTGCCGTCCGAAGTGGTGAGATAGGCCATGATGTCCTCCAATGTTCGGTCCGGACGATGCAGATCCGTCCGTCGTCCAAGACATCGGCTCAGGGCTGGATCGGCGGTATCATACGCAGGTTTCGGGTTCCGGTCCGGCGGCTCATACTTGGGTATTAGGGCTGGCCCTCTGCTGCTCCCTCACGGCCAGCCGCGAATTGGGCTGTTGCGGGAGAGGCAATCGTCGTTCAGCTTGGCGTCGTCGACTTGCGAGCCGGGAGATGGCCGAAAGCGTGCCCGATTATTTCACAGCATTGGCTCCGAGACGGCGCGTGAACGGCCTCGCAGCGCTGCTGCTCGCGCTGGCGATTCTGGCGCTCGACGTACTCAGCCCGCTCCAGGGTGCTGTTGCCGTTCTCTATACGATCGTCGTGCTCGTCGCTTCGCGTGGCCGGGACCGAGCGCTGACGATCGCCGCCGGTGTTTTCGGCGCGGCGATGGCGATCATGGGATATATCGCCAGTCATTTGCACGAGCCGTTGGGATCGCCCGCAATGCGACTGGGTGTGAGCCTTGTCGCCATTACGGTTACGACAGTGCTCAGCCTACGCAATTTCGGCGCCTTGGATCGCCAGCGCCGCGCCGATCTGCGCTACCGAACCCTGTTCGAATCCGCGGGCTTCCCGATGTGGGAGGCCGATTGGTCGGCAATTCATGACCGGCTGCAGGAGGATCATGATCCCCAGCAGCTCGTCGAATTCGCCGCGCGTCATGCGGTGGTGCGCGACCTCAACGAAGCGGCGGCGGACATGTTCGGCATATCGAGCCGGAACGCGCTGATCGGCGGTACGATCTACGATCATCGTACGCCCGTCTCGCAGAGGACATTGGGCAACATCATCCGCGGGCTGCGTGACGGCCAGACCACGATCCGCGAGGAGACCCAGTTCCGCAATCGCGCTGGCGAGCTGGTCGACGTGATCCTGCGCGTCACGCTGCCCCCCGATCACGACGGCTGGAAGCGGGTGCTGGTGATGGCGCTCGACGTGACCCAGCGTAATCTGACCCAGGCGCGACTCGACCAGGCACAAGCCGAGCTCGCCCATGTTTCGCGCCTCAACCTGCTGGGACAGCTGTCGGCGTCGATCGCGCACGAGATCAACCAGCCGCTTTCGGCGATCATCACCTATGCCAATTCGGGCAAGCGCTGGCTGTCACGCGAAGCGTCTGGTGCGCGCGAAACCATGGATTGCCTCGACCATATCGGCGCCAACGGCAAGCGCGCCGCCGACGTGATCGCGCGCATTCGCGATATGAGCCGCAACGTCGAGCCGCGCTACGATCGCTTCGCGCTGGCGCCGCTGATCGACGAGACCGTCGCCTTGCTCAAGCGCGATCTGCAATCGCACGAGGTCGGGATCTCGATATCTATCGATCCAAGCGCACCCCCGGTTCGCGGCGACCGGGTTCAAATCCAGCAAGTGCTGATGAACATCATGCTCAACGCCGGCCAGGCGATGGCCTCGGGAACGTCGGATCCGCGCAGACTGCAGCTGTCGGCGACGCGAACGGATCAGGCTGTCATGATCGAGATTCGAGATACGGGGCCAGGCATCGCCGGCGATCCCGAAGCGCTGTTCGGATCATTCTTCACCACCAGGCCCGAGGGCATGGGCATGGGGTTGTCGATCTGCCGCGCGATCGTCGAGCGACACGGCGGGCGGCTGACGGCGGAAAATCACATCGACGGCGGTGCGGTCTTCCGCTTCGGATTGCCGATCGACACGATCGAAGGGGATCGAGCATGACGAGCGGTGAGCCTGCGGGATGCGTGTGCATCATCGATGACGATGCCGAGCTGCGCTCGTCGCTGGGCAGCCTGTTCCGGTCGAGCGGCCTCGAGGTGGCGCTTTACGAAGGGACGGAGGCGTTTCTCGCTGCGGGCGTTCCGGCCACGGCCTGCTGCCTGTTGCTCGACATCCGACTGGGTGGAGAAAACGGCCTCGATTTTCAGGAGCGCCTGGTAGCTCAGGGTATCAGCATCCCGGTGGTGCTGATGACCGGGCACGGCGACATTCCCATGACGGTGCGCGGCATGCGGGCCGGCGCCATCGATTTCCTGCCCAAACCATTCGGCGACGAGCAGATGCTGGTCGCAGTGGCGGCTGCAATCGCGCGGGACCGCGAAAACCGCGCCGCCGCTGCCGGGACTGAGGAGCTTCGCAATTGCTATCGAAACCTCACGCCGCGCGAGCGCGAGGTGATGGCGCTGGTCGTCACCGGCCTGATGAACAAGCAGGTCGCCGGGCGGATGGGGCTCTCCGAAATCACCGTCAAAATTCATCGCGGCAACGTGATGCGCAAGATGGCAGCACAATCGCTCGCCGACCTGGTGCGCATGGCCGAGCAGCTCCGCGTCCGCGACGACAGCATCCACCGATTTAGCACCTGAGTATGATGGCACCGGCTGGTGCGCTGGAGCATTTCCCACCTTTGAGCCGCAAAAACGGCGCGTCATCCGGAGTGCCCGTGTCCACTTCCCATCCCATTATCGCCATCGTCGATGACGATCCCGACGTGCGGGGAAGCCTTGCCAGCCTGCTGCGCTCGGCAGGACTGACAAGTCACGGCTTTGCCAGCGCGGAAGCACTGCTCGCGTCGGATGATTCGCTCATCGCTGCCTGCATCGTCACCGATCTCCACATGCCCGGCATGACCGGGATCGAGTTGCTCCATGCGCTCGCCGATCGCGGCTGGCGCCGGCCGGCGATCATGATGACGGCCTATCTGACCGCGAAAGCACGCCAGGAGGCAATCGATGCGGGCGCCATCGCGATGTTCGCCAAGCCGGTCGATCCGGACGCCTTTCTCGAGACTGTCGAGCGCGCCATCGGCGGCGCTTCGGAGCGACCCTAAACTTCCATATAATGGAACGAACGCGATGCCCGTCGCACGTTCCTGATCACAGCCCGGCAGGATTTCGTGCCGGCGGAGGATCTGGCCCATGCCGGCGAAGGCGATCAAGCACCGTGAATGGAAGCGCCGCTGGCTCGCCCTCGCCCTGTGCGGCACGACGCTGTTCGCCGGCACGGGCGCGCGCGCAGGGCAACAAGCTCCGGAAGCGCCACAAAGCGCCCAGCTGTCGGGCGAGAACGGCGAAGCGATCCGGAGCCGCGGATCCGCCGCGACGTTCGCCCTTACTTACAACAGCGACACCAACAGCGACCTGGATGGTGGGGACGGGCGCGGCGCCGCCTATCTCCAGCGCGTCGGACTGATCGGCGACGCCGACCTCTATCGCGTCTTGGGCTGGCGCGGTGCCACGGCGCACGTGAGCCTGCATCTGATCAACGGGACCGGCCTTTCGGGCCGAGCGGGAACGCTCCTTCCCGTCAGCGGGATCGAGGCCGAACCGGCGGCGCGATTGTTCAACCTGTGGATCGAACAGCGCCTGGGTGCCGCGACGACATTGCGGGCAGGGCAGTTCACCGCCGCACAGGAATTTGCGGTAAGCCCGACGGCCGCGCTGTTCGTCAATTCGACGTTCGGCTGGCCCGCCAGCTTCGCGACCGACCTGCCGAGCGGCGGGCCGGCCTATCCCTTGGCCGCGCCTGGCCTGCGCCTAGCCGCCGCACCTTTCGCTCGAACGACGCTAAGGGTCGCGATCTTCGCCGGCGACCCTGCCGGCCCTGGAACCGGCGACCCGCAGCGGCGCGATCTCCACGGGCTGAACGGGCTGCGCTTCAAGGGCCGCCCGTTCTTGATCGCCGAGATCGCGCGGAGCGCTGGTGGCGCCGATCCGGCATGGACTGCGACGCTCGGCGGATGGCTGCACACGGGCCGGTTCGACGACTTGGCCCGTGACGATCGCGGCGTGCTGCTGGCGGCGCCGGGGTCCTCGGGCGATCCGTTCCAGCATCGCGGCGACAGCGCGATCTATGCAATGGTCGACGCGCGCCTTTGGAAGTCCGACACGCGGACGCTACGCGGCTTCGTGCGTGCGTCGGCCAGTCCCGCCGACCGCAATCCGATCGACCGCTATCTGGACGTTGGGCTTTCGCTGTCGTCACCGCTGCGTGGCCGTCCGGGCGACACGTTCGGCGTGGCCTTCGCCGTTGCGCGGATTTCGCCGCGTTTGCGCGCGCTGCGCATCGCGCAGGCTGAAGCGGCCGGTCCGACGCCGGCCTTGCCGCGCTTCGAGGCGTTAGCCGAGGCAAGCTGGCAGTTCAGCCTGAGCCCCCGCTTCTATCTCCAGCCCAATGCGCAGCTGATCCTCCATCCATCCGCCGCGCTGCTGGCCGGCCCGATCGCCCCGCCCCTGCCTTCACACGCACTCGTGCTCGCCTTGCGCACGTCATTCCGCCTCTAGGACTGAAAGGAACCGTCATGATCACTTTCCCTGACGACGTCTTCACCGAACCGAGCGATGTCGATCCCGATACGCTCGCCAATCTGGGTCCGCTGCGGCGTCTGGCCGGCGGCTGGGAGGCTCGCAAAGGTATTGATCTCAATCCCAAGGCCGATGGCCCGGAACGGCGCGAGTTCATCGAGCGTATCGACTTTGAGCCGATCGACCCTCAGGCTAACGGGCCGCAGCTTTTCTACGGCTTGCGTTATCATATCCACATTACCACGGCCGAGGAGGACATCACCTTCCACGATCAGGTCGGCTACTGGCTGTGGGAGCCCGCGACCGGGCTGGTGCTGCAGACGGTGGCCATTCCGCGCGGCCAGGTCGCCATCGCGGCGGGACAGGCGACTGCCGACGCCGATCGGATCGAAGTCAGCGCAACGCGCGGGCAGACCGAATATGGCATCTGCTCGACCGCCTTCCTCGAATATGCGTTTCGCACCGACTGCTACCGGATCACCATCAGCTTCAATGCGGATGGAACTTGGAGCTATGTGACCGACACGACGCTGTCGGTCCATGGCCGGGCCGAGCCCTTCGCGCATCAGGACCGGAACACGCTGGACCGCGTTAGTGATCCCGTGCCGAACCCGCTAGCGCAGATCATCGCCGCCCGCCAAGCCCAGGGAGCAAAGTCATGAGCCGGACCGTCGCCGATGCGATCATCGAAACGCTCGATCAGGCCGGTGCGCGCCGCTGCTACGGCGTGCCTGGCGATACGCTCAACTATATCACCGACGCGATCCGCCGCAGCGACATCCGCTGGGTGCATGTGCGGCACGAGGAGGCAGGCGGCTTCGCGGCTGGCGCCGATGCGCTGCTCACCGGCGAGCTGGCGCTTTGCGCGGGATCGTGCGGGCCGGGCAGCCTTCACTTCATCAATGGGCTCTTCGACAGCCACCGCAGTCGAGCCCCGGTGGTGCTGATCGCCAGCCAGATCGTGCGCGACGAGATCGGCTTCGACTTCCCGCAGGAAGTGGACTTCAAGTCGGTCTATGCCTCGTGCAGCGTGTTCTGCGATGAGATCCGCACGCCGGAACAGGCACGGCGCAAGACTGCGATGGCGGCGCAGGCGGCGCTCGCGAAGGGCGGCGTCGCCGTGCTGATCGTGCCGGTCGACATCTCGCAGGCCAAAGCGACGGATGAGCCCCACTTCGCCGTCCATCGGGCCAGCCCCCATGTTCGCCCGAGCGACGTGGAACTGACACGGATCGCGGCGGCACTCGGCAGCGGCAAACGGGTCGCTATCTACGGCGGATCCGGCTGCCAACACGCCCATGACCAGGTGCTCGCGCTCGCTGATCGCCTTAATGCACCCGTCGCCCATACGTCTCGCGCCAAGGATTTTCTCGAACACGACAACCCGTTCGACGTCGGCATGACCGGCATCTTCGGGTCCGAAGGCGGCTATCACGCGCTGACGTCGTGCGACACGCTGTTGCTGCTCGGCTGCGATTTCGCGTGGCGTCAATTCTATCCGTCGAAGGCGACCATCATTCAGGTCGATATCGATGGCTCGCATCTCGGCCGGCGCCATCCCGTCGACATCGCCGTCGTGGGTGAGGTGCGCGATACCCTCGACGCGCTGTTGCCGCTGCTGCAGCCAAAACAGGACCGCACGTTCCTCGACGAGTGCCTCGAGCACCACCGCCGCGCGGTTGCGTATCAGCGCAAGCATGCCGTGGTGAACGACGACCGCCCGATCCACCCGCAATTGCTGGCCGAGACGATCGCAGCAAAGGCCGCGCCCGACGCGATCTTCTCCGCCGATTCCGGATCGCCAATGGTGTGGTGCCTGCGCCACATTCCAGCGACCGGCCGCAACCGCACTTTGCTCTCGCTGACACACGGAACAATGGCGAACGCGCTGCCGCACGCACTCGGCGCGCAGGCTGCGTTCCCCGACCGGCAGGTGATCTCGCTATCGGGCGACGGCGGTATCGCCATGCTGATGGGTGACCTGCTCACGGCAGTGCAGGAGAAGCTGCCCATCAAGATCTGCGTTTTCAACAATGGATCGCTCGGCTTCGTCGAGCTGGAACAGAAGGTAGAAGGGCTGCTCGACACCTACACCGGCCTGCAAAATCCCGACTTCGCCGCGGTCGCGCGAGCGATGGGCCTGGCGGGTCGCCGGGTCGAGAAAAGCAGCGATCTGGACTCTGCGGTCGCTGACTGGCTGGCGGAACCAGGTCCCGCGCTGCTCGACGCGGTCGTCGACCGCTTCGAGCTTGTGATGCCGCCCAAGATCGAAGCGAGCCAGATGTTCGGCACGGCGCTCTATTCCGCGAAGGCGGTGCTGGCCGGACGCATCGGTGATGTCGCCTCGTTGGTGGAGAGCGCTGTCATGTGAACGGATCGTTCCGGTTTGGCGAGCGTCGGACTTGCGTCTGGCTTTGGTGAGTCGGATCTCCGCACTGACGATCACGCCGAACTATCGCTCCGACGCGCCCGATCAGCGCATTCGGAGCCTAGCCTCCATATGCAAGCCCGGAGCTGCGCAGGGTTCGAATCCTGCCTTGGGATCACGATATCAGTCCCACACTTGGTCCCACACATGCCTGCGGTCTCAGAGTTCTGACGTTGATCGCGTTCGCACTTCAGGGAAGATCACGGCTTTTGGTCGGCGGGCTGCGTCAAGGCGAATGATTTCCGGAAGCGGGCTAGAAGATGAGTTCTTTGAGGATCGCGACCCCCTCCGCCGGCGTCGACACCACCTTGCAGTCGTAAAGCGCGTCCAGTTTCACATGGCCGCTGGTGATCAGCGAACGAAGCGGTCCGTCGGTGAAAAAAGCCCGGCAATGAGGCAGCGCGGCCGCGGCGTGGCGGAAATCGAAAATGTCGTTTGCACTGAGCTTGCGGCCGGCTCGGGAGCGCACTGCGGCGTGCAGCATTGCCGGCACATAAAGGCTGCCAAGCAAGCGGCGATTGACGTCTTGTTGAAGCCCTTGGGCAATCATTCCTGCGATTGTCCGGCCGACCCGATGACTGTTCGGAATGTCTGTCGCGTCGTGATGCTCGCCGGCGGCCAGAGCAACGCGACGATATTCGCGCGCAGCTACACCCGTGATCATGCTCGCCGAGCCCGCCACCTCGATCCGAACCGCGGTCGCATGGCTGTCGATCTCGGCTGCATGGAGAGCTTCTTGCTCGTTGAGGAGCGCAGCAATGCGCTCGCTTTCATGTTTCGCGGCGAATAGGTCGGGCGATTGGCTCGCGGCGAGCACGGACGGTGGCATCATCCACGCCTTCTCCGCGAGGCCGACGCGCATGCTGTCGTCAAGCGTCACGCCAGGTAACCGCATATCATTATAGCCGAGCGCAAAGGCATACGCGGTCCAGAGCGGCCGGCGCTCCGGTGGGTGACCCGGATAGGCTCTCGCGAAGAAGGCCTCGACCTCGGCAGCCATTCGCTCGTGATGCGGGATCATGACGATGCCGAGGCTGAGCTGGTCGACCAGCATCATGGTCGCTTCAAGCCGCTCCGGCGTCTGTTTGCTGAACTCGGCGATCAAGTCGCTGGTCAGCGGGAAAAAGGCCTTACCCGATCCGACGGCCATGCGCAGGGCTCCGAGCAGCGAAATCAGTTCGGGATCGTCGTGTTCCCCGAACGCGGTCTCGCGTGCCATCACCCAGAAATTGGTATCGAGGAGGATCGGAACACGGTCCTGGAGAAGAACCTCCAACTCCCGCTGGCGCGCGAGGATATGGGACGCGCCAGGGCTGTCTGGCCAAGACCATTCGAAGATGTCGTCGTCAGCCGGATCCGTGGGCTCGGCGGGCTCAGCCGAAGTCATAGCATCGCCGTTTGCAGGGCGGGCGGCGAGTGTTCACTATCGAGGTGATCCAGGGCAAAGCGGCCCGTGCTGTGGTCACTCATTTTGTAGGAATCGCTCGTTGAGATAGGTTTTCGCAGCAATCCACGAACCTGTCGCGAGCACTGCCTCTGTGTAAGCGCTAAGCTCTGCCATGAACCGATCTTCCTGAGGGAAGTGGTGTACGAAGGCGCTCAGACCCGAAAAATCGAGAATCACAAGGCGCTGGCCAACGGTGCAATGGGCCTGCAGCGCCGCGATGATGGTGGCCGACTGGGTGGGGAAAATCTCCTTGATCAGCGCAAGCCCGATCACCTCGCGACCGGCAATGTAAAGGTCGACGTCTTCGCCCTTGCAAGTCAGCAGAACGGGATCGCCGTTACCGATGTAGCGCCGGGCACCAGAAACCTGCGACAATGCGTCCTTCAGCTGTGACTCTGAGGTTCGGCGCTTGCGGTCGATCGAGCGCGCTAGCGCCTGCGCCGTGTTCGGACTGTCTTTGGCCTGGATGATGAGGACGGTGTCGCTGGTCCCGCACACGACATCGGCGAACTCCTTGTCGCTCCCACGCTTGAACGGGTTCAGGATGACCTGCTCCGGCGACAAGAACCGCCGGAGCAACGCCGCTATGTCGCGCTCCTGGTGAAAACCCGGTCGAGTTGCATCGCGCTCGAGCGCCGTCATTACGAAACCATCGGAACCGACATAGTCGTTCGGACCGTCGCGCACGTCGAGGATGACTTGGTCGGAGGGCCACAATTCTTCCTGAAGCCGAATCCTGATCGCCCGCGCATCGTCCTCAGGCGTCCGCAGACCAAACCAATCGCCTAATATGTTCAGGATTGCCGTCGAGTTGGCGACACTGAACGGCGCCAGCCGGACGTTGTCATTTGTCATGAAATAGCTACCGGGATCCTCGACCGTACAGCGATGGCTCATCCGTTCCCAGCCGAGCTCGTCGAGAAAATAGACATCGATCTCGTCGGCCATCAGCAGCGCGACCGTTTCGACCGATGCGTTTTCGTCGCCAAAGAGCGGCGTTCGGATGACCAGCGGCTCATCGGCGTCGTCGAAGAAAGCGGTGACGATGCTGATCGCTTCGCTGTCCTTTGCAGGAATTGGGACGACGTAAACCGAGAAACCGCCCTGCTGCTGAACGGCGAGTAGCGCTTCCTTTGATGCCTTAATCGCAAGCGACAGCTTTCCGTCCGGTCGGATCGGGATGAGTCCGCCGGGGAAAGTCAGAAGATCTCGAGCAATCTCCGGGCACGAGAGCGCTAACACGGTGTCCTCATCTCTCTTGAGCCCCCCACGCGCGCCTCGATCATGTGTCGAGGAAATCCCATTCCGATCCCAGCACCCACCGCAACGCGGAGAGTTTGCCGTTGATCATGCCCCATTCGAAGTCGGTCCAGGGACCGAGATTTTCCAGTCCGCGCCGCTCCTCGACCCGCGCAGCAGCCTGGAGCGCGACCTCCTGAATGCGCCTGCGCAGCTCAGCCTGCTTGTCCGCCGGAACTTCGGCATCGGGATCGAAATCCTCACCAAGCACCTCTTCCATGATGCGAATGCGTCGGTTCCAGTGTCGGTTGTACCAGACTTGGTCGAAGAGCAGTTCGATCGCCTCGTCGATCTCAGACAGCCGTCGCGGTTCCTCGCGATACTCGAACTGGAAGACCTGATCCTCGAACCAATCCGGAAAATTGTCACGAAGCGTCTCGGCGAGATTGATGGAGTAAAAGCTCGTGTCACCAAACAGGTTGGCGATGTCGGGATGCGGATGGCGGTGGTCGGCTGCCGAGAAGTCGTGCCAGTTGCGCGTCACAAAGCAGAAAGCACTATCGGGATCGCTGGCGGTCGCCTCGCCATATATCTCGATCAGCAGCGCGTCGGCCATACTGTTCTTGGCTTTGTGGAAAGGCGCGTTGCGCGGCGGCGAGCTTGGCCGTCTCGGTCGTGTCCAGCCGCTGCGCGCCCGCCATGATGGCCTCGATCCGGGCGATGGAAGCATGAACCGCTTCGCCCAGCGTGCCGAGGCGGTGGTCGACGTCATGTAACTGGTCGAGCAGCGCGGTTTTGCTGTCGGGATGGCCGAATTCGTCGACCGCTTCGCAGACCCGGCGAAAGGTCGCCGCGAGGCTCTGCGTGCTCTCGCGTGCGACACGCTCCTTGTTGGCGGCAAACTCCTCGGCGACGATCGCCGGCAGCAGGATCGCGACGTCGCGATCCTTGATCAGCTGTTCGAGGGTGCCGATCACGGGACGCTGTCGGTAGTCCTTGGCGAGATCGAGCCAGACCGATGTATCGATGAAAAGGTGGAGCATCCGACGTCAGGGCTGTTCGTGACGCACATTGACCAGCCGCAATAGGGCATCGCGACCGACATCGTCATTTGGCCCGATGCACTGGCCGTTCTCGCAGAATAGAACGAATGCGTTGCTGCCAGCAGTCTTGGCGCTCGAATAGATGATGCCGTCCAATTGCCCCCCGTCCTTGAAGCGGAACACGCGCCGAAAATATTCGGTCACGATCTGTGTGGGGACATATTCGATATGCTCGCGACCGTCGCGTGCAATCGGCTGCGAAATATCCCGCGCGAAAGCGCGAAGGAAGCGCAGCGGATGGATCGCGTCTTGCTGGTCGATGTCGAATACGCTGGGAACCGGCGGAATGTCGGCCAGGTCCAGAACGCGCAGCGGTCGCAGCGGGTGGAACGTGCCGATCGAGAGAGACTGGCCCGCATGAGCGACGGGATCGAAGGTCTCAGCGAATGCGGTCGCACGGTCGAAAGCGCCGTAGAACATTGGGATACCGGCCGGGCTCATGCGATTGGACTGACGAGCGAACTCCGGCGTAGGCGGACCGATCTCGCCGACCGCCTCGTGGGGTTGATCGGCGACGCGAATGCGGACCAGCTCGGCATTGGGCTCGATCGTTTTGATCAGCCCAGCTTCCCCGGAATCCGACAAGATCATGTCCGAGAGTGTGGCGAGGATCTCCGCCGGTGTCACCTCGTCGCGGTCAAAGTCTCCATTCTGGAGAAAGAAGAAGCGCGTGTTGTTCTTCGTGAAGTCCTTGAAGCTGTCCCAGCCCCAGGCAAGGCGCTGGCTGTCGGTGCCGCGATAGAATTCCCGCTCCACCCAGGCCTCATTGTCGATCATGTCGACAAGTGCTGCGACGACGTTGTCGTTCTCGGTGAAGTTCGTGTCGTACAGAACGTCGATCGTCGCCGTCATCGACGCCTGCCAACCGCCCTCGGCGGAGATGTACATGATCCCTTCGTCAGTCGGCTCGTTCCAGTCGAACCCTACGCCGCCGAGAACGACGCCGGTGAAATCCTCAAAGCTTGCGGCGATCGGTGATGACGCCGTCGCGTCGCAGAAGCTGCAGGCCTCGGCTGTGGCGTTATCGGCAATCCAATTCTTTAGAAATTCATCGGTCACGCAGGCGCCGCAGATGACGTCGTCGGATTCGCCATAACCGCGCTCCTCCATTTCCATCATCCACGCCTTGACGATTCCCATCTGCTCAACACCCCTTGTTTGAATGGCGCCAATGTAGGTTCGCGATGCGTCGCTTGCAGGGAGCTTCGCCCTGCGTGCGCCTTTAGGCGAAGGAGAGGCGGAGGGTGCCGACCCTCCGCCTCGATTTGGCTAGGCCGCTTCGCGATCGAGGTCACCATACATGGCGGCGACCACGCGGCGATCTTCATTGGTCGACCGGACGTCGCGACCGCGCGAGCGGTTCACCGTCACCATCGAGATGTTGAAATAGGCGTTGTAATTGTCGGGCTCGATCGGGCGGACTTCAAATCCGAGCGCATAAGCGGCGGCGATCAGCATGCCGTTCGAGACGTAATTCCCGAGCGGCCGGAAGTGCCCGAACTCGCGCATCAGATTCTCGGCGCGGTGCTTTAGGCCGTAGCTGCCGGTGCGCCGGTTGATCGATTTGATCTTCTGCTGCCGCGACAAATAGATCCAGGCGAGCTCGAACTGGTCGAACGACCAGTCGTCTTCATAGGCTTCCAGGCGGCGTTCGGCGAGCAAGGCACGACGCTCCTTCGGGGACTTGTCTCTTTCGCAGCCCACGCCGGGCATCCAAGCACTGTCGAAACCGCGTTGGGTAAGCGTGGAATGCGCATCGAGGACGCGGTGCAATTCGACCCGCGCGAGTGCCCGCGACAGGAAACGATTGAACCGATCGTCGATCTCGAACGGGATGCCAAGTTCGGTACAGAAGCGTGGGTCGTCAGCCGAGACCGTGACGGCGCCAGCAGCGAGAGCGTTGCGCAATCCCGCGTAGGTCGTGAAACCGAGGCCGCGCGCCGCGGCTTCGATGCGAAGGCTGGGCTTCTGATCGGGAAGCGAACGGTGAAGATACGCCTTGATCGAAGGCAGATCATCGGTGCTGAGCGTGATGCGCATGGGAGACCTCATTCCTGGGCAGCCGAACGCCATTTAAGCAGCGGCCGATGGAAGAGGTTCGGCGCAGATCACAGGACTGTGGCGGCTTTTAACTTGGCGTCAGGTTTGGAGCCGCGATCCGTCTCAGAAGGTCTCATCGGATTCCCTGCCTGTCAAGAACCCGGGGCGTCAGCTGATCGTCGGGCCGGATCGGCCTCGGCTGAACTGCCAGCTGATGCCGTCGCCGCGCACAATCCCGGATGCCGCTTTACCAATGTTGCGCTCAAGCACGTCGCGCCAGGGCACGAGCGTGAAATCCCGCGACCGCTCGACCAGCGCGTAGCTGCCACTTTCGAGGTCGACGCGGCGTGCAATCACGCCCTCGACACGTTCGCCGGTCCGGGTGGGCTCGAAACGCTTGCCGAGCTGCTCGGAAAGCCGGCTGCTTGCGCTCTCCAGCTCGCGTTGCCGGAGGTTCGCCAGAGCATTAGCGCGCAGCCGGAAGCCTTGACCATCGCCATCGGCCAGCTGCTGCTCGATCAGCCACTGCCGGCGTGCTGCCAATGCGGTCCGCACCTCGCGCCCGAAACCTGCATCGCGCGCGGAACTGGAAGAGTCCGATGCGAGCTCGCGATCGAGCCAGGTCGGTGCTTCGATCGCGGCCAGATCTCCGAGTTGCTGAGGCGAGAGAATCGCCAGGGTAACTGGGCGGTCGCGCTGCTGCCGCCTGGCAAATGCTTCCGTGCGGGAGAGATGGTCGCTCGGGATGGTCCAGCTACCGTCGGCGTCACGCTCGGGCCCGGCACCCGCGCGCCGCATTGCTTCCAGCCGTCGCACATGGCTCGTGGCAAAGGCTTCGGTGGCCTGTCGATCGTGGCGGAGATGCAGGTCGACCGA
>Ga0105248_10002266_pt1 | contig 21300 bp, 15 predicted proteins | sample KBSS34metaG_FD_81524 | JGI IMG/M metagenome (GOLD analysis project Ga0105248, IMG submission 81524) | Switchgrass rhizosphere microbial communities from Kellogg Biological Station, Michigan, USA - KBS S3-4 metaG | ecosystem: Host-associated > Plants > Roots > Rhizosphere > Soil | place...
ATCCGGGTTGGCTTGCTCCGCACGTCGCTTACACGATTTCCAAATACGGCATGAGCCTTTGCACTCTGGGTCTGGCTGCGGAGCTGAAGCAATTCAACATCGCCGTCAATTCACTCTGGCCCGAGTCGACAATCGATACGTCCGCCATCCGCAATTTGCTCGGTGGAGACGCTTCTGCCAAATCATCGCGCAAGCCTGAAATTGTCGCCGACTCCGCCTACTGGATTTTCACCCAGCCCTCGGCCACTGCCACCGGCAATTTCTACATCGACACTGCTGTTATGAAGCTTGCCGGTGTGACCGACCTGAGCCAATACGCTGTCGATCCGACAGCCAAGTTGCTGCCTGATTTCTTCCTCGGTAAGCCGCCCAAGCATTTGCCCGGTGGGTTGAAAGCGACTCAACCGAAGGCTAAAGTGGAAGCAAAAGTCGAGGTCGCAGTTGAACCCAAGCCCGAAACCAAAGTCGAGCCCACGGTGGAAAGCAAGCCTGCAATCAAGCCTGAAGCCAATACTGAGCCGAAAGTGGATGCGGAGTCGAATTCTGGCTCTGACGCCGAGTCTCAACCAGACTGCAAGATGAAGCCGCCGCCGCAAGATCCGCAAGTAAAAGATTCTGAAGCGAAGAGTTAACACTAGCGAGTAGCTGCCTCAAGGCCGGATCTCTGTAAATGAAGTTGCACTGAGCAGCCTTTACAGAGATCCGGTCCCCTGGGCAGTTTTTAACGGCAAAAAATTTCTTTTCACCATACTAAACGAAGTAGCAAAGATGGCTATGCAAGGTGTTTTTTTTGTGCATAATTGCAATAGCTTCGATGAGGTTCTGCTTTATGATCGCTAGGCCAGTTCTTGTAATAAGCGATCCTGTTTGGTGCTTGGTTTTGCTTGTGACAGCGGTGATCTCGCTCTCTGCTGAAATTGGAGAGCTGCGCGATTTACAGCGACCCTTTGATGTTGCTTTCAATAAGGTGCGGACTTATCGTGCGGCACACGAGGACGAAAAAGCCAGGGTCGCCTTTGAAGAATTTTTGAAGATGGAGCGAGCAGTTGGTGGCGATGATAGTGTTTACATCGCCTTGAGGAGCGAGGGCCATTTTTGTGGAGATTCGCCGGAAGCAATGTCTTACTATGATCGCGCCCTAGCTCTCAAGCCTGATAGTGGCTACGCTCATCTGTACCGTGGTGAATGGTTTCTGCGGCACAAACAATTTGCTCAGGCTGTGGTGGCTCTCGACGGTGCCACGGGCGACGACTTTTGCCTAACAGAGATATACCAAGCGAGATCGGATGCCTACATTGGTTTGAACAAATTGGACTGGGCCCTGGCTAATGTTAACTCGGCAATCGCCATCGATCCCCAAAATTATTGTTCGGTAGCGGCGAGAGCAAGAGTTTACGCCAAAATGCGAAAGAACGATTTGGCTCTGGCCGATTGGAACGCTACCATTGCCCTCGCTAAAGGTGAGGTACCCTCATTTTACGAGCAGCGTGCCGAATTATACGACAGCATCAACGAAACCGACCGGGCTCACAAAGACCGGGCTACTGCGGCGCATTTGAAAGCACTGAGTAAAGTCTTTGTCCCCTGACCCAAGCGGCGTCCTAAAGTCAGATACGAAGTTTCGTTCTGTATAGCATAATGGCGACATGAAGAAATTTCTGTCTAAGTTGAAAACACCATTAGGCATTACCTGTGTAATTCTTACAGTTTTTGCCTGTCTTTTTGCCGGCGCCATATTTTTTGTTGTTGAACAGGTCAAAGAAAGTCACAGTGAATATGATTCGGAACTGCTGAGCGGCTTGCTCTCCGAGTATTGGTCGACACTTTTCGACGAAAGCAAAGCCAAACACATCGCCGCAGCGTTGAACAAAGTCTCCGAGGCAATTGATTCGGACAATTTGAATGATGCTGCTAAGACGCGCGCCACATGGGAAGAAGCTGTGGGAGAAGCATCGGCCGCCACTGGACCGCAATCTCTCATAGTTGGCGTGCTCTTGTTGTGCGAGGGCGAGAACGAAAAGTACTTGGATAGATGGGTTGATCTGGAGCGCACCGAGGGCAAAGCACTAAAATGTTTCGCCTTGCTAAAGAGCGATCAGCAGGTGATTTTGATGTGTCGGCAGCGTCTGGGTGAGGCCCTGGAACATCAGGACAAATTTACTCAGGCTCTGGCGATTTTCGAACAAAATGTGCCTCTGGCTGAGCATCTGGACAAAATTAGAAAAAATCACGATCAAGATATTGTCTTCGATGCATATTACGATCTCGCCTATTGCTATTACGATCAAGGTGAGAATGATAAGGAATTTGAGGTCTACAAGCGCTTTCTGGCGACATTTGGGCAACGGCCAGACACATACGCCCGGCGCATATCATCAGCCTGGAAGATTGCTGAGAAATGCGAAAATGGCGATCTTGATCGCGCCAAACGCGCCTGGGAAATGGCCCTGACGGAGGATCGCGATAATTCCGAATCACACCGGCGCTATGCCAAATTTCTCCGCGTTAGTGGGTTGCATCAACAAGCGCTTTTGCAGTTCGACAAAGCTATTAAGCTGGATCCTGAGAACCATCTTGCTTTCAACGGTCGGGCCAAAACCTACAATCTGCTTGGCAAATATGATCTAGCCATTGCCGACCTCGACAGTGCTCAGGCCCTCAACCCTGCGACTTCTGACGACAGAGAAACGAGGGCCGATTCTTTGGTCGGGCAAAAAAAATATGTCGAGGCCATAGCTGAGTATACCGGCGTTCTTAAGCTGGAAAACTCAGCTGAGCCGCTGATGCGCCGTGGTGAAGTTTACAGCAAGAACGGGCAGCATCAGGAAGCGATTGATGACTATACCGCAGGGCTAAAATGGTGCGGCAAGTGGCCCAGGCCATTTTCCATGTTTGGTCCCAGTGCTCATCCCGAGTATGCCAAACGGACAATGCAGGCGCTTCTGCTGGAGTTGCGGGCGCATGAGTATGAACTGGCGAAAAATGATGTTGCCGCCGAAGCGGATCGTAAAGAAGCAGTCAGATTTGATCAAATTCTGAACAAGAAGGTCGCGCCTGACTACGATCCCGAGGATTAGTGTGTGCACGTATGTCACGGCTTTTTCACGCTCCGCGTTAGACACTGGTCCCGTTAAAGCCAGCAAATTGAAATTTTAGTGGGTCAGCGCGAAGTAATTCGCGTTGGCCTTATTTTGCTTGTGCCACTAAATATGGTGGCACAGCTAGCGCACCTCGCGCCACTGTGGCGCGCTGCGTGTGAGTCGCTACTCTTGTATCTATCAAGGTTCTAAGTGTTTTCCGCAGAGATATATTTGCTTCTCTGCGTTTTACGCTGTCATCATAAGAGTATCTTTCAACACTCTATTCATATGGTGATCACCGGCTCTCGCGCCCTAATACTTAGCTAGTTCAATTTTTTCTGGCTGCCCATGTGGCAGATGGAATGAGCTGGCAGTAGGGAAGCTAGAGATTCACCTGAGCGAGATGAAAGATGTCCACCTTTAGTCAACCTCAAACATGGAAAAGCCCATGAATTCAGATAAACTTACCCATGTGCAATTTCGCTTCACCCTCGCCGGCGGTTTGTTCTGCTGTGCTGCGACTGCGTTCGCGATTTTCGTCCAGCCGGCCATCGGTCTGATTGCAATTCTGGTGACCGCCTTTTTTCTCGGTTACATGGCTTCGAGCAAAGCTCACCTGGATTCGGTCAGTCGACGCGCGTCTCACCTCGAAAGCTACCTTGTCTTTTCGTCTCTGGCGCTGATTCTCCAGTACATCTCGCTGGTGATTGTGGACTTCAGAACTGCCGAAATTAATTCTTCGGCGGGCAGGGTCTACGCCAGTATGGTGATCGCGACCGCCGCCATTTCGTACTGCAACAGTTCGCTCCTCGGCCGCTTGATTCGCGCGCGGTGGAATGGTTTCCGCATCTAAGTAATTTCGCCAAATCGACTGGAATCCCATGGTAGTTAGGTGGCACCCCGCCTTCCTACCATGCGGTTCTGGTGGAATTTTTTTTCTTTTTTTTTCTGCTGTTTTTATACTATTAAAAGTAGCAAGAGGACGTAAAAGTTTCTGGAATGACTTTGGTATGATCCTCTCATGTCGCCGTTCACCTCCTTCGAGAGGTGATGTGAGGATGTTTGTGAAACTCAATTGGACAAGTCTTAAATCGCCCAAAGTGCTGATTTTGACTTTTATGCTTGGTGCAACGTTGGTCACATTGACGGGCGCCATTTTTCTCTTCCGCACATTTAGCAGTGGAGAGTCGCCGCTGAAGGGCTCATCCAAGATTGCCGGCGAAGTCATCCGGGAAGTTCTTGCTATCAGTTTGGACGAGGAAAAAATGAATGGTTTTCTCAAATTTGAGAGACACCTCAGTGCCGCTTTAAAGGCTGACACCGATCGCAACTACGAAAAAGGGCATGATGAGTGGGCTGAAGCTGTCAACGAAGCTAAAAAGGCTTTGGGTGATAAATCAATCATTGCCACATTTGCTAGCTATTCTCAGGGCGAGTTTGAATATTCTTTTAGTCGGTATGATCTTGCTGTAGCGCCTTTGCGTAAGGCTCTTGATGGTCTGGCCGACTATCCAAATGAATCCATAACTTTTTCCGTGCGTGAACGACTGAGCAATCTCTTGCAGATTAGTAAGAAATTCGACCAGGCTTTGCCCCTGCTTACCGCCAATCTGGATGCCGCTGATGTGTTGGACAAAGAAACTGGTGAAGGGACTGTCGACTACAAAATTCGGGCCCTGGATGATTTGATTACTTACCACTACAGAATGAATAAATATGACCTGGTAGACTCGGTCTATGATCAGGAACTTGCGGCGGTGAACAGCCTCCCTGATGCAAAGAAAATGTCGATTTCTGTTTTGAGGAAAAAGGCTGAGACCTATGAATATGTTGATCCTGCCAAGGCTGAAAGTGCTTATCAGGCAGCCATTGGCCAGGATCCTTCGATGGTTGAAAATCGCCGGCGATTCGCTATGTTTTTACGAAATTCGGGCAAATTAGATCGAGCGCTGGAGCAATTTAATAAGGTAATTGCGCTGGATCCAAAGAACGACCTGGCTTTTGATGGCCGGGGGCAGACCTATATCCTGAAGGGGCAGTTAGAAAATGGTATCGCCGATGCCACCATCTCAATTGAATTGGAACCCGCCAACCCGCATCACTATGAGACGAGAGCGAGAGCTTATGCCGCCAAGAAAGACTATGAGCGGGCAATATCTGACTTGAGCGATTCCTATAAGCGGCAGGCTGACATCACGGTACTTGCTCGACGCGCGGCGCTCTACGTTGAATGCGGTAAGTATCAGGAAGCCCTGGCTGATTACGATAAGGCTATGTCTAGCTTTCCCCCGCCCAACTGTGTAATTGAAAGAGCCGCGGTTTATCAAAAGCTCGGCCAATACGATAAAGCCGTTGCTGACTACAGTAAGCGCATCGAATTGGAGCGGAAAAATCCTTTGCTTGCATACGGCCAACTTCATGCGGCTCCGCACCCTGAATATGCTAAGAGGCCGGCACTGGCCGCCGAACTCGATATGCGTGCTTCGGCCTATGAGGGACTTAAGCAGAAAGATCTGGCGAAGAAAGATCGCGATGAGGCCCAACGCATCGACGCAGTGGGATTGCCCAAGAAAGACAAGGCTTTCCGATAAGTATGATAGCTTGCATGCTTTGCCCAAATTTACTTTGAAATTTTATACTACACCATGTGGCAAGTTTGGGCAAAAAAATGGACCTGACAGATTTCTCTGCCAGGCCCATTCTAAAAGCGTTTCAGCTTTTTATCGAGTCCAAAAAGGCCTGAGTTACCTCAGCAAGCCCATTTTAGAGTCGATTACTCGCCGCCGATCGTCATCTTGTCGATGAGGATGGTGGGCGAATTGGTTCCGCCGCGGAACTCGAGGTCGCTGCCCACGGCGATGATGCCGGCGAACATGTCCAGCAGGTTGCTGGCCACGGTGATGCCGGAGACCGGGTAGGCGAGCTTGCCGTCCTCGATCCAGATGCCGGCGGCGCCGAGCGAGTAGTCGCCGGTCAAGGCATTGAAGCCGGGACCGGAAACGCTCGTCAGGTACAGACCGTTCTTGACCGAAGCGATGATCTCCTCGGGCGTCTTGTCACCGGCCTGCAGATGCAGGTTGCCGGTGCTGCCGCTGTTGGGATCGCACTTGAGCTTGCGGCCGGCGTAGGCGTCGATCAGGTAGGTCTCGAGCTTGCCTTCCTTGACGATGGTGCGGCGCTTCAGGGGAAGGCCTTCACCGTCGAACGGCTTGGAGCCGAGCTTGCCCACCATGGTGGGGTCGTCGACGATGGTCACCAGCTTGGAAGCCACGACCTGATCGAGCTTGCCCACGAGGAACGAGCTCTTGCGGTCGATGGACCGACCGGAGGCGGCGCCCACGAACTGGCTCAGGAGCCGCGCGGCCATCTGCTGGTCGAAAACGACCGGCACGACCTGCGACTTGACCTTGCGAGCGCCCAGCTGACGAACGGCGCGAGCTGTCGCCATGGCACCGATGTGCTCGGGGCTTTCCAGCCCGGCCAGAGTGCGGCTGGCGCTGTGCCAGCTGTTGGTCTGCATTTCGGTGCCTTCGGAGGCAACGACGCCGACGTTCAGCGAGCAGTAGTTGCCGCGGTAGCTGCCGATGAAGCCGCGGGAGTTGGCGTAGACCACGATGCCGCCACCGTTGGAGAAGCCTGCGCCCTCCGAATTGGTGATGCGCATGTCGGCCCGGCGGGCCGCCTGCTCGGTCTCGATGGCCAGCTGGATCTTCTTCTCCACCGGCATGGCGTCGATGGCCGGGTCGTAGAGACCCAGGTCGGGCACATGCTTGGCCAGGTGATGCGTCTCGGGCAGGCCCGCGAACGGGTCGGCTTCCGAGGCAACGGCCATGGCGATCGTCGCCTTGACGAGCTTGCGCAGCGCCGGGCGACGGAAGTCGGAGGTGGAGGTCGTGGCACTCTTCTGGCCGACGTAGACCTGAAGGTGGACGCCACGGGTCTGAGCGCCTTCCAGCTGCTCGACCTCGCCCAGACGAACGGCGATGTCGACCGATTCGCTGGTGCTGATGCTGACTTCGCAGTCCGTGGCGCCGAGCTTGGCCGCCTCGTCGACGATGTACTTGGCGATACCTTCCAGTACGGCGGCCGCGCCCTTGGGCTTGGTGCCGGCCTTGGAAGTGGCTTTCCGCGCAGTCTTGGCGGAAGGCTTCTTAGACGTCTTGTTGATAGTCTTCATAGCGATTTCCTTAGGACTGACCACCAACGGTGACACCGTTGATGCGGATTGTGGGCATGCCGACGCCGACGGGGACACCCTGGCCGTTTTTGCCGCAGGTGCCGACGCCCCGATCGAGGGCTTCGTCGTTGCCGACCATGGTGACGTTGTGCAGCGCCTTGGGACCGTTACCGATCAGCGTCGCACCCTTGATGGCATGCGTGATCTCGCCGTTCTCGATCATGTAGGCACAGGTGGCCGAGAAGGTGAAGTCACCGTTGGTGATGTCCACCTGGCCGCCGCCGAAGGTCTCGGCGAAGATGCCACGCTTGACCGAGCGGATGATTTCCGCCGGGGTGTGGTCGCCGCCGGCCATGTACGTATTGGTCATACGCGGCATGGGAGCGAAGCGGTAGTCCTGACGACGGCCGTTGCCGGTCAGTTTGGCGCCCATCAGGGTAGCGTTCTGCTTGTCCTGGATGTAGCCGACCAGCTTGCCCTTTTCGATCAGGGTCGTCTTGGTCGTGGGCGTGCCTTCGTCGTCGATGTTCAGCGAACCGCGCCGGTCGGCGAGGGTGCCGTCGTCGACAACGGTGACGAGGGGCGAAGCGACCGCTTCGAACATGCGGCTGCTGAAAGCCGACGTGCCCTTGCGGTTGAAGTCGCCTTCCAGGCCGTGGCCGACGGCTTCGTGGATGAGAACGCCGGGCCAGCCGGAGCCGAGCACGACGTCGAACTCACCGGCAGGAGCCGGGCGAGCCGAGAGCAGGTCGATGGCCTGCTTGGCGGCGAGATGGGCGTGGCTGGTGTAGTTGTCTTCGGAGACGAGCACCGAAAAGTCGTAACGACCACCGTAGCCCGAGCTGCCGTTTTCGCGCCGCGTGCCGTCCTGAGCCAGGCAGGCAACGTTGAGGCGCACCAGCGGCCGCACGTCCATGAACAGATCGCCCAGCGACGTGGCGATGAAAACGATCTGCTGCTCGCAGGAGATGCTGGTCGAAACGTTGATGATGCGCGGGTCATAGTCGCGGCAGATCTTGTCGATCTTCTTCAAGATCGCGATCTTGTCGGACAGTTCCGCGTCCACCGGCGACGAGGTCACCGGATAGAGGTTGTGCTGCTCGCCGGAAGCGGCCAGAGGCACGTTGGTGGCGCCATTGGAGTGCTCGATGATCGCGCGGGCGATACGGGCACACTTGCGCAGATTGGTGATGTTGACGTGATCGGTGTGCGAGTAACCGGTCTTGTCAGCGACAACAACGCGCACGCCGGCGCCGTTGGTCGTGCTCTGGGATGTGCTTTTGATCACTCCCTGGTCCAGGGAAATGCCCTGGGAGGCGCCGGCCTGGAAGAAGATGTCGCCAGTGGCGTTCTTCCCGCCGGTGTTCTTGATTGCGTCGCCGAGGACCGTTTGGACCTGAGTGTGACTCAGACCGAAAAGGCGATACAGCTCCGACTCTGGTGTAGCTAGGATAATCATGTGATTCCTGTTCTTATGTTTGGAATAGCCTGATTTCGTCAGGCCAACGATAGTGTCAGTGATTGGGCCCCGAGGCTAGCAGCCTGTCCAACCACACGAACACCTTAAGACATAGTAGTACATTACCGTCACTATGCGTGACTTGCCGATCCGCTCCGGACTCTTTCTCTAGCGCTGGGGTTGGTGTTTTGGTCGGGGCTTTTGCTGAGAGTGGAATGGTGGAACGGATACTTCTTGAAACTAAGTTTTTGCTCTGAGGTTGACAATAGAATCTAGCCTTACCTGAAAGCTTTCATAAGCGGGCTCTTTAAGTACTAGTAGCTCTCCGGTAGGGATATTGGTAGATCGCTGCTGAAAGCGGCATATTTTATGAGGCAGTTTAAATGAAACGGGCTCGTTGACGCGGCTCGCGATATGGGTGAAACACAGACAATTTGGGAGTTTTGGACTTCGCCGCCTGAGGCAAATTATTGCTATGTTCTCATCGCTCAAGCTCTCAACTAAGCTGCTGATAATGCTTTCGTTGCCTTTGGCCATCCAATTGGCCGCCCTGGGCTGGCTCGTCGGTTTGCAACACGAGGCCGAGCTGGAAGCGACCAGGGCGCAGCACGCACGTGAAGTAGCCGCGGCTGTGAGCGACCTTACAAGCGATGTCGTGCGCATGATGGCGGCTGTCACAGGCGACGCCAAACTTTCCAAGGGCTATCTCTCAGACACGGATCTGATGAGCCATGTGCACATGTGCGAAGAACACTTCAGCCGTATCAAGGCTTTGACTATGAACGATCCACAGCAGCACAAATCTGTGTTGCAGTCGGAACAGGTGCTGTTCAAATCGCGGGCCCTATTCATGCAACTGCGACAGAGTGAGCTGACTACGGGCGAAGCTGGAATGTTGGAACGAGTCGGCCCCTGGCATCAATTGCACACTATTTTTGCCAATGATCTTTTTCGCGACCTGCGCAAAATGGGCCGTGAGCAGGAAGACATCGCCGCCAAAAGCCCGGCGGTCCAGGCCAGGCTCCGCACAAAAATGACATATCTGGTGCTCGGTTTGGGTTTGTTTTTCACCGCCTGTACTGCGGCCCTGGCCTTTTATCTGGTCAAATCTTTTGCCGCACGCATTGATGTGATGCACGATAATACTTTGCGATTGGCCGCCAGCAGGCCCCTAAACCCGCCTCTCCGGGGCGCCGATGAGATTGCCCAATTGGATGGTGTTTTCCACCAGATGGCACACAGCTTGCAGCAGGCGGTGATCAAAGAAAGGGCGATAGTAGATAACGCCCAGGACGTTATTTGCGCAATCGACGCAAACGGTAAGTTTGCCTCGGCTAATCCGGCTACTGAAGAGCTTCTCGGTGTCAGCGCCGAGGACATAATCGGCATGCCGGCTGTTGATTTGATTGCCGCCGACGATATTTCCACCGCCCTCAAATTTTTTGATCAAGTCCAGAAACAAGCCACCAGGCGTACCCTGGAAGTACAGATGAAGCATTTCAGCGGCAAGCCTATCGACACTCTCTGGTCGGCTTATTGGTCCAAGGAAGAAGGGCTTCTTTACTGCGTCATCCACGATATTACCGAGCGCATATTGACGGAAAGATTGAAACAAGACCTGATGGTAATGGTCAATCACGATCTGCGTTCGCCGCTGTCTACCCTGCAATTGACCTTTGCCCTGCTTAAATCCGGTAAGTATGGTGCCCTCACTGAAGAGGGAGCGAGACTGCTTGAGCGGGGTGAGAGGGGCTGTGAGCGTCTTTTGCAATTGACCCGCGACCTGCTCGATAATGACCGTTTGGAAGCTCACAAAATGGAGCTGCACATCGAGCGTTGCGCTCTGGAACAATTGGCCGGTGCGGCCATTGAGAGCGTTGCCGGTCTGACCTCCAGACGCAAGGTTTTAATTGTCACCGACTTGCCTTCGCTCTTTGTTAGAGGCGATGCCATGCGCCTGGAGCAAGTGCTCAGTAATTTGCTTTCCAATGCCGTCAAATATTCGCCTGAGGGTGGCCGTGTCACTCTTGGTGCCGTCAGCCAAAATGGCCAGGCGGTGATCACCGTCTCCGATAACGGACCGGGCATTTCACCGGCCAAAATGGATCAGGTCTTTGAGCGTTTCAAGCAAGTGCAGGACCCCGGTAAGCAGGTGGCCGGCACCGGTCTGGGCCTGACTATCTGTAAGGCCCTTGTGGAGCTTCATGGGGGCAAGATCTGGCTGGAGAGCACTGTCGGCAAGGGCAGCCAGTTTAGCTTCTCCGTGCCCCTGGCTTGAGCCAAGATTGCAGAATGAGGCGGATAGAAATTTGTGGCACATTTTTGCCACAATCAGGTCACGGCGATGCCATAACTAGCGCCTACTATGAAGGAGTCAAAGGCGCTCAGACCTTGACGGAGCTTTTTTCGAGGGGGAGAGAGAAGGTAAAGGCACTGCCTTTGCCTTCCTCGCTTTGGAGCCATATTTTGCCTCCATGCAATTCCACAATCGCTTTGCATATGGCCAGCCCTAAGCCCGAACCACCCTTGGTTTTTGCGCTCTGTCCGCGCACTTGCTGAAAGCGATCGAAGACCGATTCGAGCATGTGACTGGGCACGCCCGGCCCCTGATCGCGCACAACAATATTGGCCATATCGCCATGTCGCTCGGCCCAGACTGCCACTATTCCACCTTTAGGTGAAAATTTTATGGCGTTTGATACCAGATTTGATAGCACTCGCGCCAGCCGATCTTCGTCGGCGTTAACGACCAGATCCGTAGCGTGAAAGTCAAGCTTGACGCCCATCTGGTCGGCAAAGCTGGTTTGCAGTTCGACGCAGAGATTGAAGCTTTTATTGACTGCGATGGTGCTTCGTTCCAACTCCATCATGCCGGATTTGATCTTTTCAATATCGAGCAAGTCGTTGATCAAAGAGATCATACGCTCACCGTTGCGCTGGGCCAGGACAAGATATTTGGCACCACGCTCATTGACGCTGCCGTAAAAGCCGTCATGCAAAAAATCGAGAAAATTTGTAATGGTGGCAAGTGGTGTGCGCAGATCGTGGGTGACCATAGCCACTACTTCTTGCTTCATACGTTCTGCTTGCTTGCGGTCCGTTATGTCGTGGATGACACAGAAAAATGTCTCTTCCACCGCAGACCAATGAGCCGACCAGAGCGCGTCTATCGGTATGTCGCCTTGTTTGAGCAGGGCAATTTCCTGCGGTCGCTGATTAGTACCGGAGCGCAAATTGTCCATGAATGCAAAAGCTTTTTGGCGTTCCTGTTGCGGCACCAGCTCGATAAAGTGCCGACCGACAAGGTCCTCACTTTCGTAGCCGAGAATGTCATTACTGGCCGGATTTACTTCTAGAAATGTTCCTGATTTGTCGAGTGAACAAATCAGATCCTGGGCGTTTTCTATTATTGCGCCCTGTTTCCGCGACGCCTCTTTCAATTCATCGGCCATTTTGTGAAAGGCTTCGTCTACAGCCGCAATTTCGTCACTGCCACTGAGAGCGGGATTGAGTGGGCGTCCGCTCGCCAGGCGATAAGCGTTATCGCCCAGAAGCTTCAGTCTGCCGGTGATACTCTTGGTCAGGTAAATAGCCAGACAGATGGCCAACAGTACATTTACACCGCCACCTGTAAGCAGCGCCAGCTGAATTTTGTTGCGATATTGGGCTTGTTTTTCCGGATCCCGGCTGTATATTTCGGCCTCGGATCGGCCGATCGCTATTAGTTCTTTGGAAATCACGACGCGGCCGTATTCGCGCATCTTGTGCCAGAATCTTTTGCGCTCATCGCGCACCAGTTCGCCACCATTTTTAATAAAGCTTTGAGCATTTAGAATTTGTGCCAGAGCCGTTTCGCCCGCCGCGCGTGCCCTTGCCACCACCGCCGATTCCTCGGGATTGTCTTTGGTTAGATCGGCCACCAGAGCGTAACTTGCCCGCACCTTTTCGGCCAGTGCCAAATATTCGGAGTTCACGTCTTGATCGGGATCTAGTGCCTTAAGGTCGGCGAAGCCGGTAATCACAGCGTATAGATCTTTGGAGAGAGTATTTATCGTTTCCGAAACTCTCTGGGCGTGGAGCGCTTTTTCGCTCTGCAGCTCGGCTTCTCGCTGCAAGCTTGCCAGCCAACCGAGCAGCCCCAGCTGAAACAAGAGGGGCACCGTCAAAAGAATAAGCACTTGGGTGGAAAGTGAAATTGGCTGACGCATATATTGTTTATCCCCCTCGCATGCCTGTGCAAAACTCGGCGTGGGCGGTATATTGTCAAAGTCAATTACTAATGGCAGCACAAACGATTTATCAGCCGTGGCCAAAATCCTACTAGTTGAGGACGACGAAGACCTGGCCTCCATGATTATGGAGTGGCTCGTCAACGAGCGTCATCTGGTCGAGACGGCCTACGACGGTAATCACGGCATGGACCTTTTGAAGTTGGCCCAGTATGACGTCGTCGTGCTCGACTGGGACCTGCCGGGCATACAGGGGATTGACATCTTGCGTCAGTTCCGCGCCGGCGGCGGTAATACGCCTGTAATCATGCTCACAGGCAAAGGGTCTATTTCCGAAAAAGAAACGGGTCTGGACTCCGGTGCTGATGATTACATCGCCAAGCCTTTCAGCATCAAAGAATTGTCCGCGCGCATCAGAGCTTTATTGCGGAGACCGGCGCCGACAACCTCAAATATTTTGCAAGTCAAAGACATCGGTCTCGACGCCGGCAAATACAGAGTGACAAAAGCCGGTGTGGAAGTGCATTTGCTCCCTCGCGACTTTGCCCTGCTGGAATTTTTTATGCGTCATCCTGATGAAGTATTCAGCGCCGACACATTGCTCGCGCGTGTCTGGCAGTCCGATTCGGACGCCAGTCTGGAAGCGCTCAGAACCGCTATTAAACGCATTCGCAAAAAGCTTGATACATCCGAAAGTGAAACGGAATCGGTGATCGAAAACATCCCCCGAGTGGGATATCGTCTGCGCCGCTAAGGCTGATGTCAAGCACCTGTTGGCCTTATTAGCGTGATGTGCGCTACCCTTGGAATCCCTTAGTAATAGTTCAGGCTGGGTGCCCATCTGGGCGCTTGACAATACAGGCAAAATTCGCTTGCTGTCTGCTTGGCAAGCCCTCTAACTCTTGTGCATGCTTTACCTTCCCCAACTCGGACGTGCGTCACAAGAGCACTGCTGGGCGGCCGTCCTTGCTGTGCTGGAAGGTACCAATTAGCAAATACTTCTTTACAGCCGAAGGGGAAATCAAGCACCGCGCTACTTTGACTTTGTAGTGTTCGTAAGCACTTTCTTCTTCTCCGCAATCAAACAAAGAGTCCTTTCACCACCTACCAGCCGCCTCTACAGCCATTTCCTTCCATCTCTTATCGAGGTGCAGGACACGCGTCTGTTGTTTTTTGCGACTGTGCTGACCGGTGATAGGCCCCTCTTTGCTTGTTTTCCCCAAGAGGAAGTGGTCTGTCCAATCATGTTCGCCTGGCGGTTGTTGCGGCCCCAGCATCGGCATGAAATCAACATTTTCATCAACTGAGATAAGGAAACAACATGCTCGAAACAGTTCTGTCAAACCTGCCCGCGATCATCGGATCGATTGTGGGCCTCGTCGCGGTGGGATTCATTCTCACACGCGTTTTCGTCAACGTCGGACCGACGCAGATTGCCATCGTCGAACGGCGTTTCAAGGGCGGCAAGTTGCCGGCCGGTCGTGCGTTTGCAACCAACGGTGAAGTCGGTATTCAGGCCAAGTACCTGGAACCAGGCCTTCACTTCATCTTCTACCCGTTCGTGCGCGTCATCGAGAAGGCAAACTTCCTGACGATCGGCTCGGGTGAACTCGGCGTCGTGACTGCAACGGACGGTGAGTCCATGCCTTCCGGCCGCGTCTATGCGGAAGACAAGGCGGGCGAAGCCCACGCTAACTTCCAGGACCCCGTGGGCTTCTTGACCCAGGGCGGTATCCGCGGTAAGCAGCTGCGCTTCCTCACCAACGGTACCTACAAGATCCACCCGCACATCTTCAAGGTGGAGAAGATCGCCAAGACCGTCGTGCCGGAAGGCCAGATCGGTGTTGTCACTGCTGCGGACGGCGCCTCGCTCGGCGACGGTCAGCTGCTCGGCAAGCGCGTCGAAGGCCACGATAACTTCCAGAAGGCGGAAATCTTCCTGCAGAAGGGTGGCCAGAAGGGTCCGCAGGTCGACCATCTGCGTCCCGGTACGTACAACGTCTTCGCGGATATGTTCAATATCCAGCTGAAGCCGGCTGTGCGCGTCAAGGAAAACGAGATCGGTATCGTCGAAGCCAAGTCGGGTCAACCGATGGCCAAGGACGACGTCGTGGCTGCCACGCCCGACATGGGTCTCCATCAGTCGTATCAGGACGGCCAGGCCTTCCTCGATGCGCAGGGCAAGCGTGGTCCCCAGGAGAGCGTTCTGCGCCCCGGTGATTACTACATCAACCCCTACCTCTTCAGCGTTTCGATGAAGCCGCAGACCATCATCCAGCAGGGTGAAGTGGGCGTGCTCATTTCCAACATCGGCAAGGATCCGTCCGAGATCGCCGAAAATGCTCCGGCTTCTGCTGACTCGCATGTCAGCGGCGGCAACGACCCCGACGACAAGCGTCTGGACGACGGCGTTCGCGCTCGTCACGTGGTGCCGGACGGCTACCGCGGTATCCAGAAGACCGTGCTTGCCCCCGGTAAGTACAACATCAACCCGCTCTGCTTCACCGTGATCACGGTGCCGACGACGACTCGTTCGATCGAGTGGTCCGAGAACCAGAGCGCCAAGGACTTCGATCCGTTCCTGGTTGTTTCCAAGGACGGCTTCGAGATGAAGGTGGAAGTGCGGTGCCAGTATCGCATTCTGCCGGAGAACGCTCCGTACGTCGTGCAGAAGCTCGGCTCGGTGGCTGAACTCGAGAAGAACGTTCTGCATCCGCAGATCGACGGTATCTTCCGGGCGCAGGTCTCCAAGTCGCCGGCCATCAACTACCAGTCCGAGCGTGCGGTCGAACAGACCGAAGCCGAAAACGCGGTGCGCAAGGACCTGATGCAGTACAAGGTGCAGATCGTCTCGGTGATGATCTGCAACATCGTGCTGCCCAAGGAGCTGATGCACACCACGCAGGAGAAGAACCTGGCCCAGCAGCGCGAGTCGATGTACGACGCGCAGAAGGCCGCTGAGCAGAAGCGTATCGCTTACGAAGAGACGAAGGCGCAGGCTGACCAGCAGCCGGCCATCATCAAGGCCGAAGCGGGCATCCGCATCGCCAAGTCGGAAGCGTCGCAGATGGAAGAGCGCGCCAAGGGTACGGCCGCGCAGACCCGCATCGAAGCGGAAGCGACTGCCGGCAAGGTGAAGCTGATCGGTGATTCCGAAGCGGCTGTCATCGAGTCCAAGGGTAACGCCACCGCCGAAGCGTACCGCAAGCAGGGTGAGGCTCTGACGCCCGCCGGCATCACCTCGATCGAGGTGGTGAAGCTGCTCGCCGAAAACGGCATCAAGATCACGCCGGACGTTATCGCCGGTGGCGACAGCGGCAACGGTGGCGGTCTCGTCAACCTGCTGCTGGCCGACATGGTGCAGCGCGGGCGTGACGCCGGCGACAAGCAGAACGTGAAGTCCGCGACTCCGCCCGCGGAGACCGACGGCTCTCGCGACCAGGCCGACAAGAAGTAAGGCGAAGGGAGGCACCACAAGTGCCTTCTGAAGTCTAAAGCTCAACTCAGGGGCAGGGGCTCCGGCGGCGGTGGCGATGTAAAAATCGCTGCTCGTCCGCCGGACGCCCCTGTTTTTCCCCTCAAACGCCGTCACTTGGCTGTGACGGATTCAACGCAATCAAGAATTTCAAAAGAGGTATTCTATGCCCGCTATTGTTTACATTCTTCTGGCCGTGACGGCTATCGCGGTCGTTGCTGTCATTCTCGTTCGCCGCAGCGCAGCCAAAAAGGCCGCTGCCAATTCGCCGCAACGCTCACGTGCCGCCGACAGCACCACGCTTCGCAGTGCCATCAGCTCGGAAGATGGCCCTCCGCCTTCCACTACCAGTGGTGGCACCATCCCGGTCCAGGACACGCGCGTGCGCATCGAAACGCCCGCCGTGACGGAAGCCGAACAGACCGCCGCCGAGCTCATCGCCGAAGGCGACGAGCACAAGCGTCAGGGCAACTACGATGACGCCATCGAGTCTTACGATGCTGCGATCGAAGCCATGACGACCGAATCCGGCCGTGAGTCGATCGCCTTCGCCGATCTGCTGATCAAGAACGAAGACGCCTACTACGCCCGCGACAACAACGACGACGCGGACGAGCAGGAGTACGAGCCCAACTGCAACAACTATCTGCGCGCGCTCTCGCTCTATCAGCACTGTTCGGGTGTATTCCATCCGAAAGTTCTGCCGGTCATCGATAAGGTGATTTCGTTCTACTTGCTTGTGGGCAAGGTGAGCGAAGCCGACGGCCTTATCCGCCGCCGGCAGAACATCGAGCGTCTGTACGAAAACGCCAAGCGCGACGCGGCTGTGCGTGCGGAGGCCGAAGGCCTTGCGCCGGTACGCCGCAGCGCATCACGACCTCGCCCAAGTCGGTCCAGGAAGCTCACGCAGCAATGCGGTCGGAGCTCAAGACCGGCAATGCGGAAGTCGACAAGAGTTGCGAAGACGGCGACGTCGCTCGCAGCGAGTACGACTACGAAGGCGCGGTCGACCATTACGAGGCCGCTCTGGAAGCTGCCCGTGAAGCATTCGGTGGCGACTGCGTACAGCAGGTGCCGATCCTTGTCCGTCTGGGCGAGGCCTATCACGTCAAGGACTTGCTCGAGTCCAACGATGATGACGACGGCAAGCCCTATTCGGATCCGGCGGACAACATGAGCCTGGCTCTGTCTCTGCTGGTCCGCGACGGTGGTCCTCTGGATGTGCGCATGGTGCCCGTGCTCGTCAATCTGGCGGCTTTTGCCGACCAGGCCGGCGACCACTACAAGGCCGATCGCTACATCTCGATGATCGAGAACATCAACGAATCTCAGCGTCGTCTGCAGGTCTGAATCTAATTCAGACTTAGTGCTGGTGACATTCAACTGAGAACAGTTGGGAAAAGGCGGGATGTGTCAGCTCTTCAAAGAGCCGGCCCATCTCGTCCTTTTCTTTTTTTTAGCTAATACTATGGCAAGCAGTATAATCAGCTTTATTGCCGCCCAATCTTGTGCTAGCCTAGCGCTCATGATGGTTGAATATTTGATACTGTTTGTGGTGGCGTCGTTAGCTGGTGGGATTGCATCGCTTTCAGGCTTTGGTATAGGCAGCCTGCTTACACCTCTTCTGGCTCTGCGTCTGGACCTTCAGCTGGCCGTTGCCGCAGTTTCCATCCCCCATTTTCTAGGCACAGCTGTGCGCTTTTTTTTGCTGCGTCAGCATATGCGCAAAGATATTCTTATCAGCTTCGGCATCTGGAGCGCTTTGGGTGGACTGACGGGCGCGCTGCTGCACAACATTGCCGCCAGCCCAGTGCTGATAAAAGTCTTCGCGGCCTTGCTAGTTTTTGCCGGAGTTACTGGCCTTTTTGGCTTGACCGAGAAAATAAAAATCGCGGCAAAATTTAGTTGGCTGGCCGGTCTCATATCGGGGCTCTTCGGCGGTCTTGTCGGCAACCAGGGCGGTATACGTGCAGCCGCGCTTTTGTCTTTCAATCTTTCCAGACAAGAATTTGTCGCTACCGCAACGGCCGTTGGCTTGATCGTGGACATAGCGCGCATGCCGGTTTACATGGTCGGTCGCGGTGCGGATTTATTGCCGGTGTGGTTGCCTATCTTGATCGCATCCGTCGGAGTCCTTGCCGGAACATGGCTTGGTAAGCCGGTCTTGGGTAAACTCTCTGAAACTACCTTTAAGCGCCTGGTGGCATTTACCATCCTCTCTCTTGGCATCTGCATGTTTTTAAACGCTCGTTGAGTCGCTTAATAAAATCAATCAGCTGCACTAACCATAAAGCTCATAGAAAATTAGTTGATGCTTAGCATCCCTGCTTTTATCTTGAAGCGTTTATTTACTTTCACGTAGGTTGCGTGCGTCCCCATATTCCCCCTGCTTCGAACACGCCACCAAAACCCCCTCAAGACTTTCCTGATTCACCAGCTCTGACCTTGCGCCGCGAATATTCGTGGTTTGGTCAGATCCAGTCCAGGCATCGGTTTTGGCGTAATCACTTCCTGGTCCCACTCAGGCTCAGTCGAAGCAAATCAAATACACTTGGCAACTAATGGTATCGCGCATGATGCTGGCCGCGCGATTCCAGTAGTAACCAACAACCTCCGAGGTTGATTGTTATGAAGACGGATATCAAGAGACCGCGTCCGATCAAACCGGGCGGGAAGCTCTACAAATTTTCTATCGAGAAGCGCTGGTTGACCATGCCCGATGGCGTGCGTCTGGCGGCTTCTCTGTACATTCCCAAGGCCAAGCGTCGCGGAGAAGTTTTCCCGACCTTGCTGGAATATCTTCCTTATCGCAAAGACGACACCTTCTACCCCGTCGATCACCAGTGCTTCAGCTATTTCGCCCAGCTCGGCTTCATCGCCGTCAAGGTCGATATCCGCGGCACCGGCGCTTCAGAGGGTTTCATCCCTGAGCGCGAGTACTCCGACCAGGAAATGGTCGACTGTACGTCCATCATCGAACTGCTCGCCGCTGACGCCGCCTCCAACGGTAACGTCGGTATGTTCGGTACTTCCTGGAGCGGTTTCAACTCGCTGCAGATGGCTATGCGCCGTCCTCCGGCCCTCAAGGCTATCCACGCCGTGCACGCTTCCGACGACTTGTTTCACGACGACGTGCACTTGATCGACGGCAACCTGCATCTGGACAGTTATCACCTCTTCATCAACACGAGCTGGGTCTGCCCAAGACGCCCGAATACAAGCTCGATGAAGACTATTTCGCCCAGCGTTTCAACCGCAAACCCTGGCTGTTCAACTACCTCAACCATCAGTTGGACGGTTCTTTCTGGCGCGTCAAATCGCTGCGCGAAGACTACAACCAGATCGACATCCCCGTGTACCTCATCGGCGGAATGCTCGATGGTTATCGCTCGGCCACCATCCGCATGTTCGAAGGTTTGAACGTGCCGGTGCGCTGCGACATCGGTCCCTGGGACCATTCGTGTCCCGATGACGGCAGCCCCGGTCCCAACTGGGAATGGCAGCTGCGCGTGGCTCAGTGGTTCAACCGCTACCTGCGCACAGATGCTCCTGATTCACATCGCCATCTGCGTACCGTGGCCAATGGCGATGGCGCGCAAGTCCAGGCCCCGGCTCCGAATAAGGAGTTTATGGTTTATGTCCGTCATGGACATGCGCCTGACTCTGAAATCGAGACTGTGCCCGGCTACTGGCGCAAGGACACGCTGCCTACTCAAGGCACGCGCAAGACCAAGTTTCATCTGGCTGGTGCCGGCACGCTGGCTCGCAAGGCTGCGTCTGGGATCAGTTCTGGTTCGGGCGCCGGTAGCGCAGATGAGCTGGTTTACCACCCCTTCGCCGGCACCGCCGCTGGTGTGTGGTGGGGAAACAAAACCGGCGACGTGAGCGCAGACGATGCGCTTTCGCTCACCTATGACAGCAAGCCCATGAGCAAACCGATGCAAATCATCGGTGCGCCTCACATCAGGGTCAAGGTCAAGAGCACGTCGGAAAAAGCCAAATGGACGGTGCGTCTGGAAGACGTAGCGCCTGACGGCAAGGTGATGCTCATCACCGGTTCGCTCTTCCATCCGGCCCACGGCAAGGACGGTGAGCGCAGGCTCAGCCCCGAATGGCCCAAGGCCGGTGAAGTCTACGAAGTGGATGTGCCCATGCACTTCACCACCTGGACTTTCCAGCCCGGTCATAAGGTGCGTCTGGCCATCGCCAATGCGCAGTTTCCCATGACCTGGCCCAGCCCCGAGAACATGGTTTCGACTGTGTTCAGCGGCGACGGCTTCGCGGCCCTGACACTGCCTGTGGTGCCGTTCGATGGCGGCCAGGTGCCTCACCTGCCCAAAGTCCACGGCAAGCAGGAATCACCCGACAGCTGGTCGATTGACTTCCCGGGCAAGAAAGAAGCGGCCACTTTCAACCGCTACTACAAGAAAACCGGGCGGCAGTCGCACACTATCGTCGGCAACTCGGCCTACAAGATCAGGGAGAAGCGTTTCTTCATCGAGACGTCCAGCACCTGGTCGACCTTCGACAAAGAGCCGTGGCGCTCGTCTTACCTGGGCATCGCCCAGACGACGATCAAGTGGCAGGGTAAAAACCTGCGACTGCGCACGCGCATTTCGGTTACTTCCGATAAGGACAACTTCTACGTTACCGTGCTGCGCACCATCACGAATAACGGCAAGGTTGTTCGCCGTCGTTTCCACGAAACGATTGCTCGCAGCTTCCAATAGAGCTTGCCAATGCTTTAGCATAGGCAAGCCGAGAGGATAAAAACATATGCCAACGAAAAAGACTACTCGTCGGTCCAGTAATAGCTCTGTCACCCGCCCAGCGGGTGACTACTATCCCGAGATCGAGCCCTTCTGCACGGGCTTCCTCGA
>Ga0105248_10002268_pt1 | contig 21283 bp, 23 predicted proteins | sample KBSS34metaG_FD_81524 | JGI IMG/M metagenome (GOLD analysis project Ga0105248, IMG submission 81524) | Switchgrass rhizosphere microbial communities from Kellogg Biological Station, Michigan, USA - KBS S3-4 metaG | ecosystem: Host-associated > Plants > Roots > Rhizosphere > Soil | place...
CAGCGCGCCCTTGGGGATCTTGCCGCCCAGGCGCTGGAACTTCTGCGGGTCCTTCAGGAAGTCGACGATCTCGGCCAGTTCTTCCTTGGCCTCGTCGACGCCGGCGACGTCGTCGAAGGTCACGCGGTTCTTGTTCTCCGTAAGCATGCGGGCCTTGGACTTGCCAAAGCCCATGGCTCCGCGCGCGCCGCCCTGCATCTGGCGCATGAAGAAGATCCAGACCCCGATCAGCAACAGGATCGGCAGGCTGTTGAGGATGAAGCCGATAAGGGTGAAACCACCGGCCGGCTTGACCGAGATGTCGGCGCCCTGGCCCTCCAGCCGCTTGACCAGGTCGTCCTGGTTGTTCGGGGTGACGGCGGTGTAGCTGCGGTTGGACTGGTCTTTCACCTCGACGGCGGCGCCGCGGATGACGGCCTGTTTCACCTGGCCGGCGTTCACCTTCGACAGCAGCTGGGAATAGGTGATCTCGCTGGCGCCGGCCGCCCGGCCGCCGCCGGTCATCATGCTGTAGAGGCCGATCAGGACGACGACGATGACGCCCCAGATGACGAGATTGCGCAGATTCATCGGTGTTCAGACCGTTCGAAAAATTTCGGACCGGGACATTCGGCCCTGAGGCAGGAAGATAGGACGCCAATCGGCGTTTCACCAGGAAGCGGGTTGACTACGCGACGGAAGATCGCGCCTAGACCACGCAAAAGAGAGACCAAAACAGCTGCACCACGCAAAAGGGCGACCTGAGCCACAAAGGAAAGAGGGGGACCATAAAGCAGAGACATGGCGAAACAGAAAAGGCCGCGCCTCGCGGCGCGGCCCTTCTAAATAGGCGCTGACTCCGTCAGGCCAGCTCAGCCTTAGCGAGCGGGCTTCTTCGGCGCGGCGATCAGGCCTTCGCGCTGGGCGCGCTTGCGAGCCAGCTTGCGCGCCCGGCGCACGGCTTCCGCCTTTTGGCGGGCGCGCTTCTCGGACGGCTTTTCGTAGTGCACGTGGCGCTTCATCTCGCGGAACGAGCCTTCGCGCTGCATCTTCTTTTTCAGCGCCTTGAGGGCCTGATCGACGTTGTTGTCGCGGACGAAAATCTGAACCAGGGCTATCTCTCCTGTTGCGCGCTAGAACCGCCCGGCCCCCTCGTCCCTATTTTCAGGGGCGGCGGCGAGCGAACAATGGATCTCGACAAATGTTTTGCGCCCGCAGGCGCGAAGCCTCCGGGTTGAGCGGCGCGCAATAACAGATCGGGCTTGGCATGTCCACGCCGCGACGCCATCACCTGCAGGCGCTAGGATGACCAGCATGACCGACCCCGCAGCACGGCCCCAAGGCACCTGGACCAAGGACGCCGAGCAACGCCTGCTGGAACAGGCGATCCGGCTGGCGCCGATCGAGGGCTGGACGCGCCGGATGAGCCGGCTGGCCGGCCTGGCGGCGGGCTTCTCCGAGGGCGAGACCGAGCTGCTGCTGCCGCGCGGCGGCGCCGACCTGGCCGCCCTGTTCTCCCGCCGCCACGACGCCCGCGCGCTGCTGATGCTGCAGGGCGTGGACCCGGCGACGCTGAAGGTCCGCCAGCGCATCGCCCGCGCCGTCGAGGCCCGGCTCGACGCGGCCGGCGACGACGAGGCGGCCGCCCGGCGCTGGGCCGGCTTCCTGGCCCTGCCGCCGAACCTGGCGCTCGGCGCCGAACTCGCCTGGGAAAGCGCGGACGCCCTGTGGCGCTGGGCGGGCGACACCGCCACCGACGAAAACCACTACTCCAAGCGCGCCCTCCTGGCCGGGATCCTGACCGGCGCGCTCGCCATCCGCCTGAACGCCGGCCGCGGCGCGGCCCAGCGCTTCGCCGATCGCCGCATCGACGAAGTCATGCGGTTCGAGAGCTGGAAGGCGAAGACTGGGCTCGATCCGAGCCGGCTGATGACGGCGGCGGCCGGCGTGCTCGGGCGGATGCGCTATGGGCGGGCCGATCCCACTTAATCCCAGCGTCATACCCCTGACCTAGAGTCGCGGCTCCGGAGAGGAGTTTTCGGCGACCATGGGCCTTGTTCTCTCACGCTATTTCGTTTTGCAGCTGATCACCGTCCTCGCCGTCGTGGCGATCGGGCTCGGCCTCGCCGTGAACCCCTGGTGGCTGGCCGGCCTGATCGTCCTGGCGCCGCTGCTGGCCCTCGGCGTGCACGATCTGCTGCAGCGGCCGCACGCGATCCTGCGCAACTATCCGATCATCGGCCACCTGCGCTTCATCCTGGAGGCCGTCCGGCCGGAGCTGCGGCAGTACCTGATCGAGGATGAGCGCGATCCGGTGCCGTTCAGCCGGGAACACCGCGCCCTGGTCTACCGGCGCGCCAAGAATGTGCAGGACTCCCAACCGCTGGGCACGGTGAAGGACGTCAACGCCGTCGGCTACGGCTGGATCTCGCACTCGATCCGGCCGACGACCATCGCCGACGCGCAATTCCGGGTGACGATCGGCGGCCCCGATTGCCGCCAGCCCTATGCCGCCTCGGTGCTGAACATCTCCGGCACCAGCTTCGGGGCGATGGGCGCCAACGCCATCATGGCCTTCAACACCGGCGCCAAGCTCGGCGGCTTCGCCCACAACACCGGCGAGGGCTCGATCAGCCCCTATCACCGGCGCGGCGGCGGCGACATCATCTGGCAGATCGCCACCGGCTACTTCGGCTGCCGCACCGCCGACGGCCGCTTCGACCCCGAGGCCTTCCGCCGCCAAGCCGCCGAGCCGCAGGTGAAGATGATCGAGGTGAAGCTCAGCCAGGGCGCCAAGCCCGGCCATGGCGGGGTGCTGCCGAAGGCCAAGATCACCGCCGAGATCGCCCAGACCCGCGGCGTCGGCCGCGACCGCGATTGCGTCTCCCCGGCCGCCCACGGGGCCTTTTCGACGCCGCTGGAGCTGGTCGCCTTCCTGCAGCGGCTGCGGGAGCTGTCCGACGGCAAGCCGGTGGGCCTGAAGATGGCCGTCGGCCACCGCTACGAGTTCCTCGGCATCGTGAAGGCGATGCTGGAAACCGGCCAGACGCCGGACTTCATCGTCATCGACGGCGGCGAGGGCGGCACCGGCTCGGCGCCGGCCGAGCTCAGCAACCACGTCGGCCTGCCGCTGAACGAGGGGCTGAGCTTCGCCCACAACGCCCTGGTGGGGGCTGGCCTGCGCGAGCGGATCCGGCTGGGCGCCAGCGGCAAGCTGGTCACCGCCTACGACCTCTTCCGGGTGTTCTCGATCGGCGCGGACTACGCCATGGCCGCGCGCAGCTTCATGTTCGCCGCCGGCTGCATCCAGTCGCGCAGCTGCCACTCCAACCACTGCCCGACGGGCCTGGCCACCCAGGATCCGCTGCGCCAGCGGGCGCTGGTGGTGGAGGACAAGGCCCCGCGGGTGGCGAACTACCACCGCAACACCCTGCGCGCCCTGGCCGAGTTGCTCGGCTCAGCCGGCCTCAATCATCCGGGCGAGATCAAGCCCTGGCACCTGCAGATCCGCCACCAGAGCGGCGCCATCGTCCGCGGCGACGACGTCTATCCGCCGGTCAAGCCGGGCGCGCTCGTGGCCTACGATGTCGATGGCGATCTCGGACGGGAGTGGGCCCGGGCGCGGGCCGACAGCTTCGAGCCGGCCTTCACGCGAGACGACGCCGGCGTCGGCCGCGTCGCCCCGGCGGAGATCCTGGAGGCGAGCTGAGACGGCGAGCTGGACTTGGCGTATTGCAAATTGCGCTACACCCGCTATCTTTCGTCGTCGGAGGAGATGTGATGCCGACGCCGCTTTCCATGAGACTGCCGGAACGGGACCTGGCGATTATCGATCGGGCCGCCGATTTGCGCGGACGCTCACGGACCGATTTTGTCCGCGAAGCCGCGGTCCGCGCGGCGGAAGAGGTGCTCTTGGAGCAGTCCGTGGTCCGGCTGGATCCGGCTGATTTCGCGGCTTTCAAGGCTGCACTGGACGCGCCGCCTGAAGCCGTGCCGGCCATGGTCGAACTGTTGCAGCGTCAGGCCCCCTGGGACCGGTAATTGCCGCTTTCGCCGCCTCGGATCCTGACCGCCGCCTCTGAGCTGGAAGGCTTCGATTGCGGCAAGCCCGCGCTCAATCACTGGCTCAAGTCACGTGCGCTGTCGAACCAGCGCCACGGCTTCACTGTCGTGGTTGCGGTTCACGATGAAAAGCGCGTCGCCGGCTATTATGGCCTGGCCCCGACGGCCGTAGAACCAGCGCTCCTGCCGCGGAAGATCCGAACGGGACAGCCGCCGAACCCCATCCCCTGCCTGCTGTTGGGACAACTGGCGACGGACCTCGCCTACGCAGGGCGCGGCATAGGCGCCGGCCTGCTGGCTCACACCCTCGAACGCGCGGTGCTTGGGGCCAGGCTGACCGGCGGACGGGCGCTGCTGGTCAGGGCGATAGATGACGAGGCGGCGGAATTCTGGAGCCGACGCGGGTTCCTCCGCGCGCCTTCAGATCCTTATCTGCTGTTCCGGACCCTCGCGGATATCGAAGTGTCGCTGAAGGCCGCCGGGCGGTTCTAGCGAGCGCGCTGATGACGCCCGCTTCGGACCTTTGAGGCGCCTGCACTCGGCCCCATAGGCCCGCGTCCCAACCGAAGGGCGACGGCGCCGGATGACGCCGTCGCCTCCGCGACCCTAGCCGAACAGCTTGCTCAGCACGAAGTACAGCGTCCCCGACAGCAGGATCGACGCCGGCAGGGTCAGCACCCATGCCAGCAGCAGGTTGCGCACGGTGGCGAACTGCAGGCCCGAGCCGTTGGCGGCCATGCTGCCGGCGACCCCGGACGACAGCACGTGGGTCGTCGACACCGGCAGGCCGAAAGCGTCGGCGGCGCTGATCGTGGCCATGGTCACCAGTTCGGCCGAGGCGCCCTGGGCGTAGGTCAGGTGGGTCTTGCCGATCTTCTCGCCGACGGTGACGACGATCCGCTTCCAGCCGACCATGGTGCCGAGCCCGAGCGCGAAGGCCACCGCCACCTTCACCCAGGTCGGGATGAACCTTGTGCCGGCGTCCAGCGACTTCTTGTAGTCGCCGAGCGCCTTGGCCTGCGGCGCAGTGAACACCAGCGACTTCTCGGCGGCCAGCCGCTTGGACGCCTCGGAGGCCAGATACATGTCGTTGCGGACGTTTTTCACCGACGCCGCCGGGATCAGCGCCAGCGAGCCGTACTGCTGCACCTGCTGGTCGATGCCCTCGACCATGGTCGCCAGCGCCGGGGTGGTGTCGGGGGTCAGCTTCTTTTCGGCGATATAGCGCTCGACCACCCGCGGGGCGTCGATGTCGGCGACGGGCGTGCTGGCGGTGTGGGCGCGCAGGGCCTGGGCCGCGGCGTCCGAATGCTGGTGGAATTCGGCGACATAGGGCTGGGGCACGGCGCGGTTCAGGGCGTAGGCGGTGGGCACGGTGCCGATCAGGATCAGCATGATCAGGCCCATGCCCTTCTGGCCGTCGTTCGAGCCGTGGGCGAAGCTGACGCCGGTGCAGGTGAAGATCAGCAGGCCGCGGATCCACAGCGGCGGCGGCTTTTGGCCTTCCGGCTCGCGGTAGAGATCCGGCCGGCGGACCAGCAGCTTCATCACCAGCAGCAACAGGCCGGCGGCGACGAAGCCGATCAGCGGCGACAGCAGGAGCGCCTTGCCGATGTCGATGGCCTTGGTCCAGTCGACGCCCGCGGTGCCCGAGCGGCCATGCAGCAGGGCGTTCATCACGCCCACGCCGATGATCGAACCGATCAGGGTGTGCGAACTGGAGGACGGCAGGCCCAGGGCCCAGGTGGCGAGGTTCCAGATGATCGCGGCGATCAGCAGGGCGAACACCATGGCGAAGCCGGCGTTCGACCCGACCTGCAGGATCAGCTCCACCGGCAGCAGCGAGACGATGCCGAAGGCGACCGCCCCGGTTGAGGTCAACACGCCGAGGAAGTTGAAGAAGCCGGACCAGACCACCGCCACGTGGGCGGGCAGCGAGTGGGTGTAGATCACCGTCGCCACTGCGTTGGCGGTGTCGTGGAAGCCGTTCACGAACTCGAAGCCGAGCGCGATCAGCAGGGCGACGAACAGCAGGGCGAACGGCAGAAAGTTGCTCAGCTGCACGCCCGCGGCGCTGGAGTCGCGATAGATGCTCCAGCCGACATAGCCGAGCGTGACGAGGATGGCGGCGCCGAGACCGATGGCGCCGCTGGCGCCAAGACCACGGTCCAGATCCGGCCGGGCCCCCGCCGGCGCAAGCCCGGGGGCGACGGTTGCGGCGTCCATAGAAGATCTCCTGCGTTCTGCTCGACCTAAGGATGTCGTCGCGAGATAACGCGGGGATGACAGTCGCCCGGCGGCGGCTACCGCAGCGGCTTGACCCGATTGATGTGGCCCATCTTGCGGCCGGGCTTGGCTTCACGCTTGCCGTAAAGGTGCAGCCGGGTCTCGGGCTCGGCGGCGAACTTCAGCCAGGCGTCGGCCTCGTCGCCCAGCAGGTTGAGCATCTCCACCTGGGCGACGGCGCGCGCGGGCGCCAGCGGCCAGCCGGCGACGGCGCGGATATGCTGCTCGAACTGGTCGACCTCGCAGCCGTCCTGGGTCCAGTGGCCGGTATTGTGGACGCGCGGGGCGATCTCGTTGACCAGCAGCCGGCCGTCGGCGAGCTCGAACAGCTCGATGCCGATCACGCCGACATAGTCCAGGCCCGAGAGCACCTTGGCGGCGATCCGCTCGGCCTGGTCGGTCAGCGGGACCGAGACCCGCGCCGGCGCCAGGGTGCGGCGGAGGATGCCGCCCTCGTGGTGGTTCTCGGCCAGCGGATAGGCGGCGATGGCGCCGTCATGGCCGCGCGCGGCGATCACCGACAGCTCGCGCACGAAGTCGGCCCGCGCCTCTACGATCACCGGCCGGCCGCCGAGCGCCTCGAACACCGCCTCGGCGGCGGCGGCGTGCTCGACCCAGCGCTGGCCCTTGCCGTCATAGCCGTCGCGGCGAGTCTTCATCAGGCAGGGGGCGCCGATGCGGGCGACGGCCGCGGCGGCTTCGGCGGGGGTGGAGGCGGCGGCGAAGGCGACGGTGGCGACGCCCTGGGCGTTCAGGAAAGTCTTCTCGTCGACCCGGTCCTGGGCCACCGACAGCGCCTTGGGGCCCGGCGCGACCTCGACCCCTAGCGCCGTCAGCGCCTGGACCGAGGCGGCCGGCACGTTCTCGAACTCGTAGGTGACGACGTCGGCGGCCGCCGCCAGCGCCTGCAGGGCGCCGGCGTCGTCATAGGCGCCCACCAGGGTGCGCACCGCGACGCGGCCGGCGGGGCTGTCGGCGTCGCGCTCCAGCACCACGACGTCGAAGCCCAGGCGGGAGGCGGCCTCGGCCAGCATCCGGCCGAGCTGGCCGCCGCCGAGGATGCCGATGGTCGAGCCGGGCGACAGCGGGAATGGGGCCATCGGGCTTAGTCCTCGACGCTTTCCGGGATGCTGTCGGTCTGTTGTCTGGCGAAGGCGGCGACCCGCTCGGCGAGCTTGGCGTCCGACAGGGCGAGGATCTTGGCGGCCAGGATGCCGGCGTTCTTGGCGCCCGCCTCGCCGATGGCCAAGGTGCCGACCGGGATGCCGGCCGGCATCTGGACGATGGAGAGCAGCGAATCCATGCCCTTCAGCGCCTTCGACTCGATCGGCACGCCGAGCACCGGCAGGTCGGTGAGCGAGGCCGTCATCCCGGGAAGATGCGCAGCGCCCCCGGCGGCGGCGATGATCACCTGGACGCCGGCCGCCTTGGCCCCCTTGGCGAAGTCGAACATCCGCTCGGGCGTGCGATGGGCCGAGACCACCTTGGCCTCGTAGGCCACCCCCAGCTGGTCCAGCATCTCGGCGGCGTGGCGGAGCACCGGCCAGTCGGATCGGCTGCCCATGATGATGGCGACGGGCGCGGCGGCGCTCATGTTTTTAACAGACCCCAGTTCCTAACAGACCTCAGTCGCCCTCGGCGACGAGAGCATGTCGGACGGCGAGGCCCACGTCGATGTTCAGCAGACGCGTCCTAGCCGGAAGGGCGCGGAGTATAGGCGCCGGCATTGCCGCCGCAACCAAGATGGCTAAATTCGCCTAAAGCCGCATAGCGGCACGATTCTTCGGGGAGGGCGGGTCTTGGCGAAGGTGCGGGGCCGGACGGCGCGATGATCATGGCTGCGGACAACGATCGCCCGACGCCGGACGACCCGGGCGCGCTGGCGCGCGAGAACGCCGAGCTTCGCGCCGAGCTTGGCCGGCTGCAGGCGCGGCTGGAGGAGATGGAGGGGCTGGCCGATCGCGACGCCCTCACCCCGCTGTTCAATCGCCGGGCGCTGGTGCGCGAACTGGTCCGCACGCGCGACTTCGCCGGCCGTTACGGCGCCCCGGCCAGCCTCGCCTACTTCGATCTCGACGGGCTGAAGGCGATCAACGACCGCTTCGGCCACGCCGCCGGCGACGCGGCGCTGAAGGCGGTCGCGGCCCAGTTGCTCGGCCACATCCGCGGTTCGGACGTCGCCGGCCGGATGGGCGGCGACGAATTCGCGGTGATCCTGGCGCAGTCCAACGGCTTCCAGGCCGAAGCCAAGGCCGAGGCGCTGGCGGCGGCGATCGCCGCCTCGCCGGTCGAGGGGCTGCCGGCGGCGATGCAGGTGAAGGTCTCCTGGGGCGTCGCCGAGATCCGCCCCGACGCCGAGCCGGAGGCGGTGATCGCCGAGGCCGACGCGGCCATGTACGCCAAGCGCGCCGGCCGACGGTGATTTGGGAACCACCTGGTTCCCAAATCACCTAAGCGATGATGTCGGGGGTGAGCAGCGCCTCGATGCGGCTGATCTCGTCCTTCATCGCCAGCTTCTTCCGCTTCAGCCGGCCGATCAGCAGCATGTCCGGCAGCGGCGAGGCCGCGAGCGCATTGACCGCCGCATCGAGGTCGGCGTGGTCCTGACGCAGTTCCGTCAGCCGCGCGCGCAACTCGTCTTCTTCGAGATCGTCCATGAACATCGACATTACGCCAAGCCCGTCGCGAGCGCAGCCAGCGCGTCTTCCGGCGCCGGCCGGCCCCAGGCCTTCACCGCAGCGATCATGGCCTGCAGCGCCGAGCCGGGCGCGTCGCCCGGCGCGCCGCCGAGCGCCTCGAGGGTCTCGACCAGCACCCGCTCGGCGTGCAGCTCGACGGACTTGACGTCTTCGCGCAGGCCTTCGCGGGCGGCGTCGGCCACCGGCGGCGCCGGGGCCTTGAGCGCCCGGCGCACGGCGCGCAGCGGATGCAGGGTCGTCGCGTCCCAGGCCTGAGCGGCGCGGGTCGCCCGCGCGAGCACGCCGGCGTCCGCCGGCCGCGCCCAGGCGGCCCACAGCAGGAGCGAGGTGTTCTGGCCGAACTCGTCCTGCAGCTTCAGGCAGGTCTCCGGAACCCCCGGCCGCGCGTAGGCGGCCAGCATCCAATCCCACAGCGCCATCGGCTCAGTCCCCTCCGTTCAGCGGGGCGATGTCTTCGCCCCAGCGCCGCACTGGCCGCCAGGCGAGCCCGAACAGGTCCAGCGCCCGGCCCACCGACTGGTCCACCATCTCCGCCAGGCTCTGCGGCTTCGCATAGAAGGCCGGCAGCGGCGGGGCGATGATCGCGCCCATTTCGGCGAGTCGCACCAGAGTCCTCAGATGGCCGAGGTGCAGGGGTGTTTCGCGGATCATCAATACAAGCGTACGACGCTCCTTGAGCGTCACGTCCGCCGCCCGGCTGAGCAGGGTGGAGGTCACGCCGCTGGCGATCTCGCTCATGGTGCGCACCGAACAGGGCGCGACGATCATCCCCAAGGTGCGGAACGAGCCCGAGGCGATCGAGGCGCCGATGTCGGCGACCTTGTGGACCACGTCGGCCTTGGCCTGGACCTCGGCCAGGGTGAGCTCGCTCTCCTGGGCCAGCGTCAGCACCGCCGACCGGCTGATCACCAGGTGGCTGGCGACGCCCAGCTCGCGGCAGGCGTCCAGCGCCCGCAGCCCGTAGGCGACGCCGGAGGCGCCGGAGATCCCGACCACGAGCGGCGGGTGTTCATCTTTCGACATTCAGAAGGCCCCAAACGCCTGATTCGGCGGCGCCGCGTCGGCTCCAACGGCTGCAAAGATATGTGATCTGACAGTTCGGGGAAGCGGGTGTTCACTCCAACTCCCCAGAGCGAGGAGACATAACGTCATGGCCGTGGAAGCCCGGATCCGCGAACTCGGATCTCGCCACCAGTCTCTCGATCAAGCGATTCAAGACGAACTGCGCAGGCCCGCCGCCGACGACCTCAGACTGAGGGAGCTCAAGCGACAAAAGCTGAAGCTCAAAGAAGAAATGGAGAGCCTTCGCGGGCGAACCCACTAAAGCCGCTGTAGGGGCGAACTGGGGCCGCCGCCCATCCCGTGCGTTCCGCGGGATGGGCGGGCGTTCCCGCAGCGGGGCCGCAGCTAGCCCGTAGGCAGCTGGGCCCGCAACCAGATCGAATCTAGTCTTCGTCGTCTTCGTAGGCGTCGGCGTCGCTCGGCGCGAAGACGTTGCTGAGATCGGTCTTGCGCTCGCGCTCCTCGACCTCCGGCTCCTCGTCTTCGTAGGCCCCGGCCTCGGAGGCCGGACGCAGGGTCGGGCCTTCCACGTCGACGACGCCGCGCCGGGCGTCGTCCTTGGCCTTCTTGTCGGCGGCCTTGCGCACCACCGCATCCAGCTCCATCTGGCCGGCGAGGCCGAGCGTCACCGGGTCGACCGGCTTGATGTTGGCCGAGTTCCAGTGGCTGCGGCTGCGCACCTGGTCGATGGTCGCCTTGGTCGTGCCCAGCAGGCGGGCGATCTGGCTGTCGGCGACTTCCGGGTGGTTGCGCAGGAACCAGGCGATGGCGTCCGGCCGGTCCTGGCGGCGCGACACCGGGGTGTAGCGCGGCGCCTTCTTCACCGGCTTGAGGAGCTCGGCGTGCCGGCTCTTCTGCGCCTTCATGCGGTAGGCGGGGTTCTTCTGCGCCGCGTCCAGCTCCTCGCGGGAGAGCTGGCCGTTGGCGATCGGGTCGGCGCCGCGAATGTCGCGCGCCACTTCGCCGTCGGCGATCCCCTTCACCTCGAGCGGGTGGAGGCCGCAGAAGTCGGCGATCTGTTCGAAGGTGAGCGAGGTGTTGTCCACCAGCCAGACGGCGGTCGCCTTCGGCATCAGGATGTCGGTCATTGGTACTTTCCGGCTCTCGGAAACGACGGCGCCCGGCCTTTCGGCCGGCCGGGTCGCGGAAACGAAGGCGCCCGGCCTTTCGGCCGGGCGGTGCAAGACTGTCATATAGGCCGGATCGCGCAAACTGGGAACCGCCTAATCACCGCGGGCTCACGCGCTCCCAATCTCTTCAATGTCATCCCGATTTTTTACGCCAGCAGGATGGCGCCCACGCCCAGGCTGGTCGCCTGCACCCCGACCAGGATCACCTCGTCCGTCCCCGCACCCTCGACGATAACCGCGTCGGACCCGCTCTGGGTCAGGGTGTAGCTGGCGACCCCGTCAAGCTCGATGCGGTCGCCCTCGGCGAGGTTGAAATCCAACACTCGATCGACGCCGCCGTTGGGGGCGAAGTGGAAGACGTCGGCCCCCGTTCCGCCGCTCAGGGCGTCGTCGCCGAGGTCGCCGAACAGCTGGTCATTGCCCGCCCCGCCGTTCAGCACGTCGGCGCCCTGGCCGCCGCGGACGATGTCGTCGCCGGTCCCGCCGGTGACGGTGTCGAGGCCGATGTTGCCGTTGAGGATGGCGTTGCCGCTGTGGGCGGTCACCCGGTCGTCGCCCTGGCCGCCCAGCAGCCAGTCCGCGCCGCCCGCGCCGCCGTCGATCGTATCCTCGCCCTTGTTGCCGTTGATCGCGTCGAAGTCGGCGCCGCCGGTGATCGAGTCCGAGCCGTCGCCGCCGAACAGCTGGTTGCGGCCGCCTGAGCCGCCGTCGATGCTGTCGGCCCCGGCCCCGCCGTCGATGGTGTTGCCCGCCGCATTGCCATGGATCACGTCGGCGCCGGTCCCGCCGATGGCGTTCTCGATGACGACATTCTGGGCGATCGCGACATTGCCGACGAGGCCGCCGACGTTCGAGAAGTTGCCGGCCCGCAGGTCGATCAGCTGGCTATTGCCGTAGCCGGAGAAGTCGAAGGTGTCGGTCCCGCCGGCGTCCCAGGCCGCGAACACCAGCTTGGAGAAGCCGGCGCTGGCGACGAACCAGGGCTCGTTGGCGTTGGCGTGGAAGCCATAGACCGTGTCGCCGGTGCGGGTGCTCATGTTGGCGCCGTAGGCCATCTGAGCGGCGGCGATGTCGTCGAGCATCGGGGCGGCGGGATAGGCCCCGTTGAAGTCGGCCCCGGTGTTGGTCTCGCTGAAATAGCTCATGACCGTATACTGACGGTCATCCTCGTAATAGCTGGCGTCGGCGCCGTAGCTCACGGTGGCGTTGGTCAGCGCATCATAGTCGGACGGATGCGCCAGGCCGATGGCGTGGCCCAGCTCGTGCACCAGCACCGTGGCGCCGTAGAGGCCCAGCATCGGGCTGGCGTTGTAGCTGAGGCTGGAATTCACCCAGACGTCGCCGTCCGACGAGCTCGCCGCCGGCGAACCCGGAAAATAGGTGAAGGCCGAGGCGTCGGCCTCGCCGGAGGTGTAGTCGCCCAGCAGGATCGAGGCGCTGTTCGAATAGGCCGCCTCGCCGACGGTCCCGGCCCCGACCCGCACGAAGTGGATGTTGGCGACGTCGGACCAGGCCTTCAGCGCCAGCTCCGTGGCGTTGATCTGGGCCTGGGTGAACCGTTGGAAGCCGGCGGTGTCCGACGGCATGCTGGCCGGCGCATACGCGCGATAGGCGTAGGTGACGGTGTAGGCCTGTCCCATCGGGCCCCAGCCCGGCTCCCCCCGCAGCAGCTGGCTGGCGGCCGCGTCGATCGTGTAGCTGACCTTGCCGTTGCTGGCGTAGCCCTCGCGGGCGTCGGCGTTCAGAAAGCCCTGCGGCTGTAGCTCGGACGCATATTCAATCGCCATGCCGATACTCAGGCTACCATTGCACCCCGACAGCTGCATCAGGCCGTCAACGAGGGCCGGCTGACAATTGCCATCTGTGTTCGCGGCGAGCGAACGTCGGTGAAGGATAGGCCGGCAGTGTTCATCCTATGTGAACATGCGCAAAAAACGCCCGCCAGGGTTGTCGCCCCGGCCGGGCGCCATGGGCCTAAGCCTAGAGTTCCTGGCGCCCGACGATGCGGATGCCGTAGCCGCCAGAGCCTGGCAGCCGCAGGTTCGCCTTGCTGGCGCTCAGCAGGATGATGTCGCGGACGCCGAGATCCAGCAGGATCTGGGCACCGATGCCATAGTCGCGCTGGATGTTGGCGTCCTGGGTGACGTCCGGCTGGCCATACTTCTGCGACAGAGAGTCGGGATCGGAGCTGCGGATGAACACCGCCACGCCGGCGCCGTCGTAGGCCCCGATCGCGCTCAAGGCGCGCGGCACGAAGTCCTGGCGGGTCTCCACATGGCCCAGCATGTCGGCGGCCATGTCCACCTTATGCATGCGCACCAGCGTCGGGCTGTCGTTGTCGATCTTGCCCTTGGTCAGCACCACGTGCTCGGTGCGGTCGAGGACGTTGCGGTAGATCAGCATGCGGAAGCGGCCGCCGTAGACGCTCTCGAACGGCGTATCCAGCACCCGCTCCACCTGGCGCTCGGTCCGGCGGCGATAGGCGATCAGGTCGGCGATGGTGCCGATCTTCATGCCATGCAGCTGGGCGAAGCCGACCAGATCGGGCAGGCGCGCCATCGAGCCGTCGTCCTTCATGATCTCGCAGATCACCCCGGCGGGGTTCAGGCCGGCGAGGCGCGAGATGTCGACCGCCGCCTCGGTGTGACCGGCGCGGACCAGCACGCCGCCGTCCTTGGCCACCAGCGGGAAGACGTGGCCCGGCGAGACGATGTCGTCGGGGCTCTTGGTCGGATCGATGGCGACGGCGATGGTATGCGCGCGATCGTGGGCCGAGATGCCGGTCGTCACGCCTTCGCGGGCCTCGATCGAGACGGTGAAGGCGGTGCCGTGGCCGGCTTGGTTGTCCCAGGCCATCGGCGGCAGGCGCAGCTGGCGCGCGCGCTCAGCGCCGATCGACAGGCAGATCAGGCCGCGCGCGTGGCGGGCCATGAAGTTGATCTGGTCCGGCGTGGCGAACTGGGCCGGGATGATGATGTCGCCCTCGTTTTCGCGGTCCTCGGCGTCGACCAGGATGTAGGGGCGCCCGTTGCGGGCGTCCTCGATGATGTCCTCGATCGGCGAAATGGCGGAGGTCACCTCGTCGTCCGATGTCCCGCTTCCCGGCACGAGATGGGGCTTGGTCATCAACGCACTCGCATCCTGGCGAACTCCATCACCTGCTCCGCCACGGTCCGAAGCGCCCAGGCGTCCTTTGGGTCCCGACAGGCGCCCGCCTCGTCGAACAGGCCGGCCGTCGAGTTCAGCGCGGCGCCGAACGGCGTCGGCCAGCCCCGCATCGCATGTATGATCCCGCGCAGCGCATTCAATGTGCTGCCGGTCGCTTGCCAGCCGTAGGCGGTGACCACCGCCCCCACCGGCCGGCCGTGGAAATAGGGCTGGCCGTCCTTGGCGGTGATTTCCAGGGTGTCGAGCGCGTTCTTCACCACGCCGGAGATCGAGCCGTGGTAGCCGGGGCTGCCGATGATCACGCCGTCGGCCTCGCGCACGGCTTCGACCAGCTGCATCTGCTCGGGCGTAGGATCGCCTGGACGGGGATCGAAGATCGGCAGCCTGGCCAGGAATTCGCCGCCGAACAGCCGGGTCTCGGCGCCCAGCGCCTCGGCTGCGCGCAGGCTGCAGATCAGCGCCGTCTCCGTCGTCGAGCCCGCACGGATGGTTCCGCCGATGCCCACGATCAACGGCCGCCGGCCGCTCACTTGCTCGCTCACCCCGAACTCCTTCTCTTCCGATGGTCGCCCACGGCCTGTCCGCCGTCGCGATGTTCTCTCGTGCACGCCACTCTGTCCGCCGGCGCCTGAAGCGGCCGCTTGTTGCGCCAATACCTTGCCCGCGCCCGCCTCGCACGGGCAAAGTTGCCGAGGCAATCTGGAGAACGCCATGAGCAGGGCTACGACGCACGGCTTCTCGCCTGAACGGCTGGCGCGGATCGACCGCTTCCTGCGCGATCGCTACGTCGCTCCCGGGCGGCTCCCCTGCGCCCAGCTGCTGGTCGCCCGCGGCGGCGAAGTGGCGCACCAGACGGTGCTGGGACAGCAGGATCCCGAGCGCGGCGTCGCCCTGGCGGAGGACACGGTCTTCCGCATCTATTCGATGACCAAGCCGGTCACCTCCGCGGCGCTGATGTCGCTGGTGGAAGAGGGGCTGATCGCGCTGGACGATCCGGTCGCCCGGCATATTCCCGAGTGGGCTGACCTCGGCGTCTTCCAGGCGGGCGTCGCCGGCGGCTTCGTGACCCTCCCGCCCGAGCGGTCGATGCAGGTCGTCGACCTGCTGCGCCACACCTCCGGCCTGACCTATGGCTTCCAGTACCGCTCGAACGTCGATGCGGCCTACCGCCAGCTGAATCTCGAGGCCCTTCACGGCGACCGCGACCTGCAGGGCATGATCGAGACCCTGGCGAAGACGCCGCTGGAGTTCTCGCCAGGGACGGCCTGGAACTATTCGGTCTCCACCGACGTCGTCGGCTACCTGGTGCAGAACGTGGCGGGCAAGCCGCTCGACCTGGTGCTCCAGGAGCGGATCTTCGACCCTTTGCGGATGGTCGACACCGGCTTCTACGTCCGCGAGGACCAGCAGGCCCGTTTCGCGGCCTGCTACGAGGCGACGCCAGAAGGCCGCATGAAGCTGCAGGACGATCCGCGCATCAGCCCCTTTCTCGCCCCGCCTCGTCTGCTCTCCGGCGGCGGCGGCCTGGTCTCGACCGCGGCGGACTATCTGCGCTTCGCCCGCATGCTGCTGAACGGCGGCGAGCTCGACGGCGTGCGGATCCTGGCGCCGAAGACGCTGAAACTGATGACCGCCAACCACCTGCCGGGCGGCGGCGACCTGACGCAGCATTCCCGCTCGCTGTTCTCGGAGAGCACCTATGCCGGCGTCGGCTTCGGGCTCGGATTTGCGGTGGTGTTCGATCCGGTCCAGACCCTGCTGCCATCGAGCGTCGGCGAGTTCTACTGGGGCGGCATGGCTTCGACGGGCTTCTGGGTCGATCCGGTCGAGGACGTCATCGCGATCTTCATGACCCAGCTGCTGCCCTCCTCCGCCACCGCGGTCCGGCGGGAGCTTCGGACCCTGGTCTATTCGGCGCTGGTCGAGCCGAACGCCTAGTCCCGGACCGGGAGGAGCCCCCCGGCCGGGCGCTGTGGCGCAGCGGCCTAGAACAGGTCCAGTTCGCCGGAGTCTTCTTCGCGCGGCAGGATGATCGGCTTGGTCTCGCGCGCGACCAGTTCCGGCGCGGTGCTGGCCATGAAGACCTGGCGGGCGCGCCCGCTCACCGGCCAGTACTGCAGCCGGCGCCTGGCGTCGCCGCGCAGCGAGCCGCCGACGTGCTGAATGCCTTCGCGGCGCAGGAATTCCTCGGCGAACTTGGCGTTCTTCTCGCCCACCGCCGTCAGGCCGGCGACGACGCGCGCACCGCCGAACAGCTTCGCCTCGATGCGCTCGCGCCGCGCGCCATGGGCCAGCAGGGCGTTCACCAGCAGCTCCATGGCGTGCACGCCGATCCCGAGATCGGCCGCCTCTCCGCGGGGCGAATCCGAGCCCGGCAGCAGGAAGTGGTTCATGCCGCCGACGTTGGCGACCGGATCGCGCAGGCAGGCGGCTACGCAGCTGCCCAGCAGGGTCGCGATGCAGATGTTGGGATCTTCGCTGACGAACTGCTCGCCCTGGACGATATGGATGACGTCGCCGTCAGCGGTGGAACGACGGACCTGGACCGGGCCAGGCGCGGCGCCGGCGAGGCGCGCCGAACGGCGCTCCGCGAGAGAACTGGTCTGGGTCATGCCCCCGCCTCACGCCGCCACGCGGTTGATGGCGTCGACCAGCTTCTGCGGGTCGAACGGCTTGACGATCCAGCCGGTCGCGCCGGCGTCCCGCGCGCGCATCTTCTTCTCGGCGCTGGACTCGGTGGTCAGCACCAGGATCGGAATGGCGCGGTGCTGCGGATCGGCGCGCACGCCCTCCATGAAGCCGTAGCCGTCCATCCGCGGCATGTTGATGTCGGTGATGATGACATCCGGCTTGGCCCCGGTGAGGACCTCCAGGCCTTGCACCCCGTCCTCGGCCTGGACGACCTCGAATCCGGCGTCGACCAGGGCCATCCGCAGCATGTCCCGCATCGTTCGCGAGTCATCGACGGTCAGAATGATCTTGCTCATGCGGCGAGACCATCGCGGAAAATCATCGCGAACAGATAGGCGTCTTGGTTCCTGGCCATTCTGGCTCCCCCGTAGAATTTCACTTTGGAGAGCGTTGCTTAAGCTTGGGTTTCTTTTGCCACGGACGTCGATTCCTCGGCGCCCCCTCTATGCCGCGGCTTCCGCGAACGCGGGCCTGGCCGACGCCCAGGGTCAGGTGCGGCGATTAGCTCTGGATCGCCTTGAAGCGCACTTCGGCCGCGGCCTGGACTTCCGACTCCTCGACGCCGGTCGGCGGTCCCTGGCCGGGATCGGGCGCCTCGCCATGCGGCGTGGTGTGGACCAGCCGCACCGTGCGCCAGCGGCCCCAGCGGTAATAGCTCATGGCGATCACCAGGGTGACGACGCTGCCCAGCGGAAAGCTGGCCCACACCGCATCCGCCCCCCAATAGGGCTGCATGGCGTGGGCGAACGGGATGCGCACGAACCACAGGGCGACGATCATCGCCAGCAGCGGCGGCCAGACCACCCCGGTCGCCCGCACCACCCCGGAGAAGGCGAAGGCCACGCCGAAGGGCGCAAAGCTCCAGATGGCGATCAGGTTGATGCGCTCGGCGATCGGCAGGGCGGGGCTGTCAGCCGGCAGGAAGGCCCGCAGCACCAGATGCTGGCTGAGCAGGATGACGACGATCGGCGCCGCCGAGCAGATCAGCGCATAGCCGGCGCCGGTCCAGGCCACCCGCTCCACCCGATCCATCCGCCGTGCGCCGACGTTCTGCGCCGCCATCGACGAGATCGCCGAGCCCAGGGCCATGGCCGGCATCTGCACATAGTTCCACAGCTGCATCGCCGCGCCGTAGGCCGCGCCCGTCTGCGAGCCATACTGGTTGACGAAGCGCATCATGGTCAGGCCGGCCAGGCTGATGACGATCATCTGGAAGCCCATCGGCATGCCCTTGAGCACCAGGGCCCGCAGGATCGCCCAGTTGGGAATCAGCAGCCGCCAGTCCTTGGGCCGGATCACCAGGATCGACCGCTTGCGGTAGAGGTGCACCAGCATCACCGCCAGGGTGAGCGACTGCGAGACCAGGGTGGCGGTCGCCGAGCCGACGATGCCCAGGCGCGGAAACGGCCCAAGGCCCATGATCAGCACCGGGTTCAGCACGATGTCGAGCGCCACCTGAACGAGGGCGAAATAGAAGGGCGTGCGGGAGTCCCCGACGCCGCGCTGCGCCATCATCACGAACTGGAAGAAATAGATCGACGGCATCGCCGCGAACAGCATCCGCAGATAGACGATCGCCCCGGGCCGCGCGTCCGCCGGCGTGCCCATCAGGTCGAGGATGCCCGGGGTAAGCACGCCCCCGGCCACCGCCAGGGCCAGGGCCACGACGATGAAGAAGACGGTGCAGGTGCCGACCACCCGGCCGGCGGCGGCTTCGTCCCGCGCGCCGAACGCCTGGCCGATCATGATGTTCGCCGCCATCGAGATGCCGAAGACGATGCCGATCATCAGGAAGAAAACCTGGCCGGCGTTGGCGCTGGCGGTCAGCGCCGCCTCGCCGAGGATATGGCTGACCCAGGCGGTGTTCACCGAGCCGTTCAGCGTCTGAATGATGTTCGAGCCCAGCACCGGCAGGGCGAAGGCGATCAGGGTCGGACCGATCGGCCCGGCGGTCAGGTCCGGCCCGCGGCGGGCGGCCTGGATCGGCCTCTGTTTACTGGCGTCGTCCACGATCTGCCGTTCCGATTCCGTTTCGCCGGCCAGGAGACGCCGAACGCCCGTTCACGCGGGCGACTGAAGCTTGTATGGGCGCCACGCTCGGGGCTTCAAGAGCCGTCGGCCGAATTTCGCCGTCGCGGCGCGGGTTGAGCCCTGGCCTTTTCGTTGTAAGAGGGCGAAGGGGACCGTGGATGGAGCGGCGTGGCAGGCCGCGAGAAGTTTAGAAAGATCGCATGAAGATCCTGATTACGGGGGGCGCCGGATTCATCGGATCGGCTGTCGTGCGACGAGCCGTCGCCGACGGCCATGCCGTCGTGAACCTCGATGCGCTCACCTATTCCGCCAATCTGCAGAACGTGGCCCAGGTCGCGGCCGACCCGCGCTACGCCTTCGAACAGGCGGACATCTGCGACGCCGGGCGGGTGGGGGAGATCTTCGCCCGCCACCGGCCGGACGCGGTGATGCACCTGGCCGCCGAATCCCACAACGACCGGGCCATCGAAGGCCCGCTCGACTTCGTGCGCACCAATGTCGTCGGAACGGCGATCCTGCTGGAGGCCGCCCGCGAATATTGGAACGGCCTGCCGGCGGAGCGCAAAGCCGCCTTCCGCTTCCACCATGTCTCGACGGACGAGGTGTTCGGCGCCCTGGGCGAAGACGGCGACTTCACCGAGGCCACGCCCTACGATCCCAACTCGCCCTATTCGGCGTCGAAGGCCGGCGCTGACCATCTGGTGCGCGCCTGGGGCCGCACCTATGGCCTGCCGGTGGTGCTGACCAACTGCTCGAACAACTATGGGCCTTACCAATTCCCCGAAAAGCTGATCCCGACGGTCATCACCCGGGCGCTGGAGGGAAAGTCGATCCCGGTCTACGGCGACGGACGCCAGGTGCGAGACTGGCTGCACGTCGACGACCACGCCGAGGCCCTGCTGCTGGCGCTCGCCAAGGGCCGCGTCGGCGAGACCTACTGCATCGGCGGCGACGCCTCGAAGCGCAACATCGAGGTGGTGCGGATGCTCTGCGCCCACCTCGACGCCTACGCCCCGGCCAACACCGCCCACGCCGAGAAGATCGCCTTCGTCACCGACCGGCCGGGCCACGACTTCCGCTATTCGATCGATGCGGCCAAGCTGGAGCGCGAGCTCGGCTGGCGTCCGCGCATGCCGCTCGAGGCCGGGCTGGAAAACACCGTTCGCTGGTACGTCGAGAACCGGGACTGGGTGCAGGGCATTCGCGAGCGCGGTTTCAACTCCGAGCGCCTGGGCCTGGTGAGCGCATGAGCTTGAGGATCCTGCAGTACGGGACCAGCGGCCAGCTGGCGCGCGAACTCGTCCGCCAAGCAGCAGTAGCAGGGCAGGCGATCGAGCTGACCGCCCTGTCCCGCGCCGAGGCCGACCTCTCCGACCCGGAAGCCGCCGCCCGCCACGTGCGCATGGCCCAGCCGGACCTGGTGATCCTGGCGGCCGCCTACACCGCCGTCGATCAGGCCGAATCCGAGCCGGGCCTGGCCCATGAGATCAATGGCGAGGCGCCGGCGGCGATCGCCGCGGCCTGCGCCGCGGTCGGCGCGTCGCTGGTCCACATCTCGACCGACTATGTGTTCGATGGGCGCAAGGGCGCGCCTTACGACGAGGATGACGCCCCCAACCCGCTCAGCGTCTACGGCGCGAGCAAGCTGTCCGGCGAGCGGATGGCGCTGGCCGCCTGCCCGCGCAGCCTGGTCCTGCGCAGCTCGTGGGTGGTCTCCGCCCACGGCAAGAACTTCGTGAAGACCATGCTCCGGCTCGCCGGCGACGGACAGCCGCTGCGCGTCGTCGACGACCAGTACGGACGCCCGACCGCGGCGGCCGACCTCGCCGCCTTCGTGCTGGCCCAGGCCCCGCGGCTGGCGGCCGCCGAGGCCGGCGACCCGGCCTTCGGCCTGTTCCACTTCGCCAACGCCGGCGAGACCACCTGGCGCGGGTTCGCCCAGGAGCTGCTGGAGATGGCCATGGGCCCCGCCGCCCCGCGGGTGGAACCGATCGCCACCGCGGATCGCCCGTCTCCCGCCCGCCGCCCGGCGCGCGGCACGCTGGCGACCGACAAGCTCGAGCGCACCTTCGACTGGCGTCCGCGTCCCTGGCGCGAGCCGCTCGGCGAAATCCTCGCCGAACTCTCCCAGACCAGATCGTCAAACGGGGCCACGGTCGCATGAGGCGCGGAATC
>Ga0105248_10002269_pt1 | contig 21276 bp, 17 predicted proteins | sample KBSS34metaG_FD_81524 | JGI IMG/M metagenome (GOLD analysis project Ga0105248, IMG submission 81524) | Switchgrass rhizosphere microbial communities from Kellogg Biological Station, Michigan, USA - KBS S3-4 metaG | ecosystem: Host-associated > Plants > Roots > Rhizosphere > Soil | place...
GAAGCGTCCGGCCAGGAACGGCACATTGTTCTGCAGGCTGTAGCGTGCGAACGCCTCCACATCCGGGATCAGTTCGTACTTCGCGAGCCGGACCGCCGAGGCGGCCTTGTCGACCTGCGCCCGCGCGGCCGCGATCTCCGGATGCGCGTCGAGCGCTGCGCGGACACAGGCTTCGCGCTCGCAACGCTCAGACGGCGGTGACACGGTCGGATCGAGCAGCAGCGGCGTCGTCAGGGGCAGGCCCATGGTGTCGTTGAGCTGCAGCTGCAGGTCGGAACGCTGCAGTTCGGTCGTCAGCAGCTCCTGCCTGGCCTGCAACGCACGGGCGCGGCTCTCGATCAAATCGGCTTCGAGCGCGCTGCCGTACCGCACCTGCTGAATCCGCTCGCGCTGCAGATCGTCCGAGGCCTGGATCTTGGCGAGGACCGCGCGGCGGCGGACGTCGGCAATCAGCAGACGGTAGTAGATCTGGTGGACCTTCAGCGCCGTCTCGTCCTCAACACCGCGCGCCCTCCCGCGCGTCGCCTCCGCCTCGGCGCGCGCGACGTCGTTGGCGGCCTTCACCCTGAAGAGCTGTGTCAGGGGCTGAACCACGCCGGTGCCGTTGGTCGCCGCGCTGACGCCGCCCTGGTTCAGAATCAGCGTCTGCGGCGGCACCGGCGTGACGCCGACGACGCCGAGCCCGCCGGCGGGAATTTCGATCAACTGGGTATCACTGAGGTGCACCACGGTCGTCTCGTTGCGCACCTGGGGAAAGTAATCGCTTTTGGCGACGTCCTTCGCGCGGTCCTTCTCGTCCACCGACAACTGCGCCAGGCGGACGACATGGTTGTGCGCGAGCGCCAGGTCGACCGCTTCCCGAAGCGTGATGCGCCTGGCCGCCGCCGGCTCGGGTTGCTGGGCGAATGCCGCACACGTCATTGCGGAGAACAGCAGCACGAATATCAAGCGTCGAACCGTCATGATTGGTCTCCGGTGCGCGGCTGCCGAGCGCCCGCGGCAAGCGCCGCAAGATCGCGGAAATTCATTGGGAATCGGCCGACCGTCGCCAGCAGGATCAGCATCGCAACCGACATCCATGCCATGAGATGAAAGGCATCGATCAGGGAGAGGATGTAGGCCTGCAGGCGAACGCCACCGGCGATGAGTCCGACCGCGCGGCCCGCGGCTTGCTGGGCGCCGGTAGACACGCCGGCCAGCCCCGCGGTCAGGAGTCTCACGGTGTGCTCCGCGATCCAGTCACCCGACTGGATGTGAAGTCCGAGCAAATGCGAGTGCACTTTCTCCTGCTCGGCGATGAAGCGGGCCATCACGGTAACGCCGACCTGTCCAGCGAAGAGCCGTACGACGTGGAAGAACGCAGAGAACGTCAGGATGCGGGATGGAGCGCCGAGGGCGCCGGAGGAGAACGACTGCAGGATGATCGAGGAGACCAGGCCGACGAACGCGAACGACTGCCCCACGGCCATGAGCAGCTCGGTCCGGAAGTAGTTCTCCGCCGTCCAGACGCTGGTCAGACTCGCGTTCAGGAGGCACACGCTCGCCATGACCGCAAATCCGCTCGCCATCAGCAACCGGGAGTCGAGACCTTTGTTCAACAGGTGGGCCGCGACGAACGCGAGACACAACTCCGGAATGGCCGTCCACAACACGGCGGGACCGAGTTGAGCCGCGTCGAATCCGCGTACCGCCAGCGTCTGCGGAATGACCAGGGCGGTCGCGAGCAGGCAGAAGCGGAAGGCGAAGATCCCGAATCCCAGGACCAAGGTGTTCCATTTGCGGAGGAACGGAAGATCCACCAGGGGGTTCGGCCGTCTCACTCGACGAATTGCGGCGCACAAAAGGAAAAAAGCCCCCGTCGTGAACAACGCGGTGAACACGCTGGAGCGCCACCAGTCGAGCCGCTGTCCCTGGTCGAGCGCGGCGAACAGCAGCGCGAGACCGGCGCTGGCGTAGAGGAATCCGGCGAAGCTCGGTGGCGGGCCTGATGGCCTCGGCCGCACCGATACCGGAATGCCGTAGTACACGCAGACCGCCAGCAGCGGCGCCGCGACCGCGGACGTCCAGAACATCCACTCCCACGACAGGTGATCCCGATAGAAGCCGTACAGCGATGGCGCGAAGTTCACGGCGCCCTCGATACAGGTGGCATAGAGGGCGAGCGTCACCGCCAGGTATCTGAGGGGAATGTTCTGCAGCGCGAAGCTGAGCGTCAGCGGATAGAACGTCCCGGAGGTCAGACCGGCAATCGCCAGCAGCAGAATCAACAGGCTATAGCTGTGGACGAACGGAAGGCCTGCCGAGACGATCGCGAACCCGCCGGCACAGAACAGGAGTACGCGCCGCGCGCCCAGCAGCGCGCCAAGGTATACGGTCAGTGGTCCGATAAACATCGTGGCGGCATTGAAGGCCGTGCCGATCCAGGCGCCCTCGTCGAACCCGATGCCGAGGTGCCCTTTGAGATCGCCGAGCCCCAGGGTCAGGAAACGGCCCGCCAACGTCGCAATCGCCGCGCCCATGTTCACCGCGACGATACCGAGCAGCGGGGTGTGGGAGAGATCGGCGGGCAGCGCGGACGCGAGAGATGGCGCGCCGGCCGGCTTCGTCACAGGGTCAGTCATCGCGATGGTGGCGCTTGACATCGTGCCCTCGGGTCGGTTCGATTACGACTTCGTTCGAACGGTGACGACGGCCGACAATCCCGATCGCAGCCGCGTCGTCAACGTCGAGTCGTCGAGCGCAATCTTGACCGGCACGCGCTGCACGACTTTGGTGAAATTGCCTGTCGCGTTGTCGGGTGGCAGGAGCGCGAACTGGGATCCGCTTGCCGGTGCGATCTCGATCACCCGCCCGCGCATCATCTCAGCCGGATACACATCGATGCGGACATCCACCGGATTACCCACGGTGATGTTGGTCAGCTGGGTCTCGCGGAAGTTCGCCTGGACCCACGCGGTCCCGCCGACGAAGGGCAGGACCTGCGTTCCCGGCGATACGAGCTGTCCCGGACGGACCTGCCGCTCGCCGACGGTGCCGTCGGCCGGCGCGACGATGTGTGTGTAACCAAGGTTGACCTGGGAGACCGCGAGCGCGGCTTCCCTCGCGTGGAGATCGGCGACGAGCTGCAATCGCTGCGACTCGATCACCTCCTTGCTGCGGCGCTCGGTTTCGACGGCCAGCTGATTGCTCCGGAGCAGCGTCCGCGCCTGCGTGAGATCCGCCTCTCGACTGGCGAGTTGCGCGGCGAACCGCTCGTGATCGGCCACTGCCGCCTCGACGCGCTGGCGGGTAGCCGAACTGACCGCCAACAAGGCCTCCTGGCGCGTCCGTTCCGCGCGTGTGCGGTCGACGTCCGCCTGCACGGCATCCCTGCCGGCTCCTGCGGCAGCAATCTGAGCGGTCGCCTGGTCGACTCCGGCGAGCGCACGCTCTATCCGCGAGTCCTGGAGGTCGCGCTGACGGCGGTTGTTTTCGAGCGCCGCCTTCGCCGCCTCTACCGCGGCAAGCGCCTGCGAGACCTGCGCGCGAAAATCATCGTCGGCGAGCACCACCAGTTCGTCGCCTTTCTGAACGCGCTGGTAATCGTTCACCTTGATTTCACGAACCAGTCCGACCACCTTCGTGCTCAGGGGCGTCAGATCCCGCCGGACATAGGCATCGTTGGTGACCTGCTCGATGCGTCCTCCCTCCCACCCGGCCCAGTTACGCGTCATCGTGAGCGCGATCCCGAGGGCCATCAGCACGACGAGGACGGGCGTTCCAAACCGCAGCCAGGCCGTCTTCAGCGGATTGGTGCGCGGCTGTTCGATCTGCGGACGTGGGGCCGCGACGATTGGGGTGGTGGCCATTTCGAGGTCCTCTGTCCAATGCCCGACTACAAGGTCTGTCGGGCCTGCGTTTGAAAGCTGCCTTCGAGCGAACCGCTGTTGCGGCTTTCGATGGCTCTGACGTGCTACCAGATGCCGTGTATTCCTTCGCGCAGTGCGCCCGTTTCGTGGCGTTATCTGGCGGGCTTCATTGTCGAAGGCAAGGACCGATCCAGACCGCGTGCGACGAGCGGTCGGCGCGAGACGCATCACTCACGAGCGACTACCGCGCACCGTTCGGGCTGTTAGATCGGCGTCGTGCGGTGCGAGTGGCGAGTAAAACGTCAGGCTGTCGAGAGACCGCGAACGCAGGCGCGCTGTATCTCGCCAATCATCCGTGTGTGCTTTCACACAGCGCTTCGATCGTCGGCGAGTGCCGCAATCGCATTCGTGCACGCAGAAGCGCTGATTTCGCGCCGGTCGGCGCTCGAACGTTGTGGTCCGTCCGTTGCTCCAGCACCGAGCGCGACGGTTTTCAAGGGAGCCATTCGATGCTCGCGTACCGACTTGTGCCAGCGCAGACGCAACCAGGGTTTCAGGCGGTCCCCGAGCCGCACGCAGGACCTGGACACGTGGTCGTCAGCGTGGCCGGCTCAGGATCATGAAGACGACGCAGCTGCTCAACATCTTCGCGCCCGAATCGACGCCCGCCGGAGCGATCGTCGACTTGTCGGTGCTCGTGCTGAGTGTCACGGCGGTGATCTTCCTCGTCGTCGCGGGTCTCCTGGTGTACGCGCTCGTGAAGTTCCGCGCCACGTCGGCGACCATGGATCGCGAGCCCGCGCAGGTCTACGGCAGCACGCAGATCGAACTGGCGTGGACAGTCGTGCCGGTCCTGATCGTCGTCGTATTGTTCGCCGCGACGGCTCGAGTGATTCACGCGATTCAGGACGCGCCGCAGCCGCCTGCCGCTGTCGAAGTCACGGTGATCGGGCACCAATTCTGGTGGGAATACCGGTATCCGAACTTCGGGGTCGTCACCGCCAACGAGCTGCACATTCCGGTGAGCGATCCGTCACGACCCCGACCGACTTTTTTGAAGCTGCTGTCAGCCGACACCGACCATAGCTTCTGGATTCCCCAGCTCGCCGGCAAGACCGATTTGATCCCGAATCGAGTGAACGCGCTGTGGATGGACCCGCGTCGTCCCGGCGTCTTCCTCGGCCAGTGCGCGCAATTCTGCGGGTTGCAGCACGCCAAGATGCTGCAGCGCGTGTCGGTCGATACACCCGGCGAATTCGAGGAGTGGATCCGCGCCCAACGCGAACCCGCGGCCGAAGACCAGTCGACCAGCTCCGGAAGACGAATTTTCGAAACCACCGCTTGCATCAACTGTCATACCGTCCGTGGCACGGCGGCAACCGGGCGTTTCGGTCCCGATCTCACCCACTTGATGAGCCGCGTCACCATTGCGTCCGGCGCTGCCGAGAACACGCCGGAGAACCTGCGTGTGTGGCTGAAGGATCCGGACGCCATCAAACCAGGCTCATTGATGCCGGCGATGAAACTGAGCGACGTCGAGCTCGACGCGCTCGTCCGGTACATGCAGTCGCTTCGGTAGTCGCGGATTCAGGAGACCAGCTGTGTCGTCAGACGTGATGGCCATTAGCAGCGCCCGGATTGACGAGCCGACGTGGCCCGAAACGCTCCACGCATGGGTCACCACGGTTGACCACAAGCGCATCGGGCTCCTCTATATCCTGTTCGCGCTCCTGTTCCTCGCCGTCGCCGGCGTCGAGGCGCTCGTCATCCGCATCCAGCTGATGTACCCGCACAACGACTTCGTGTCGCCGCAGGTGTTCAACCGGATGTTCACGATGCACGGCACGACGATGATTTTCTTCTTCGCCATGCCGATCCTGTTCGGGTTCGGCAACTATCTGGTGCCGCTGATGATCGGCGCCCGCGACATGGCCTTTCCACGCCTGAACGCCTTCAGCTTCTGGTTGAGCGCGCTCAGCGGGCTTCTCCTGTATTTCAGCTTTCTCGGCGGCAGCGGGCTGTACGGCGCCGGCTCCGCGCCGGATGTGGGGTGGTGGGCGTACGCGCCGCTGACGGCGCAAGCCTTCTCACCTGGTTCGAGCGCCGATTACTGGACGATCGCAGTCCTCGTCTCGGGCTTTGGCAGCATCGGCACGGCCGTCAATCTCATCGCCACCATCCTCTGCATGCGGTGTCCCGGCATGACCCTCGGGCGGATGCCGCTGCTCGCCTGGCTTTACTTGACCATGTCCGGGCTGGCCCTGATCGGGATCACGCCGCTGTCGGCCGCCCAGCTGATGCTGCTCGTCGACCGCTACCTCGGCGGCCACTTCTTCGACACGCAGGCCGGCGGATCCGCCACGCTCTGGATGCACTTCTTCTGGATCTTCGGGCACCCGGAGGTCTACATCCTGGTGCTTCCAGCTTTTGCGTTCATGTCGGAGATCATTCCGGTCTTCTCCCGCAAACCGATCTTCGGCTATCCCGTCATGGTCGCGGCCACGGTCTGCATCGCCTTCGTCAGCATGAGCGTGTGGGCGCACCACATGTTCACGATCGGCATGAACTCCTACGCGAACAGTTTTTTCGCCATCACCACGATGGCCGTCGGCGTGCCGACCGGGATCAAGATCTTCAACTGGCTCGGGACGATGTGGGGCGGCCACATTCAGTTCAAGACGCCGATGCTGTTCGCGATCGCGTTCCTGTTCCAGTTCCTGATTGCCGGGCTGACCGGGATCATGCAGGCCGCGGCCCCGTTCGACTGGCAGCTGAGCCTGTCGTACTTCGTGGTGGCGCACTTCCACTACGTGATCGTCGGCGGCATTCTGTTCGCGCTGTTCGGCGCCTTTTACTACTGGTATCCGAAAGTCACCGGACGACTGATGAGCGAGCGTCTCGGCAGACTTCATTTCTGGCTGTTCGTGCTCGGGTTCCATCTGACATTTGATGTGATGCACGTCCCCGGGCTGCTCGGCATGCCGCGGCGGATCTACACCTACGAACCGGGCCGCGGCTGGGACACGCTCAACCTGCTCGTTTCAATCGGCGCGTTCATCCAGGCCGTCGGCCTTCTGGTGTTCGTGGCGAACCTGATCCTCTCCTACTGGAAAGGCACCAGGGCCGGCAAGGACCCGTGGGATGCCTGGACGCTCGAGTGGTCAGTGAGCTCGCCGCCGCCGGCCTACAACTTCGCGACGGTTCCGGTGGTCGCGAGCCGGCGTCCGCTGTGGGATTTGAAACATCCGGAAGACCCGGACAGCCTTTACGAGTAAGAGACGTGATGAGAGCCATCGCCGCAGACGTCGAACTGACGCGAGCTGCCGCCGCACCGGCGGTGTGGACGCTACCCGCCCGCGGCATCGTCGGCATGGTGTCGTTCATCATCGCCGAGTCGGCCATCTTCACGATCTTCGTGGTGGCCTATCTCTTCTATCTCGGGAAGAGCGTGGCCGGACCGACGCCGCGCGACGTGCTCGAGGTCCCGGTCTTCTACACGATCTGCCTGCTTTCCAGCAGCGTGACGATTCATCTGGCCGGAACGCGTCTCGAACGCAACGAGTCGCGGAGCTTCGTCGTGTTCTGGCTGATCACCATCTTGCTCGGCGCGACGTTCATGTTCGGCACGGCGCGGGAATGGCGCCGGTTGATCTACCAACACGGCCTGACGATTTCCACGAATCTCTTCGGGACGACTTATTACTCTCTGGTTGGATTGCACGCGTTTCACGTCACGCTCGGCCTGGTCATGCTCACCATCGTCGCGTCGCTGAGCGTTGCCGCCGACATACGCCGACACGCTCGTCGAGTCGAGGTGCTTTCTCTGTACTGGCATTTCGTCGACGTCGTGTGGGTTGTCGTGTTCACCGTGGTGTACGTCATCGGCCGCTGAGCGAAACCATGGCAAGAGAAGAAATGGCGTCGATCGAAGTGCCGGCACCGACCGCGTGGCCCCTCGTGCTGGCGGCAGGCTGCACACTGGCCTTCGCGGGATTGCTGATGAACATATCGGTGACGGCACTGGGCATCGTGCTCGCGGTCGCCGGATGCGTCGGCTGGCTGCGCGAAGTTGTGCCGGGCGAACACGAAGAAGCCATCGCGCTCGTCGCCGACGACGGCGCGGTTCATACCGAACGCCGGATAGTCGATCGTCTGGCGATCGCACCCCAACAGGTGCGCGCCTGGCTGCCCCTTCACACGTATCCGGTATCGGCTGGTGTGAAGGGCGGATTGGCCGGCAGCGTCGCCATGGCGATACTGGCCTGTGGTTACGGCCTGCTGAAGGTTGGCAGCCTCTGGTATCCGATCAATCTTCTCGCGGCGGTGGTGTACGCCCAGTCGGTGAGACTCGGGCCGGCAGAACTCATGGCGTTCCGTCTCGACAGCTTCGCCATCAGTGTCGGCGTGCACGCGCTCGTCTCCACGCTGGTCGGACTGCTGTATGGCGCGATGCTGCCGATGTTCCCGCGGCGGCCAATCGTGCTCGGAGGGCTGGTTGTCCCGGTGCTGTGGTCGGGCATGCTCTATCCCCTGCTCAGCCTGTTGAATCCACTGCTCGCGAGCCGCATCGACTGGTTCTGGTTCATTGCATCGCAGATGGCCTTCGGCATCGTCGCGGGCGCTGTCGTCGTCCGGCAGTCGCCAATCCCAACGCTCGAAAACGTCTCGTTGGCCCTGCGCGCGGGCATCGAGGCGCCGGGAACGATTTCACCGGGAGGAGGGATACGGTCGTGACGCACGCTCCGTGGCTCTCCGCATCGACGATGCTCGTGACCATGCTCATGACGACGCTGGGCGCGCTGTCGGGCGGCTGCGGCACTCCGCCCGGCCAGCCCGGTGCAGGCGCGATCGCCCTCGCCCCGAACGACGTCGTCGAGTTCGACGCGTTGTATGCCGGCAATTGCGCCGGTTGCCACGGCGCCAACGGTCGAGGGGGCGCCGCGATCGAGCTCGCCAACCCCGTCTACCTCGCGATCGTGGACCAGCGCTCGATGCGCGCCATCATCGCCGACGGCGCGCCCGACACGTCGATGCCGGCGTTCGCGCAACGGGCCGGCGGGATGCTGACGGAGAGACAGATCGACGCCATAGTCGGCGGCATTCAAGCGCGCTGGGGCGATCCTGGCGCGCTCGGTGGCGCCACGCCGCCTTCGTATGCTGCCACGTCGGCAGGCGACATTCACCGGGGAGCAGCCGCCTACCAGACCTTCTGTCAGTCGTGCCACGGTGCGGACGGTTGGGGCGGTCCGAAGGGAAGCGCCATCACGAACGATTCGTTTCTGGCGCTCGCGAGTGATCAGTATCTGAGAACGATCGTCATCGCGGGCCGCCCCGATCTGGGCGCTCCCGACTGGCGCGGATACCACGCGGGACGCCCGATGTCGGATCAAGAAGTCACCGACGTGGTGAGCTGGCTCGCCTCGCACCGCGTCGCCGCGCCAGGACAGCCGTACGCCACCGAACGAGCCGTGTCAGGAGCCTTCCGTGTCGAATGAACCTGTGTTGTCCCGCCGCGGCCTCTTCATGAAGCTGGGGATTTTGTTCAACGGCGTGGTCGCCACGACGCTGGGCGTGCCAATCGTGCGCTTCCTGCTCTCGTCGGTCACCCTGAGCCGGCAGAACGCCTACATCTCGTGGGTGCCGCTCGGTCACGTCAGCGAGTTCCCAGCGGGAGAAACGCGACTCGCAACATTCCGCAATCCGTTCGTGACGCCGACCGACGGCAAGACGGCAGACTCCGCCTGCTGGGTGCGGCGGATCGAGGGCGAGCAGTTCCAGGTGTTCGCGGTCAACTGCGCACACCTCGGCTGCCCGGTGCGCTGGTTCCCGCAGTCTGGTCTCTTCATGTGTCCGTGCCACGGCGGCGCGTACTACCGCGACGGTTCGCGCGCGTCCGGACCGCCGGAGCGAGGACTCTTCGAATATCCGATCAAAGTTGCGGACGGCGTCGTGACGATTCGCGCCGGCGAGTTGCCCACGCCGGCTGCGAATGCTGCACTCGACCGAGAGAGACCGCCATGCGCGTGATCGCCTCGATTGCCGGATGGGTCGATCACCGCCTGCAGCTGGCGGCGCCGATCCGCGATGCCGTCGAACACCCGGTGCCCCGTAACACGGCGAGCTGGTGGTACGTGTTCGGCAGCGCCGCGCTGGTGATCTTCTGCCTTCAGCTCGCGACCGGCATTCTCCTCGCGATGGTGTACGTGCCATCCGCCGACGAAGCGTGGCACAGCCTGCAGGCCTTGAATCATCAGGTCGTGCTCGGCTGGTTCGTTCGCGCACTGCACGGATGGGGATCGAATTTCATGGTCGCGATCGTGCTCATCCACATGGCGCAGGTCTTCCTGTTCGGCGCCTATAAGTATCCGCGCGAGTTGACCTGGATTGTCGGCGTCTTTCTCCTGCTGACCACGCTCGGCATGGCGTTTACCGGACAGATCATGCGCTTCGATCAAGACGCCTACTGGGGTCTTGGGATCGGCGCATCGATCGCGAGCCGGGTCCCTCTCGCGGGTCCCACCATTGTGAAGCTGATGCTCGGCGGCCCGATCATCGCCGGCGCCACGCTCTCACGGTTCTTCACGCTGCATGTGTTCGTGGTCCCGGGCGCGCTCATTCTGCTGGTGTGTCTGCACGTGCTCATGGTGCTGAAGCTTGGCATCAACGAATGGCCGATGCCGGGACGGCTGGTGCGGCGGGCGACCTACGAGCGCGACTACCACGAGCTGACACAAATCGACGGCGCACCGTTCGTGCCATATGCCGTCTGGAAGGACCTGTTCTTCGCGGCGTTCATGCTGCTCGCCGTCGCCAGCTGTGCGTGGTGGTTCGGCCCATTCGGGCCGAGCGGGCAGCCTGATCCGACGATCATCCAAACCGTTCCGAAGCCCGATTATTTCTTCCTCTGGCTCTATGCGCTGCTCTCGCTGCTGCCGCCGTCGCTTGAAACCCCCGCGCTCATCATCGGACCGGTCGTCGCCATCGCCGCGCTGCTGCTGCTGCCGTTTCTCTCCGGTGAAGGTGAGAAAAGCTGGAAACGGCGACCCATTGCGGTGTTGACCGTGATGCTGACCGCGATGACGCTCGCCACGTTCACGCATCTCGCCGGTGACGCGCCGTGGAGCCCGCACATGAACGCGTGGAGCGGCGACCCGGTGCCGGCGCACCTGCTCCGCGACACGACGGCGCTGCAGCGGCAGGGCGCGCTGGTGTTTCAGGTCAAGCAGTGCCGCAATTGCCATTCGCTCGGTGACACCGGCGCCGAACGTGGCCCTCGTCTGGATCGTGTGGCCGTGCGCCTCACGCAGGATCAACTCATTCGGCAGGTGATTCAAGGCGGCGGCAACATGCCCGCGTACGGGAAGAACCTCAGTCCGGCGGAGACGACGGCGCTGGTCGCGTTTCTCGGGACGCTGCATCCGCCAGGGCAAACACCAGCGCGCGAGGCCGCACGAGACATTGTGCTTGGCTCCGGCGCGGATCCGCACGCGAGCGCGACGAAATGACCCTTGTCTTGGTGTTCCTGGCGCTCGGTTATATGCGCGGATGGCTTCGCATTCACGCGAGTTGTGCGCAGGCGATTGATGCGTGGCGCGCGGTCGGTTTTCTGCTCGGCCTCGGGTTGATTGGGATGGCCGTGGCCTCGCCGCTTGCGTCGGGCGATGCCCACTCGCTGACGGCTCACATGATCCAACATCTGGTGCTCATGTCCCTTGCGCCTCCGTTGATCTGGCTGGCGGACCCGGTCCGATTGCTGGCATGGGCGCTGCCGTCTCGGCTCACGGAATCAGTCATTCTTCCGATTGCCCGGTGGCGGCCGAGCCAGCGCCTTGCGGGGTTTCTCGGTCATCCGTTCGTATGTTGGGTTGCCGCGACGGCAGCGCTGGCGGTCTGGCATGTTCCCGCCATGCTCACCCTGAGCGCGCATTCCAACGGATGGCACGCGACTGAACACGCCTCGTTCCTGGCGGGCGGCCTCCTGTTCTGGTGGCCCGTTGTCCAACCGTGGCCGTCATCGGCCCCGGAGCGACCTTGGTCGATCGTTTTGTACCTATTCCTGGCGACGCTGCCATGCGACGCCTTGTCAGGGTTTCTCGTGTTTTCGGAGCGGATCGCCTACCCGATGTACGTGTCCGCACCGCAGGTGAGTGCTGCCGTGCTCGATGATCAACAGCGCGCCGGCGCCTTGATGTGGACCGCTGTCACCATTCTCTATCTCGTCGCAGGAGTGATCGTTGCGACGCGATCGCTGTCGCGCGAGAGCCTTCGCGTCAACAAGCGATCGGCGCTGCAGGTTGCGGGTGATCTGCAGACGGGTCTCGTGCCGTGATGGTGCCATCCAGCGTACGCGTGGCCGACTATTGGACGTTGACCAAACCCGAGGTCAACCTGTTGATCGGCGTGACGACGGCGGCGGGGTTTTCTCTCGCTGGCGCGTGGCAGGGCCAGGGTGTGTCAATCCACGGGCTCGCGTACACCGTCGCAGGCACATTGCTGGTCGCCAGCGGCACGGGGACTCTGAATCAGCTGCTGGAGCGTCACTTCGATGCACTGATGCGTCGCACATCCGGCCGACCGGTCGCCGCCGGCCGGATTGCTCCATGGCAGGCGTTGTTGTTTGGCGTGGTACTCGCCACCCTTGGGACCGTTGGTCTCGCGGCGGCGGTGAACAGATTGTCGAGCGTGCTCGCGTTGGCCACGATGGCGAGCTATCTGCTCGTCTACACGCCGCTGAAGCGCAGGACGCCGTTCTGTACGCTGATTGGCGCGATCCCCGGGGCCGCGCCGCCACTGATTGGATGGGCGGGGGCGACGGGAACTCTGAGCGCCGAGGCGTGGATGCTGTACGCGATGGTCTTCTTGTGGCAATTTCCACATTTCATGGCAATCGTCTGGATGTACCGTGAGGACTACCGGCGAGCGGGATATCGAGTTCTTCCTCGAGACCAGCCGACTGTGCCGTTCGTCCTCTGTCAGATGATGATCCCGCTACTGGTGCTCGTGCCGCTCAGCCTGACGCCGGTGCTGTTCTGGCGGGCAGGTCTCGTGTATCTGGCCACGGCGCTGGTGCTTGACGCGGTGTTTGTCTACCGGGCCGATCAACTTGCCATTCACCAATCGAACGCGATGGCACGGCGCCTGCTGATAACGTCGATCGTCTACCTGCCGCTGATCTTCATCGCGCTGCTCGTGGACCGCCTGTGATTCGAACCTTCTGCCGCTTAGTTAGCGCCATTTTCGTAGCACCGTAGCGTCCGAATCCGAACCACAAAGGACACAAAGACCACAAAGCAGACGCTCCTGGGATCACCTTGTGAGAGTCCGATGCCGGATGGAGCGCTTTCAGGTTCCACGGGGCGCGCAAGCAGGGAGGAGTTGGGGATTACAAACTTGCGGAAGATTGAGCTCTGTCCAATCCCTACGCCCCAATCCCTAACGTTACTTTGTCAGATCGCTGTATACACGGCGGAGAGCCGGCTGCGGCCGCGAACCGTGGGAGCGGCGCGACACGCGCGGCAGTCGGAAACCGCGTCGGAGGCGCCGAAATCGGCCGCAGGTCGCGGACCTGCGGCCTGCCACAGACAGATCGCCGCAGGCGCGGTTTCCCGCGCCGTCGACCCGGTTCGCGGCGGCAGCCGGCTCTCGGCCGATCGTGATGCGCTGTTCTGACAATGTAATGCTAATCCCTACGCTGTAGGCGTCTAAGGCAGATAAAACCTGAGCGTGGAGTAGAGAACGACATTGCGACCATCGGGCGTGTTACCGATGCCGCTCCACAGGTGGCGACGCACATACATGACCTGGTTTCCGTACGCGATCGAGCCGAAGTCGCCTTGATAGAGGCGATACCAGTAACCAAACATCCCCTCATAAATGCTGCGATTGTCGCCGCGGCATGTATTCAGAGCCACTTCGTTGGTGCAACCCGCGTAGCTCACCAGCGGAGACCCGTAACCCGCAGCAGTCCCGGTGGGTGAAAGGGACGCATGCCGCGCCGCGTACTCCCCCCCGCCATATGCGAACACGTCAAGACGGCTGCCGTGGTGATAGAGTAACCCGCCCATCAGCCGCGCCTGGCGGAGCGGGCGCATTTCTCCGGTTGTCGGATCCAGTGTGACGTCCGGGAAGCCCGCAGTGCCGTAGCGCCCGATACCCTGGCCAGCCAAGCCTTCCAGCGAGACCTCCAGGCGTTTGCTGGCAAACGGCATCAGCGTCGCGAAACCAACACCATAGCCTTCAGTCGTGTTCGTCCGGCCATCAGTGGTGGCGGTTGCGGCGATGCGATCGCGGAACAAGCGGCCCAGGGCTTTGATTTCGACGTGCCCCCAGCCCGGTTCATAGGCGATTTTGGCCACGAGATCCGGGGCGAGGGTCGTGGACTGACCGTTGCTGTAGTTGGCAAGAAAAGGCAGAAGGTTCACGCCGGTTGCGGCGTTCGGGCTGGTGTTCAACCCCATGACGTTCGGGGGCACGAAAGCTGCCGAATACGTACTTTCCGGATTTTCCAGCGCAACACCTACCCATACGCGATTGTTGACGTTCCGGGTCACGCGAACGGCTCGCTCGCGCGTCCAGCTGAATCCCACCACGAAATTGGCCTCTTCCCCGCCCGGTTTCAGCTCCTGCAGATTTGCCATGCCCTGTCGGTTCGTCGTCAGCAGCGACCACATTTGACCGGCGGTGATCGTCAGCCCCGACGGCCGCTCGATTTGAGTCCAGACCTGCTTCACGCGAGGAGTCCAGGAACTGGATTGCACGTAGTTCGAGGTGGGTGCCGCGCCGAGGAAATCGGCTTCGATATATCCCCGCAGCTTGGTGTTGCCGGCAGAGCCCTGGAGCAAGAGCGAAAGCTGCGAGCTACGCGCCGTTCCACGAAGCTCGCTCAGGTTCGCATTGGATGATCCATCCAGCGGAACCGCAGAATAACTGGTCGCCGCATCGGCGTTTTCGTTGCGAGCGCGTACCAGAGCCGTTGAATTGAGAAACCCACCCGGAGTGAAAGTCAGTCCCTTAATGTGGAATGCGCTCGGTGCCGCCGCGGTCTTCGTTTCCTCGGATTGTGAGCGGACCTCAGGGATCCCTTTGGCCGCCTCCAGGGTCGCAATGCGGGTCTGCATTGTGACTATCTGCAAGCGCATCTCTTCCAGCTGGCTCAGTAACTCTCGAATCGTCGGGGCCTGTTCGGTGGTCTGGGCGAATCCGTCCGTCGCAACGATCATCAGAATACTGATGGCCAGAATGATTGTTCGACGCATCTGCCCCGGAACCTCCACGCGCAAGGGACGTGCCGTGGTGGCCCTGCCATCGGCTGAGGATGGCCGCAATACGTACCTGATGCCGGCCTGAAACGCACCGCTGTCTGCCTGAATACATCGCTGTTTCCCTGGATACACCCGTCCGCAACAGGCCGCCGGCGAGCGCGCATATAACCTCGCCAATCACGGGCGATCGTGCGCGGCGCCCCGGCGTTCACACGTGGCGCGTCTGTTGCTGAACAAGCGTCGGACGCAAGGCTACACAGTGACGGACAGACACATGGACGAACAAATCACGGCCAATGACGCGACGGAGACGCCCGCCGACGTTTCGCGACGCACCTTCATCAAGGGTGTCATCGGCAGCGGCGCCGCGGCATTCTCCGCGGGGTATCTGTTCCGCTCCTCGACGGTCGTTCCGGGATTGCTCGCCCAGGCGGGTGTGAGCGAGCGGCTGATCACCCTGGACGTCAACGGACAGCAGCGGCGCGTCGACGTGAGCCAGCAGGAAACGCTGGCGTGGACGCTGCGCTACAAACTGGGGCTCACGGGCACGAAACTTGGCTGCGATCGCGCGGAGTGCGGCGCGTGCACGGTCCTCGTCGACGACATCCCCCGCTACTCGTGCTCGGTACTGACCCACACCGTGCGCCGCGGACGCGTGCTGACCATCGAGGGGCTGGCGAGCCCCGATGGGACGTTGCATCCGGTTCAGCGCGCGGTGGTCGACGAACAGGGGTTCCAATGCGCGTTCTGCATGTCGGGCTTCATCATGAGCGCGGTCGGCTTCCTCAAGCATCGTCCACACCCCACGCGAGTGGAGCTTGCCCGTGGGTTGTCGGGCAATCTGTGCCGCTGCTGCGACTACAACAAGATTCTCAATTCGATGATGCGGGCGGCGGAGTACACGAGGAACGGTTCCCATGTCTGACTACAAGTTCGTCGGGAACAACTACCGGACGCCCGACCTCGTGGGCAAGGTGACGGGACGCGCGAAGTACGCGGAGGACTTTCGCGCCGAAGGGATGCTGTTCTGCAAACAACTGCTCAGTCCTGAGCCTCATGCGCGTGTGCGGCACATCGACGCGCGTGCGGCGCTCGCGATGAGCGGCGTCGTCGCCATCCTGACCGCCGACGAACTGCCGACCGTACAGCCGGATCCGGATCCGACCGGAGCCGAGGAGTCCGAGGACGGATCGCCCTGCCTGAGCAACGAGCCGGTGTTCGAAGGCCAGCCGATTCTCGCGGTGGCCGCCGTCGACGAGGTGGTCGCCGCAGAAGCCATCGAGCGGATACAGGTCGATTTGGAGCGGCTCCCGTTCGTCATCGACCCGATCGACAGCCTGCGCCCGGGGGGCCCCGACGCGCGCACGACGGGCAATGTGTTCACCGTCGGCGGCGGAATCAAGCGGGTGAAATGGACGTCGCAGGACCTGCAGGAAGTCGCCGCCGGTCGAATTCCCTGGCATGCGGCATCGGGCGAGGAGACGGCGGTTGGCGACATCGACGCCGGATTCAAGCAGGCCGACCTGGTTCTGGACGAGACGCTGTTTCAGCAATCGACGCCGCACCAGCCGCTCGAGTCGCGTTCAGCGATGGCCTACTGGCGGAATGGCAAGCTGTACCTCCACGGCTCGACGCAGAGCGTCGCCCAGACGATTCCGTTCCTGGCGCGGTGGGTCGGGATCGAGCCCTCTCAGGTCGTGCTCATCTCCGAGTACTGCGGCGGCGGATTCGGCAGCAAGGCGCTCGGCGCCAACAGCATGGCGATCCCGGCGCTGCTGTCGAAAAAGACCGGCCGCCCGGTGATGATGCGGATCTCCCGCGAAGAGGAAACCTACATCGGACGCATGCGGCCTGGCTTCCAGGCGCGCGTGAAGATCGGCTTTCGCAAGGACGGCCGCATCACCGCGATGGACTTCTTCATCATCGAGGACAGCGGTCCGTACGAGCGTCAGGGCGATAACGAGATCACGGCGCTGATCGCGTCGCTCCTCTATCAGCCGATGGCGCTGCGGTTCCGTGGCCTGTCAGTCGCCACCAACACGCCGCCGCGCTGCGCGCAGCGCGGGCCGGGCGGGATGCAGGGCATGTCCATGCTCGAACCGCTGATCAGCCGGGCCGCACGGCAACTCGGCGTCGACGAAGTTGCGATCCGGAAGATCAATGCCCCTTCGGACGGCGCCTTCTTCGGCCTCTCCGACACCAAGGAACGCCCGCGAAAGAAAGTCGGAAGCGCGCGCGTGCGTGAGGCACTGGATCGCGGCGCCGAGCTCTTCAACTGGCAGGAACGACAGAAACGCAATGGCGAGCGTCGTGGCAGCAAAGTGCGCGGGGTATCGACGATCGTCGGCGCGTATGTGGGCGGCACCGCCGGCTTCGACGGCCTGCTCGTGATCAAGCCGGACGGCAAAGTCCTGGTTCATCAGGGGATCGGCAATCTCGGCACGCATTCGGTCATGGATACCGCGCGCGCGGCGGCGGAAGTCCTCGGACCACCCTGGGAGAACTACGAGATCGTCTGGGGCAATACCGCCCACTCGCTGCCGTGGAGCTCACAACAGGACGGCAGCCAGACGACCCACGCGCATACGAGGGCGAATTACGCCGCTGCGCTCGATGCAAAGCGCAAGCTGCAGGAGATTGCCGCGAAGGAGCTCGGGGGAACGCCGGAGGCGTACGACGTCGGCAATGGCCGCGTCTACCAACGTGGCAACCCAGGGCGGATGCTGACGTTCGCACAAGCCGCGACCCGTGCGATCGCCTTGGGTGGCAAGTACGACGGCCACGAGGTGTCGCCCGCACTGAATGCGATGACCAGAACGTCGGTGCAAACGCTCGCCGGGCAGGGACTGATCGGCGTCGCGAAAGACGAGTTCCCCGTCCAGGGAGCAGTCTGGTCGTTCATCGCCGCGTTCGCCGAAGTCGAAGTCGACACCGACACCGGGGAGCACCGCGTCATCGAGTATCTGCCCGTCGCCGACGTCGGCACGGTGGTGCATCCGCGCAGCCTCGGCGCGCAACTGCATGGAGGCGGAATACAGGGTTTCGGACACGCGCGCACCCAGAACATCGTCTACGAGCCGACCTACGGGAAGCTCATTTCGCGGCGGCTCTATCAGAACAAGCCTCCCACCATCCTCGACATGCCGGTGGAGATGCAGTGGGAGGCCTTGAACATTCCCGAGCCGGGCAATCCCGTCGGCGCGAAGGGCGTCGGTGAAGTGGCCGCACTGGCCGGCAGCGCCGCGGTGCTGTGCGCGATTCAGAACGCCATTGGGAACCGCTGTGTGCTGCGCACGCCGGTGACTCCAGACCGCGTCCTCGAAGCGCTCGCCGCCAACGGCGCGCGTTCCGTCCGGTTGACGACATACGCCTGAGGAGAAACATGGCTGTCATCCACGACGTCATGCCGGCATTCCTGCTGCTGCAGCCAGGCTCGCTGGCCGACGCACGGAAGCTGCTCGAACGACAGGGACCGGACGCATGGATCCTGGCTGGCGGACTCGACAGCTTCGACTGGCTCAAGGACCGGATGAGGAAGCCGAAGGCGCTGATCGATCTCAGCGGCGTCCAGGAGCTCAAGGGAGTGCGCAGTACGCCGGATGGCGTCGAGATCGGCGCGATGACCACGCTGACCGACGTGGCGAACCACCCGCTCATTCAGCAGCAGTACCACCTCCTCGCGGCGGCGGCCGAAGCGGTGGCGTCACCGCAGATCCGCAATCAGGGAACGATCGGCGGCAACGTCTCGCAGGATGCTCGCTGCTGGTATTACCGGGCCGGCTGGCCATGCTACCGCGCCGGCGGCAACATCTGTTACGCGGATACCCCCGACGGGCGCAACCGGGAGCATGCCATTCTCCACGCGCAGCGGTGCGTGGCGGTGAATCCGTCCGACACCGCGCCGGCGCTGATCGCGCTCGACGCCAAGTTCGTGCTGCAAACGGCGAACGGCGAACGGGTGATCAGCGCGGAGGACTACTTCGTCGGCCCGGACATCGATATCACGCGACTGACGATCCTGCGGCCGGGAGATCTGCTCTCCAGCATCCGAATCCCGGCCACCTGGGCCGGCGCGCAGTTCTATTTCGAGAAGATCCGCGATCGACAGGTCTGGGACTTCCCGTTGCTCAACGTCGCCTCGGCGATCACGCTCTCCGGCGACCGCATCGAGCGCATCAGGATCGCCGTGAACGCGGTCGCCGCGCGGCCGCTGCGCCTGGCATCGGTCGAACGGGCGGTCACTGGCAAGTCGAGAAACGCCGCCACCGGAGAAATGGCCGGGACCGTCGCGGTGCAGGGGGCCGTTCCCTTGCAGTTCAACGGCTACAAGATCCCGCTGATGCGAAATCTGGTGAAGCGAGCCATCGCCGGCAGACAGGAGGCACCGTGAACGTCCTGCAGTGGGCCATCGATCCCCGGGGGCACAGCGTGCCCATCCACATCGCGTGGGACCTGATCCAGGTGGCCTTCGTCTCGGCCGTCGCGTTTCTGATCGTTCACGCCGCCTACATCAGATTCTTCGCGGGGGAGAAACAGTGGTCGGGCACGACCGCGCCTGACGTCGTCGCGGCGATTCCAGAACGAGTGCCGCGCCACACCCTGGTCGCGCGCGCGTTCCACTGGCTGATGGCGGCGTCGATGCTCACGCTGCTCTTCACCGCGTTTCTTCCCAAAGTGGGTGTGGAGTTCGACTGGGTGACGCTCCACTGGATCGCTGGCACGGTGCTGGCTGCGTCGGTGGTGTTTCACATCATCCACGCGTCGTTCTGGCTCGACTTCTGGGCGATCTGGCCGGACCAAACGGACATCTTGGACGCGATCAGGCGACTCCGGCGTTTCTTCGGACAGGCGGTGCCGGCGCCGCGGCGATTTGCGAAGTATCCGCTCGAGAACAAAGGGTTCCACGGCGCGGTCATCGCGGCCGGACTCTCGGTCATCGCCACCGGCGTCTTCATGATGTTTCGGGTGCGAACGATTTTCTTCACTCGCAATCCGTATCTCTTCACCGATGTGACGTGGGGATGGATGTATGTGCTTCACGGCCTGGCAGGCGTGGGGCTGATCGCACTCGTGATCATTCACGTCTACTTCGGCGTGCGTCCCGAGAAGCGCCCGATCACGAAGTCGATGATCTTCGGCTGGATGAGCCGTGACTTCGTTCTGAAGGAACACGATCCCGCGCGCTGGACGGTGACGGCCGCTGCCGTTCGCCGACCACGAGAAGAGGAGGCACTGAGAGATGCCAGCTGACATTCGCCGCCGTTGTCAGGCCGTCGAGCAATGCTACGAGTTCATGCTTGCCTACGCCGCCCAGGGACTAGCGAGCGAGACCGGCAATAAATCGGGCACGCAGATCCGCGAGGTCCTGCAACGTGCGGTAGACGCCCTCTCGGGACTTGCCGCGGCTTATGTAACCGCGGTGAAGGACGATGGGCTTGACTCAGCGGAGAAGTACTTCGCGTTCCTGGACGTGCTCGATCGCGATGCGCACGACTCGATCCGCACCATCGAGCTGGTGCTGGCGCAGCCAACCATCAGCTCGCAGTTGATCGACAACCTGAATGCGTCGATGCATCTCAGGGCCCTGCTCACGGATCTCTTCCTGATAAGCGACGTCGTCACACCACACCTCCAGCCGAGGTGTCCGGCAGCCAGCGCCGTTGCCGGTTAGCCAAATGGATAGCCCCCCACGAGTGGAACTGAACCTATGGAGAACGCAGTCATGAGTACGCAAACACTGACATCGACCACAGGGCAACGGGAACAGGCCGGCGCGGAGAAGGTCCGGCAATTGCGTGAGTTGTTCGCCGACGCGCCGGAGCTCGGGAAGAAGGCGCTGGAGACCGCGCTGCGGGAGATCAGTTCGCAGGTTTCCGAAACGCCGCCGCCGGCGATCGAGAGCGCCGGCCGCGTCGGCGCCCGCCTCGGTAAGGTCTCGGAGCTGACGATCATCGTGCCGATGGCGCCGGGCGGCGCCAGGCGGCTGCGCGCCTTTCTGCGGATGGCGGGCGGCAACCTCAACCAGGGGGACAAGGTCGGCACGCTGCACGACATGCGTTTCGTCTTCTTCGACAACGACACGAGGATGCTCTTCGCCACCTCCTTCGACGGCGACTGGGACGCCTACATCGACGACTTCGTCACGAAGATTCCGGACTACCTGGACA
>Ga0105248_10002270_pt1 | contig 21275 bp, 12 predicted proteins | sample KBSS34metaG_FD_81524 | JGI IMG/M metagenome (GOLD analysis project Ga0105248, IMG submission 81524) | Switchgrass rhizosphere microbial communities from Kellogg Biological Station, Michigan, USA - KBS S3-4 metaG | ecosystem: Host-associated > Plants > Roots > Rhizosphere > Soil | place...
GGACCGGTGAGCAGTTCGACGAACGCCCCTGACCGGCGACCGGTGCGGACACCGATACGATGCACGCGATTGCCGCTGTCGACGATCAGGATATATGGCCCGTCCGCATCATAGTGCACGGCCCCCTGCTCGGTCGCGAGCACCGGGGCGCTGGCACGGACGAGACGTGCTTTGGCAAATCCGCCCGGCCGCAATTCCGGTCGAACCGGCAGCGCGATGCGCGCCAGCGAGAGGCCGGTTTGTTCACTCACCCTCGCACCCAGCAGGCGTACCTGTCCGTTGAGTTTCGTGCCGGACGCCAGCGTGACCTCGACAGGATCGCCAATCGCCACCTGACTCATCGAGGCTTCCGGAATTTCCGCGTCCATTTCGATCAGATTTCCACGCGCGATGGTGAACATCACGGTTCCCGACGCCGATGTGTCCCCGGGTCGGGCGGATCGTTGCAGGATGCGCCCGGCGGTGGGTGCGCGGATCGTCAGCCGAGATTGTCGCACCAGCAGATCGTTGAGTTGCGCCCTTGCAACGCCGACGGCAGCGTCGGCCGAGCGCGACGCAAGGCGACGCTGATCGATCGCTTCCTGAGACAGCACCCCCTGACTGTCGAGGCCGACGACACGCTCCGCCTCGGCTCGCGCCTTGTCGTTGGCGACCACCTGCTGCGCCAGTGCGGCACGCGCCTGTGCGATCTGCGACTGTAGCAAGGCATCATCCAGTATGGCGAGAACCTGTCCCGCGCGCACCTGGGCGCCTTCTTCAACAAAGACCCGCGCAACGCGATAGCCCGACAGCTCGGACGCAACAGCGACTTCCTCACGCGGCAGCAACCGCCCCGACGCGCTGAAGCCCCCGGAAAGACTCGCCATGCCGACCTGCCCCACCGTTACGCTGGGCTCGGGTGCGGGCTTGCGGTCGGGCGCCGATCCGCCACAGCCCGTCAGGAGTCCGACAAGAATGATCGCGAGGGGAAGTTTGGGCTTGAATTGGGTCACATCGCACCATGTGTCGAGACGGGAAGGGAGAGCGCGGGCTGCCCGGGCGCCGTGGCGGGATCGCCGGGTGACCAGCCGCCCCCAAGCGCCCGGAATGCAGCGACGACATTCGTGAGGGCGCGTGCCCTGGCGGTCGTCAGCGCCGCCTGCGCCGCGCGCCAACTCCGCTCCGACTGCAGGAGTGTGGTCAGGTCCGTGAGGCCGATCCGATAGCCGGTGCGCGCGGCGTCGAAAGCATATCGCGCTCGTTCCGCTGCCCGGCCAAGGTCAGTGAGGACCGGCTTGTCCGCCGCGACATTGGCGATCGTGATATCGGCGTCGCGAAAAGAATCCTGCACCGCGGCTTCATAGGCTATCACCGCCTGCTCGCCTTTCGCGCCGGTTGCCCGCAATTGCGCCAGCAGGCGCGCCCGATCGAGTATGGGCAAACTCAGGCCAAGACCGATCGACCAGAGGGCGGTGGCGCCGCCAAGCGCGCCGCTGGTCCGGCTAAGGCTACCGCTTCCCAGAAGGTCGATACGGGGAAAAAGCGCTGCTCGATCGACCTCGACGGCGCTGCCCGCCGCGATGAGGCGGGATTGTGCGGCGAGGATATCGGGGCGGCGCATCAGAAGTGCCGACGGGGTGGCGGCGGGAACCGGTGGAGGTTCCATCAACCTTGCCTCGATCGACAGGGAATCCGTTGGGGCATCTACTTGGCCGATCAATATCAGCAAGCTTCGTTTGCTGTTGCGAAGTTCGGTGTCGATCCGGTTCAGTTCTGCCTGCGCGGACGCTACGTCACTTTCCAGACGCGCGGTGTCCGCTCCGGCGGTCAGCCCCCGCCGCAGTCCGAGCGCGGATGATGCGGCAAGTTCGCGCGCTATGCGCAGCGTTTCCTGCGCATCGTCCCGCTGCACGGCAAGGCCGCGCGCAGTGAACAATGCCGTTGCGACGTCGGCCGCCACGGTGATGCGTGCGGCATAATAGTCATAGGCCGCCGCGACATAGGTTGCGCGCGCGCCGCGTCCGATCGCACCGAGCCGCCCGAACAGATCCAGTTCCCAACTGGGCGAGAAGGAAAGGCCACTCGTCGTCGTCGGCGCTGTACTGCCGAACGCATCGATGCCCGACAGCTGCTTTCCCGCCTGGCGTTCAACATTCCCCGCCAGATTGCCGGTCGGCCGCCGCGCCGAGAGCGACTGGTCCCGTACAGCGCGCGCTTCGCTGACGCGGAAATAGGCGCTGCGTGCGTCACGGTTCTCCGCCAGCGCTTTCGTGATCAGATCGGACAGTTGCGCGTCGCCGAATGTTTCCCACCACCTGTCAATCGCGGGCGCGCCGACCTCTTGTCCCGCGCGTTCAAATTGCGGGGGAAGAGCTACTCGTGGCGATCCCAGTTCAACCGTGGGCGCACAGCTGCAAAGGCCCAGAACGGCCAAAAACGCCGACGGCGCTCCCGCCGCGCGATATCTCCAGGCCGACATGAAACGGGCTCCCTAGATCAACACGATGTCGTTCGATTAGGCCCAAATCAGAAAATACACAATATTGTTTATTTAATTTTTATCGGGTAGAGTTGAGGTCGTGAGATGGGAGTTTCGCTGATGGGCGACGAAATGATCGGAAAGGCGATACGCACACGCGGAAGGCCCCGTCGCGAGGAGGTCGAGAACATCGATCGCCGCCTCGCCGATGCGGCCTTGTCGATGGTTCTGCGCCACGGTTCGGCCGTCACCATGAACGCGATCGTCGAAGCATCGGGTCTTTCGCGTAAGACGGTTTACGCGCGGCATGCGAATAAATCCGCGCTGCTGCTCGCCGTCATACGCCACTTGCTCGATTTCGACCACGAACCGCTCGTCATCGGCGAGACGGAGGCCTGGCAGGAAGATCTGTACCAGTTCATCGCCGCGTCGTTGAAGGAGATATGCCAGCCCCAGGCCATGGCGTTACGACGATTGCTGATGGCCGACCCGGCCTATATCGACGAGGTTCGGCCGCGGATCGAAATGATCGTTGTCCGGCGCTATCTGGACCCGCTGGCAACGTTTTTCGATCGGTTGATTGCGCGCGGCGAGATGCCGGCCCAGGATGTCGGCCGCCCCGCCGAAGCGCTCACCAACCTCATCCTGGCGGAATCACACAAGCATTATTTCCTGCGGGATCGTGACATCGAACCGACCCTCCTCGTCAGCCATGCCCGATATCTCACCGAACTGTTCTGCCACGGCATCATCGGGAAGGGCCTGGCGCGCTAATCAGCAGGCGGGAATCATGCGACCGTTGACCCGCCCTTGTCATTCGAACGCCATCGTGTGAATACCGCCGCAGCGAAAGGGAGCACCGTGAACGACAGCCGCAAAACGATCTTTCTAACCGGCGCCACGGGCAATATGGGGCGCGAGGCCGTCAGGCGCATAGCGGAGCGGAAAGACGTGCTGCGCCTGCGCATCCTGGTGAGACCGGAGGAAAAGAGCCATCCGGTCATGCGCGATATCGAACGGCGTGGCCTGGCGGAGATCGTCTGGGGCGACCTTACCGATCCCGCCTCGATCGAATCCGGTGTGCGCGGAGCCGATGTCGTGCTGCATGTCGGCGGCCTGGTATCCCCTTTGTCCGACAACCTGCCGCAAGAGGTGGTGAGCGCGGTCAACGTGGGCGGCGCGCGCAACATCGTAAACGCCATTATCAAAGTGGGTGACCCGCAACAGACCAGACTCGTCTATATCGGCACCGTCGCCGAGACGGGCAGCCGCAATGCGCCGATCCACTGGGGCCGCACCGGCGATCCGATCAAGATCAGCGCCTATGATCATTATGCCGTTACCAAGACGCAGGCGGAAGCTATCGTGGCCGAAAGCGGCATTCGCCACTGGGTTTCGCTGCGCCAGAGCGGCATGGCCCATTTCGACATGTGGAAAACATTCGACCCGATCATTTTCCACAATCCGATAAACGGTGTCTTCGAATGGTCGACAGCCAATGACAGCGGCCGGCTGATGGCGGCGGTCTGCAGTGATCAAGTCCCTGATGCGTTCTGGCGAAATTTCTACAATATCGGCGGCGGCGCGCAATCGCGCGTGATCAACCATGAGTTCATGGTGAAATCGATGCCGGGCTATCGCAACGCATTTGAACCGCACTGGTTCGCGACCCGCAATTTCCATGGCCAGTGGTATGCGGATTCCGATCGCCTGGAGGCCCTGGTGCCGTTTCGGGAGCAGTCGATCGACGCCTATTTCGCCGAAGCGCCGCGCCATATGCCGTGGATCGCCCGCGCCGTTTCCCGATATGCGCCGGGCCTGATCCACAAGCGCATCGAGAATCTGGCAAAAGCCCCGGATGGCTCACTCTATTGGTTTGCCCATGACGAAAAAGACAAGATCCGCCATTATTTCGGATCGCGGGCCGCGTGGGAAGCGATCCCGCGGACATGGGACAGCTTCACTTTTGCGCAGCCGTCGCGCGACCCCACTTTGCTGGACCACGGTTATGACGAAACACGCTCGCCTGAGACATGGAGCCTCGACGATCTTCGCGCCGCGGCCGAATTCCGAGGCGCAAAGTGCCTGGCGGCAAGCTATGAGGGACCATATACGCCGGTCGAATGGCAGTCGGCGGCCGGACACCGGTTTTCAATGACCCCCAACCTGTACATCAAGGGCGGACACTGGTGCCCGGCGACCATGCTGGCCCCCGAAAACTATGACGTGGAGGCGAAGCGGAATCCCTTTTTCGCGCAGGTATGGACCGAAGAAGCCGAGTGATCGGGGGCCATTGCGCGCCCTTTGACCGCAAGCCTTTCGTGCGAACGTCGATTTCGAGCCGACGGGCCTATTGGACCGACAATGTCAGGGCTGTGCTGGCGCGAACGAGCGGATAGGTTTTTCCCGCCCATATGAATTCCCCGGGCAAGTCCGCCGGCCGGTTGATCTTCGCCGACAGCTTTCCTCCGCGTATCCGGTAACGCACGCTGACTGGTCCGTGGGGCGTTGCGGCCGTGGCGCTGACCCATTTCAGGCCGCCCAGCGCGGGGGCGACACGCAGCCGCGCATAACCCGGAGCGGCTGGCTGTATCCCGGCTACGATCCCCAGAAGGTCGGCCGTGGGATGCGCGCTCCAGGCATGGGTGTCGGACCTCGTCGAGTTGTTCTTGCCCGCCTGCCCCGCATCGTCACGCTCCTCGGGCCAGGTCGTGTAGTTCAGTTTCAGCAGATCGCGCCACGTCCGAAGCAGGTCGAGATAGCGATCCCCGAGGCCTGCATGAAGGTAGGCCTGCGCCAGGTACCAGGCGAAATAATAGCTGGTCGATGTAATCCCCGGCGGCGCGTCGATGCCCTTGCCGGGCGCCACCACCTTGTCGAGAATGGCGCGGGCTTCGTCCCTGTTCGCGACGTCATACAGGATCGCCAGCGCATTCATGTGCTGGCTGAAGCGGTCGCCATCGGGATTGTCCGCAAATAACCCACGCGCAGGGATCCAGCATCGCGCACGGATCGCTTGCTTCAGCGCATCCGCGCGCCGGCCGAAACGCTGCCCGATCTCCTTGTCGCCTATCGCGCGCTCGATCGCGGCGCCCTGTTCCAGGGCACCCAGCCAGCTGACACTCATCAGACAGCTCTCATTGCTATGCCCGAATGACGGGAAACGATCGCGATCGACGGCCGGCTGACCGACCCAATCGATGAAATTCCATTGCGGGTTCCTGCCCAGCAGGCCGCTGGGCTGCTGATATGTCGCAAACCAGTCGAGAACCTCGCGCATCCTCGGAAGGTTGCGCAACACCGGCCCTGGATCGCGCTGCCGCATGCGCCAGTCATCCAGCATGCCGACCCACAACAGCGCGAACGGCGCGATGACGTTATTGCCGCGAGTGGGATAGGCGCTTTCCATCAGGCCGCCATCGACGTTGGAGGCGGCAAAGGCATCGATCGCCTGCTCGGCCAGGCGCGGATCGCCCGACACCGCGTAGGAAATCAGCATCTGCAAGCGCGTATCGCCGGCATATTGCAGCTGTTCCCAGAAAGCCGTGTCCATATAGGTTTCGTGCGCGTCGATCTTTGCCGTACGCCAGCCGATGTCGAATATCCGCTTCAACTGAGGATCATCGCTTTCGAAGCTTGCCACCTGATCGAATGGATAGCCCGTTTCGAAAACGCGCATGCCCCGCAGCGTCAGCGGCTTTTCCCGCGTCTCGACCGCAATCTCGGCATAGCGCCATGTCCGCCACCAGAGCGGGGCAAAGGTGCGGCCCGCGCCGTCCGCCGTGAAGGTGTCCCACGGCCCGATCGGCTTACGATCCTCAATCAGGTCGCGATCGCCTTTTTTGAAATTCTTGTCGTAAAGCGCTTCGGACCAGGTCACGCGTATCGTGGCGCCCGCCCCTCCCCCAACATCGAGTTGCGGATAGCCAGAAACCATCGCGTCGCGTTGGATGAGCAATGTCGCCTTGCTGTTGGCGGGGATCGTCACCGCGTGCGCGGGGAAGGATGTTCCGCCGACAAGATCGGTGCGCACGACCCGACCAGGCGCCACCGCTTGATAAAGCTGCGCCGGCAGCTTGTCCGCGACCAACATTCGTTTGGCCGCGGCCGGCGCAGGCGCCGCGTCCTGCCAGCCACCGCCCAGTTCGTCCCTCCCCGTCCAGTCGAAATCGGCCGCCGCGGCATCGATGACTTCCGGATTGCCCGCAACATAATACCAGCGCTTGACCTGGGACCAGCCGTTACGAAAGCTGTGGCCCGGATCGCTCCTGACCCGCCAGCCAGCCTTTTCCGTCGAAACATCGGCCGCATCGCCTTCGCCGATCAGCCGAAAACCCGTCGCGACATTCTGCTGAAACAGCGGAGCGGTGTTGGTGAACAGCGCACCGCCCTGTGCTGCCCCCACCTGCTGAGGTGTCGGATTAGGCGGCAGTCTGAGCGGCTGCACGCCATCCCACACGACGGCCGCTATCACGTTACGCCCACGGTTGAGATAGGGAGCGAGATCGATCGTCGCTTCGCGCCAATGGGCGATATCGCCTGTCGAAGGGCCGGATCCGACGCGCGTACCGTTCACATACAGAATGAAGCGATTGTCCGCGGTCACGCGCACCGGATAGCGATCCGGCCTGACCGCCAGATCAAACGCACGGCGGAAATGCAGAACCACCGGCTTGACCTGCGGCGTAGCCGAAGCCTGACCGATCCAGCCCAGCGCCGGCCCTTGCTGTGCCAGAGCAGGGTTCGCCGATAACAGCGTCGCAAATGCCGTGGCGGCGGCGATCATATGACCATTCATCGGGCATTCTCCGGGGCCAGCGCATGGGCGAGGGCGGCTTCAAGCGCGACGGTGAATTGACGCGAGACCGACGCCTGGGGAGCAAAAAGCTGGAAACCATGAAAGGCCCCCGGCAAAACGACTAATTCGGTCGGAACCGCCGCGGCGACGAGACGGCCGGCGAACGCGATGTCTTCTTCGGCGAACAGATCGATCGACCCGACGCCGATGAAGGTCGGCGGCAACCGGGAAAGATCGGCCACGCGGGCCGGCACCGATCCCGGCGGCACCTTGCGCGCCCCGGCAGGCTGACCCAGCAAAGCGCTCCAGCCCTTGCGATTATCGGCAGGACGCCAGACCAGGGTCCCGATCGTAGGCGCGACGGGTCGTGTCGATCCGGTACGGTCGTCGAGCATCGGATAGATAAGCGCCTGAAAGCGGATGGGCACTTCGCCCCGATCCCGTGCGGCAATGGTCAGCATCGCGGCGTGACCGCCGCCCGCACTTTCGCCCATGACGACGATCCGCGCCGGATCGATACCCAGCGAAGCAGCGTTGGCGTGCACCCATTTGAGGGCGGCATAATTATCTTCCAGCGCGCCGGGAAACCGTGTTCCCGGCGCGATGCGATATTGCACGCTGACGATCGCGCATCCCAGGCGCCCGGCGAGTCCCGCAAGCTGGCGCAGCGATTCACGTGCGTCCCCGCCGATGAACCCGCCGCCATGGATGAACAATATGACGCCCCGCGGCGCGGCGTCCGGCCGGCCTGCGTTGACGATATAGATCGGAACGGACGGTTGCGCCGCCACCCCCGGCACCTGCCGTTCGACAATACCGGGTGGAACGGACGCCGGATTGGCGGGTCGGGGCGCCGGCCGGGTCTCTGCCGTGGCGGCCTGGCCACGCGCTATCGCGCGCGCAACCGGGCGCAGTTCGGGATGTACATAAGAAAAATCATCGTCCGTCGCCGCCAGGGCCGGCAGCGAGATCAGCGCATATAAGGCTCCTCCAAGGAGCGCGCGCCGCCCGATCACCGGCTGGCCTCCAGCGTTACCGGGCCAATCAGACCGGCAGCGACGGGCTTGAGCATCTTGTAGCCCGGTGCCTTGGGGTCGAGCATCGCATTTTGCGGTACATTGGCAATCGTGACCACCAGCTCGTTCGAGCCAGCCCTCAGCATATTCGTAACGTCAAGCTGGAAGGGGGCGACAATGGACGGCGGCAGCGCAACACCGTTGACGCTTACCGTCGCCATGTCATGCACCGCGCCCAGATCAAGGGTGACATGTATGCCCGGACGCACCCAGGCGGAATCCACGCTAATGGTCCGGCGATAGGTGGCAGTGCCGGAGAAATTCTGGAGCATCGGCATATCCCGCCAGTCCTTGAGACGGACCATCCCCATGTCGCTGGCAAACGCCTTCCGCAGAGCATGGCCATCGACTTTGAGAGACCAGCCGTCGGACGGAATCTCGGCCCGCTCGATCGGCCGTAACGGCGCAACCGTCGCCAACGGCGTTTTGGGATCCTGGACCAGCAGAGCGCTTTCGTTCGGAGCCAGCATGATGTCCACCCGCGTGCCCTTGCCTTCCGCGCGGGTGCCGACTGGCGTGCGGGCGCCTGTCATGGCGTTCCAGCGCGTGACGCTGCCGACCGCCGGCAACACGATCCCCGCATCACGCGCCCGATCGCCTCCATTATAAAGGAAGGTGACGGTGCGGTCGTCGATCCGCCGCTGGACATAGAAGAGGTTGGCCGGATCGGCGCTCGTAAAGCGAAGATTCGCCGGAATATCGGCGCTTCGAAGCGCTTGCGGCAGATCGGCGGCTGGTATGACCTTCGCGCCTGCGCGTCGGGCATCGGCAATGGCGCGACGAACCCGCGCATCCCGGCGTTGGGCATCGGCCAGCCCCTCGTCGCGGTTCGGCGCATGGCCGGCGAAGAAGACAGGCAGGCCCGCCTTGGCAAACCGGGCGATGGCTTCGGCCGTCTCTGCCCTTATGCCATCGATGGGGGGCAATGCGAGCACCGGATAGCGCTTGCCGCTGGCCGCCACGAGTTGCCTGTCTTGCACGTGCGCCCTGGCGATGGAATCCGGGTTGATGCGATCGAAATCATAACCCGCCGCCAGGAACGCCTTCTCGGCGGCCTGGCTTTCCGCACCCTGATCTTCGATCCCAACATAATAGCCGGTCTGACCGTAGAAATAGGCCACCGGCACAACCGGCTCTCCGCTCTGCATGACCGCCTGCAAACGACCGATATAGGCAGCGAGCGGCTTAACGGCAGGCCAGACCGGGTTGGTTTCGGCGAACATCGTGCTGAAGCCAAGCGCGAAAGGGCTCGGCGCGAAGGCATGCCAGCCGGGCCAGTCTTCGGCATGGAAACGATAGTCCAGCCCATGCAGAATCATCGAATTGACGCCGCCGGCGATAATAAGGTCGACCCGCCGCCGCAGCTCGTCGGGCGTCACGTCATAGGGGCGGTTCTTCCACACCAGGCTTTCCGCCGATACGATCGGACGGCCATAAAGGTCGGCCGCCGAGCGGGCGAAGCGCATGACGATGGGATCGCCGCCGTGCACCAGATCCTCCGTTTCGGGAATATCCACGATGCCATAGCCCCGAATGATGTCCAGCGCGCCGCCATGAGCCTGGAACTTCGCCTTCATTCCCTGCCGGTGGTTCCATGCAACGAACGGGTCTATAAAGCCGGCGAACATCATGTCTGACACGGTCCGGCGATAATCGGTGCGGACGCGGTCGGCCAGTTCGCCGGTCGTTGCGTCGAAATAGGGCGGTGAATAATGTTCACCCCAGGCCTGCATCCAGCCCGGCTGGAGAACCAGCGGGAGATAAGGCGTCAGATCATAGCCGCGGCGCCGACGAAATTCCGCCAGGAAGGCGTCGCTCCAGGGCAGATCCTGCATCAGTTCCAGGCTGTCCACGAATGTCGAACGGATTCCCGCCGGGTTTTTGCCAAGCGGATCGCCGACGCGCGCGGCATGCGCGGCAAAGGCTTCCGGCTTCATATGATCCAGGATGAGCTGCGGCCCACGTCCCGCCGCGCCCAGCACGCCCACATCCGAAGCATATTGCTTGAAAACGAAAACCTGCCAGTCACCGGGCGGCGGCGTCCAATCGAGCGTACCGTCATCCTTCAGCCGATCCGTCAAAATCAGTCGGCTTGCCATATCGAGCGCGCCCGGTCGGGTAACATCGTCCCACGGATACAGTTTGAAACCCGCCGTAGGTCCGGTCGCAACCAATGCCGGGGCGGTGCCCTTGACGGCGACCACGGCGACGACATGCGCGCGTGCCGCCAGCCGCTTTCCCCAGTCCGCGACGGCCGGATCCTTGACGCGCGCGTCCAGCATGTTGAGCGCCCCAAGCCTTTTCGTGCGGAGCGGTATCGCGACTTTGATCGGACCGGGGCGCCCTCCCTGAACCTCGGTTCGCGCCATGGCCAGTTCGACCAGCGCTTTTTCGGGCGGGATCGCAAATCCGCCGCCCGATGGCCATGATGAGCCCAGCGTGTAATCGAGCGTCATGCCGCGGTCTTTGGCCGCCGCGCTTGCCGCCCGCATATGATCGAAGAAGCGGGGTTCGGCGTAATCGTTGACCACAGCCCGCTCCTCGGGCGTCAGGGTCACGAAATTGGGCGTGAACGACTGAATTTCCGCACCGCCAAAGCCGTTCGCGTCCATCAGCGCAATTTCGCGGCGCAGTTCCTCATCGGTCACCGCCGCGCCCGGCCACCACCAGCGCAGCCGCGGCCGTGCCGCCTTCGAGGGCGCCTCGAACCGCTGCTCCAGCGTTTCCGCATGAGCAACAGTGAAGGACAGTGCGACGGCGAGGGCGCAAATCCCCCCCATCAGTCTGCGGTGCACCATGTCGCCCGTCCTCTCGCTATGCCTCACCCATTCAGGGCTTGATTGTCGCTGCTTTCAGTCGCGCCGTGGCCTTCAGGACGGGCTCTGTGGCCGAGGTTGCAACCTCGATCCGCACATCCTCGGGCCTCACCACCCAAACTCGCGCCTTGCTGTCGAAATCAGCCAGGATGCGCGGATCGGCAACGACGCTGACCATGCCGGTTTCGCCTGGCTTCAGGTCAGGTTTGCCCCAGCCGATCAGGCGTTTGGCTTTGCCGGGTCGCACGACATAGACCTGCGGAACGTCCGCCCCCGCCCGGTCCCCGCTATTGGTGACGGCGAAACGCACCTTGAGCGTCCGGCCCGCGGTAACCTTCAACCCGCTGTAGCGAAACCGGGTATAGCTTAGGCCATGACCGAACGCATAAAGCGGTTTGAATCCCTTGCTGTCAAACCAGCGATAGCCCACGTCGGAGCCTTCCGGATAGCGAATGTCAAATGGCTTGGTTCCGGCCTGCAGGCCATAGACAGCACGCGTTTCCTTGTCCGCGGGAGCAGCGTCAGAGCCCGGCAGTACGGGGTTGGGGAGCTGTGCACGCGATACGGGGAATGTCACCGGCAGATGGCCGGACGGATTGACCGCGCCCGTCAGCACCCGCGCAATTGCCGTGCCCCCGCGCTGACCGCCATACCAGGCGGACAGAATGGCGGGCACCTTGTTCAGCCACGGCATGGCGACCGCGTTGCCGGTTTCCAGCACGACGACCGTCCTGGGATTGGCGCCGGCAACCGCGTCGATCAGTTCATCCTGACCTTCTCCAAGCGAAAGATCATCATTGTCGACCGCTTCGGTCGAAAATTTTTCCGCGAAGACAACCACCATGTCGACGGAACGCGCGGCCGCAATTGCCGCAGCGATATCCTTGCCGTCGACGAACTTTATCTGCGCGCCGGGCAATTCCGCCTGCAACGCCGCAACCGGTGCGACCCCGCCATAGCCCCGCCGCGCGAAGGTCGCCGCAGGCCCGCTTTTCGCGCCCGGCACGACCCTCTTCAGGCCGCCGACCGGGTTCACCTGGCTGGAGCCGCCACCGCCGGGCACTCCGATATCGGCATTGCCGCCGACGATGAGGATGGTCCTGACATTGCTGGCGAGCGGCAGGATGCCACCCTCGTTGCGCAGCAGCACGATACCGCGCTCGGCAGCGCGCTGCGCGACAACGGCGTCCGCGTCATAGTCGATCGAAAGGCCGGTCGAAAGCGGATGATCGGCCAGGCCATGGGCGTAAATCGCCCGCAATATGCGACGCGCGGACATATCGACGGCGGCCTGGGGTATCTGGCCGTCGGCAACAGCCTGCTTTAGCAATGAGCCGAAATAATGCTTGCGATCAAGCTGATAGCCCGATTGCTGGTCAAGCCCCGCGGTAATAGCATTCGTCGAATGCACCGCACCCCAGTCGGACATGACGAAGCCCTTGAAGCCCCAGTCCCGACGCAGAACATCATTCAGCAGGAATGGGTTTTCGCAGGCATAAATGCCCCCTACCCGATTATAGGCGCACATCACGGCGCCCGGATCACCCTTTTCGATGCCGATCTGGAAAGCCAGCAGATCGCTTTCGCGCATTGCGGCTTCATCCATCTCCGCCGATGCCACGTTGCGGCCGGTCTCCTGATTATTCAGCGCGAAATGCTTGATGGTCGCAATGATGTTGTTGGACTGGACGCCGGCAATCTGGCTGCCGGCCATAGTCCCCGCCAGAAGCGGATCCTCGCCCAGATATTCGAAGTTGCGGCCGCCGCGTGGATCACGCACCAGGTTGACGCCGCCCGCAAGCATGACGTTGAACCCCTTCGCGCGTGCCTCGCCACCGATCATAGCGCCCCCGGCATGGGCCAGCTCGGGGTCCCAACTCGCAGCAAGCGAAAGCCCCGACGGCAAAGCTGTCGCAACATCGCCCTTGCGCATGTCCATCAGGTTGGACACGCCGAGACTTGCATCGGTTTCGGCCAGCAGGGGCACGCCCAGCCTGGGAACAGGTTCGATGTAGCCCGCCCCGATCGGCACATTCGGCGGTCTTTTTGCCGGCGCGACAAATGCGGTCATCGGGCCGCTGAGAAGACCGATCTTCTCGTCCATCGTCATCTTCGAGAGAGTCGCATTGGCTCTCTTTTCAGGAATGGACGGCCCGGCAGCGCTGGCCATGGCCGGTGCAACCATGCTTGCCGTCACCACACCCGCGAGCATCAGTCCACGCAGCCGAACCATCACAACCTTCTCCCGTTCCAGTTCGCGCGCCGCATTTTATCGCGACCGTCGCAATTGCCCCGGCCTAGGTCGGCCATGTTGCCCTGTCAATATTCGACCGGATGCGTTCGATTTAATTTCGGCTTTTATCGGGCTTATGCTAAGCTTAACCAACAAATGCGCCGGCTGAGACGGGAGGGGATGAATGCGCCTGAAAAACCATATGAGCGGCATCACCGTTACAGCATTTTGCAGCCTTGCGCTTGCGCTTTCGTTTCCCGTGGCGGCGCTCGCTCAGGCAAGAGACGGAGATATCGTCTCCGCTCCTCAGGAGCCGGATGCCATCCGACTCGGCAGCGGAGCCGCAGAGGGCGCTACCGCACCGGAAATCTGGTTTCGAAACGGCGGGATGTTGACCGTACGCAATGTCCGGCAAGCGACGTTGACGCCGTTTCTACCGGATCCGGTCAAGGCCACCGGCGCGGCCGTCATCGTCGCGCCGGGCGGCGGATTTCTGATGCTTTCGATGGAAAGTGAAGGATGGCTTGTCGCACGCTGGCTGGCCGATCACGGTATTGCGGCATTCGTGCTCAAATACCGCCTCAAACCGACGGAAGCGGACGTCCCGGCTTTTCAACAACAGCTTACGGCGCTTTTCCGGGGCGCGATGCGTCCGGATGCAAGGGTTGGAGAGCCGACCCCCGATTACGCCGTTGAGGATGGCCGCGCTGCTTTGGCGCTTGTCCGCACCCGCGCCGCGGCGTGGCATGTCGATCCCCATCGCGTCGGGATGGTCGGGTTTTCCGCAGGCGCCATGACAATTCTCGGCGTCACCCTGTCCGCTCAGCCGGAGGCCATGCCGGCATTTATCGCACCCATATATGGCTCGCTCGCGGCGGTGGACGTTCCGGCGGCCGCGCCGCCGATGTTTGCGGCTATGGCTAATGACGATCCCCTGTTCGGGCGAAAGGGCTTTGGTCTGATCGAGTCCTGGCAGAAGGCCCGCAGGCCGGTGGAGTTTCACCTTTATCAAAGGGGCAGCCACGGCTTCGGCATGGGCGCCCGCGGTACTACCTCGACGGGGTGGATAGACGCATTTTACCGCTGGTTGGAAATGAACAATTTCCTGAAGGCCGGCGCCAAGTAGCCAATCGATGCGCAGAGGTTGCGCGGACAACCGTCGTCCGGCAAAGAACAAGCGTGCCCAAGACAGACACCCCTCCCCCATTTGTCCCGAGGCGCGGGCGGCCCAGCGCCAAACAGGTCGAAGCGATCGAACGATCGCTTCTTTCGACGGCTCGCCGGATGTTTCTGGAGGACGGCTATGATGCAGTCGCCATGGAGGTGGTGGCTCTGAATGCCGGGGTATCCAAAGGCACGCTCTATTCCCGATATTCCGCAAAGGAGGCATTGTTTCGTGCGGTGGTGGAAAACACCGTCGCCGATTGGTCCGCCGCCGCCGCTGTCGAGGATCACCTGCTCACGGACGATCTGAAGGAACGGCTGCTCCACCATTCGCGCGTCCTGGCCCGCTATATGCTGGATCCGGACGTGCAGGCGTTTCAGCGCCTTCTTGTGACCAACCGACTTCGCTTCCCCGAACTTTCCCGCGCCATGTATGACACTGGCTACAGCTATTTCTTCGACATCCTTCGCAAAGACATCGAGGCCGCCGCGGAGAGGGAAGGCGAGCCGGTTCGCGACGCGGACAGCATTGCACGTCACCTGATCGCCACGCTGACGGGGTGGCATTATCAGGAGAGCTCAGCCAGAGATCTGACACTTGAGGAACTGACTGGCGTGGGAGACCGCACGGTCACATTATTAATGGCCGCCCGTCACCTCTGGTGAGGACTTGAAATTCGCACGAAAACGTTCGATATAACCGAAGAATCGACCCAGGAGGATACTGAGATGCGTACGACTTTGCTAACCGTAGCCCTTGCGCTTACCGCCGTGACAGCGCCTGCCTTCGCGCAGTCGTCTGCGGCCCCTGCTGCTCCGGCCGCTGCCCCAGCCACCTACACGACAGCTGACACCGAACTCGGCGTCCTGCTCGACAATCCGGCGGCCAAGGCGATCGTCGAAAAGAACATTCCCGGCATGACCACCAATGAACAGGTGGACATGGCCCGCGGCATGACGCTCAAGGCGATCCAGCAATATGCGCCCGACAGCGTAACGGATGCCCGATTGGCGGCTATCGACGCCGACCTGGCGAAGCTTTCGAAAAAATAATCGATCGCACCGCCGGGCCCAGGGCCCGGCGGTGGCGACGCGACGGGTGCTCTCCCGAAATACTGGTTGCCAAGACCGAGCGGGCCGATGTTTCGACCTGCAAAAAGCAGACCGGGAACCCGGCGGCTTTCCAGCGGGGACACCTTATCTGACTTTTGTGGCGGAGGGGTGCATGCGGGTTCAACGGCGCGACGTGATGAAAGGGAGCGCGCTCGCGCTCACCGGACTGGCCGCGACGCGCGGACGCGCAGCGGCGGAACCGGCCGGCTTCGCCGTCATGGATCTGCGGGTGTGCGGGGTTTCCGCGCCTCTGGCCCTGGGCAGACGTCAGCCGCGTTTTTCCTGGAAGGTGCTGAGCACCGACACAACCTTTGCACAAGGCGCCTACCGGATCAGGGTGGCGCGATCCGAAGCCGATCTCGCCGCAGGCCGCGATCTTGCCTGGGATAGCGGACGCATTTCCTCGACCGCCACGTTCGATATTGCTTTTGGCGGACCTGCCGCCCCGTCGCGTGCGCGCTTCTGGTGGTGTGTGGAGGCGTGGGACGCCGAAGGGCGAAGAAGCGCCCTCAGCCGCCCCGCCATGTGGGAGACCGGGCTGAGCGACCCTGCCGACTGGTCCGCAATCTGGCTGGCGAGCGAGGATCTGGAAGCCGGATTGGATCGCCAGGCCGGACTATCCTGGATCGAAGGTACAGAGCGTATCTCATCGACCGGCAAGCGCTGCTATCGCACCAGCCTGATCGCCGCGCCCGGCGAAACCGCCACTCTCCTGCTGAGCTGTCTCGGCCTGAACGCGGTCTGGCTGAATGGCGACCTTATCGCTGCCGAGGGGGACGAGCCGGTTAGCTGGACAACGATGGCAAGCTATCGCCTTCCCTTGCGTCGCGGCCGCAATGTGATCGGCATTTCGCAAAGCCGGCTCGAAGGTTTCGGCTTGCCAAGACCCATGCTGGCCGCAATCCTGCGTATTACCGATGCACAGGGACGCACGCATCGGATCACCAGCGCCACCGGATGGAAAGCCAGCATAGCCGCCCCGGACGGGTGGCAGATCCCCGCTTTCGACGACAGTGCGTGGCCAGACGCCGTGGCGGCAAAAACGAGGCCCGCGGGCGAACCCTGGCCAACCTCGCCCGCGATGCATCTGCGGCGCGGGTTCCGTGTCGAAAAGCCAGTGCAGAGCGCCCGCCTCTACGCCACGGCACTGGGCTGCTACGAACCGTGGCTTAATGGCGCGAAGATCGGCGATCGGCGGATGGCGCCGGAATCCACCGATACGTCCAAACGTATCCTCTATCAGGCCTACGACGTCACCGCCTTGCTGAAGGCTGGCGACAATATGCTCGGGCTGTGGGTGGGCGACGGCTGGTATGGCAGCGAGTTCAGCGCGGGCGCGCGCTTTACGTTCGGTCCGGCGCCCTGTCGCGCGTTGGCGCAACTGGAACTCATGTACGCCGATGGAACGATGGAGGTGATTGGCACGGGCGACGGGTGGACGACCGCGCCGTCCGCCATCCTGTCCTCGGAAATTTACGATGGCGAAATCTATGATGCACGGCGCGAACGAACCGACTGGGCGCAACCCGGTGGATCGAAAGAGGGTTGGCGACCTGCGGAACGCGCGCCGCATCCGGGCGTGTCCGTCGAGCCACAGATCGCCCCGCCGGTCCGGGTCACCGCCGCAATAGCACCCACCGGCATCACCCAGCCCAGGCCCGGCGTGTATGTCGTCGATTTCGGCCAGAATTTCGCGGGCTGGGTGCGTCTGGAACTGAGCGGCGTCGCGGGCACACGAATAGAGATGCGCTTTGCGGAAATCCTGCTGGCGAGCGGCGAAGTCGATCAATCCAATCTGCGCACCGCGCTGGCGCGCGACACCTATGTCCTGAAGGGCGAGGGCGTTGAGGTGTGGGAGCCGCGCTTCACCTATCACGGCTTTCGCTACGTCGAACTGCACGGCCTGTCCCAGCCCCCAAGCCAGCGCACGCTGACGGGGCTTGTCGGACACAACGATCTTCCGTTCACCGGCGCGTTTCGGGCCGGTGATCCGGTGATCGAGAAATTCTGGCGCAATTCCGTCTGGAGCCAGCGCTCCAACTTCTTCGGCCTGCCCACCGATTGCCCGCAGCGCGACGAACGCCTCGGCTGGATGGGAGACGCCGAAATATTCTGGCCGGCCGCCGCCTTCAACATGGATGTCGCTGCCTACACAGCGCGGGTGATGGAAGATGTGCGGCATGGACAGGGCAAAGCCGGCGGCTTTCCAGACGTCATCCCGCCCTTTGCGGCCAATCTCCAGACCAGTTCTCCAGGCTGGGCCGACTCCGGGGTGATTTTACCGCATACCGCCTGGATGCGCTACGGAGACACCGCGATCATTGCCGAAAACTGGACGGCGATGGACCGCTATATGGCCTATATCCTGGAGCGGAATCCGGGTTATTTATGGATAAAATCGCGCGGGGCGGACTATGCGGACTGGCTGGCCGTGGACGCCAAGCGGCCCGGTGATCCGACGACGCCAAAGGACCTTATCGGAACCGCTTACTGGGCGGCAGATGCACGGATGATGTCCGAGATGGCGGCCGCTGTCGGGAAATCCGCCGATGCCAGCCGCTATAGTACGCTGTTTGACAACATCCGCGACGCGTTTGTGAAGGAATATGTCCGGCCGGATGGCCAGATCGGCAATGGCAGCCAGACCAGCTACATCCTCCCTATCCGCTTCGATCTGCTTTCGCCTTCGGTTCGGGCCGAGGCCGGCCGCAGGCTCGCCGCCAGCATCGCGGCGCGCGGCGACAAGCTGTCGACAGGATTTCTGGGCACTCCCCACATCCTCGATGCGCTGGCGGATACCGGGCAGGCGCAGACGGCCATCACCCTTTTGCTGCAGCGCCAATATCCAAGCTGGGGCTATATGGTCGAAAAGGGTGCCACCACCATGTGGGAGCGCTGGAACAGCGACGGCGACGACCGGACAATGAACAGCTTCAACCATTATGCCTTCGGCGCGATCACCGATTTCCTTTTCCGGCGGATTGCCGGCATCGCCCCCCTCGAGCCCGGCTTCCGCCGGGTGCGGATCGCGCCGATCTGCGACCCGCGGCTGGGGCATGGCGGCGCCGACTATGCGTCGATCGCAGGAGTCATCAAAACCGACTGGCGTTATGAGGGGGCGGCGCTGATGCTCACTGTCGACCTGCCGGCGAATGTGCGGGGCGAAGTGGTCATGCCGGGTTCGCGCCGCGATATCCGCATGAACCGGCGGCCGCTGGCGGCATCCCGCCATGTGGTGGAGGACAAGGCGACAACGCGCATCGCCATCGGGCCGGGTCGGTATCAGTTCGCGGTTATGCGATGAATTACCGGTCGGCTGCTCACCAGTCGACCGGGTGGACACCGCGAAGCACCCGACCAGGCTCCGATCAGGCGAACCGTTTCATGTGCTGAGGGAGCCGCTTGCAGCAACGGCGCGGCGTGCCGTCCGCCCGGAAACGGCCGCCCCCTGTCCCGAGATCCCCTGCGATGAGATCAGGGGCCGCTAAAGCTCCACCACCGACAGGATATGGCTGTCGGAACCGGGGAAGACGTAGTCGAGTTCGAAATACATGTTCTGGCCGAGCTGCCCCGCAAGAACGAGATCGGTTTCCAGGAACACCTGAACGCCGTTGCTTCCGTAGGCGTAGCGGCTGCATTCCCCGAAAACCGGCGACGCGTCGAGCCGCGCATCGACTTCGGCATTGCCCCGCCGGGCGCGGTTCATGCCAATGTTGAGACGTCCCTTCATTTCCGGGTCGTTGGCGTTCAAATCCCGGAGGTTTGCCACGATCCGTTCGAGTTCATCGAGCGAATCGACAAGGAAGCCGAAGTGGAAACTGGCCTCGTAATCGCTGGCCATCATCGCCCGATAGCCCTTTACCGCCTCGTCCTCATCATCGGTGCCGACGCGAAGCGCGCGGTGGATCGCCGCAATCAGTTTCGCCTGCGGCCCGGGCATCGCGGAAAGATAGATGATCCCGTCGCCGCGCGAAAAGTGGCCTGAGTTTACGACGAACCGATAGAAGTTGCCATTGGGCAGCGGAAGCACCTGGGTTTCGGCAAGACCGAGCACCTTGAGCAGGCGGGCCGCAACCGGCCCGTCTTCGGCACGGCCATAATGCAAGGCGAGATGGCCCATGCTGAGTTGGGTCGGGGCAGTAGCGGTCTCCCGCCGGTCGGAAGCAATCGTCGCCATAATGTCATCCTCTCACTGCGGGTGCTGCTGTCGCAGCAGGCGTATTTCTGTTCCGCCGTCGATCATATCAGCGCGTCAGCCTTGCAGCAATATAGTGAGTGAACACTCACAGATTTAATATGGCGGCCAGTGATGGGCATTAGGCCCCGCGCATATCTGCTCGATGCGTGCAAAAATGCCCTTGCGGCGCCAATGCCCAAGTCGCGCAACCCTGCAAATTACGTCATAGAAGACAAAATGCGCCGGAATTTCAGCCTTAGCCTCCGCGTACATTGCGCGCGGTCCAAGGCCCGGCCACGGTAGCGGGCAAAGAGGATTTGGAGGATGCTGGACCAGATGGCGGAGCTTGAATTTGACATCGTCATCGTTGGTGGCGGCGTTGGCGGTTGCATCCTCGCGAATCGACTTTCGGCGGATCCCGCGCGGCGGGTGCTGCTGCTTGAAGCAGGCGGCAAGGATTCCAGTCCGCTGATCGCCGCGCCCGGCGGCCTGCTGCCCATCATGATGTCCGGTAGCCACGCCTGGAAATACATGTCCTCGCCGCAGATACATCTTGACAACCGCGTGCTCTATCTCCCGCGCGGCAAGGTGCTGGGCGGCGGCTCTTCGATCAACGGCATGGCCTATGACCGGGGCTTCCATTCCGATTATGACCGGTGGGCGCAGGCCGGGAACCGCGGCTGGTCGGCTGCCGACGTGCTCCCCTATTTCAAACGGCTCGAAAACTACACGCCCTCTGCCGACAGGTGGCATGGCGTGAATGGACCGATCCAGGTGACGCGAGCAGGACAGGACAGGCCCTTTGCCCGCGCGTTCATCGCCGCCGGGCAACAGGCCGGCTATCCTTACTGCCCCGATCTCAACGGGGCAAAGCGCGAAGGCTTTGGCGCGGTCGACCTCACCGTTGGCAAGGGCCGCCGTTCCAGCGCTTCCGCGGCCTATCTCCGCCCGGCCCTGAAGCGACCGAACCTGACGGTGCTGACCGACGCGCATAGCCGGAAGATATTATTGGAGGGCAAGCGCGCGACCGGCGTCGTCTTTCGCCACGACGGCTCTGACAAGGTGGCGCGCGCAACGAATGAAGTGATCCTATGCGCGGGCGCGATCAATACGCCGCACCTGCTGTTGCTGTCCGGAATTGGCCCCGCTGCTCATCTTGCCGAACATGGTGTGGCCGTGGTGGCCGACCTGCCGGGTGTCGGCCGGAACCTGCAGGACCACCTTGCGGCCCATGTCAAATTCCGCTCGACCAAACCCTATTCGATGTTGCGCTATCTCAACCCGCTTCGCGGCGCGATCGCGATGGCGCAATATGTGATCGCGCGGACCGGGCCACTGGCCGATCCGGGCATGTCGGTCGCCTGCTTCGTCAAATCTGACCCCGCGCTCGACGAACCGGATATCAAGATGCTGCTCGTTTCAGCGCTTTTCGGGAATAAC
>Ga0105248_10002272_pt1 | contig 21269 bp, 32 predicted proteins | sample KBSS34metaG_FD_81524 | JGI IMG/M metagenome (GOLD analysis project Ga0105248, IMG submission 81524) | Switchgrass rhizosphere microbial communities from Kellogg Biological Station, Michigan, USA - KBS S3-4 metaG | ecosystem: Host-associated > Plants > Roots > Rhizosphere > Soil | place...
ATCGCCGCAAAATGCGAACTTTTCCTTGCTTGCGCAGACAGCCGCGGGGATGCGCGCCGATGCGCGGGGATCCGCGGGGATGCGCGAGCATGCGCAGCGGTCGCGCAGACGGCCGCAGGCTGCCGCACCTACGCGCAGGTTGGCCCGGTTGGCGGGTCGATCGGGCGGCGCTAGGTTCGGGGGCATGGCTGTGAGCGAGCACGAGCACCTGACCGAGACCGGCGACGAGCTGATCACGTTCGCCGAGGCCGGACGGCGGATCCCCAAGCAGAATGGCGACGCCCGATCCGAGCGCACGATGCAGGACTGGGGCAAGCGCGGGCTGCTGCCCGTGGTCACGATCTCGGCCCACGTCCGGTGGGTGAACTGGACGGAGTACCTGCGCCGCGTCCGGCACAACACCCACTAGGCGCGTGGAAACTGTGTTACCATGGGTGTGCCGGGCGATGATCGCCCGCACCGACACCAGGAGTAGACGGTGACCGACACCACCGCCACCCGCACGTTCGCCCAGCACGTTGACCAGCCCGGCGGCCCCGGCACCCAGTACCGGGTGCGCCTCCGGTTCCCGGGCATGGCCACGATCTACACCGAGTGGCACAGCGACCTGGACGTGGCCAACGCCCGCGCCTCGGAGCTGCGCGCGATCCGCAAGCGCGGCGAAGGCCCGCACGACGGCGCCCGGTTCGTGACCCTCGGCGACATGGCCCGCGAGGTGCTGGCCGCCAAGGCCATCGCCGGGCTGACCGAGGGCGGCCTGGAGTGGTGGCGCCGGATCCTGCGGCCGCTGATCGACGGGCCGCACGCGGGCACCCCGGTGCACCTGCTGCCGGTCGCCAAGATCCGCACCGCCCACCTGGAGCGCGCCGCCAAGCATCCCAAGTCCGCGAATGACGAGCGGATCGGGCTGGAGGCCGTGCTGCGCGCCGCCCAGGCCGACGGCGCCCGCGTGCCCGCCGCGCTGCTGGAGCTGCCGACGCCGGTGTGGGAGACCCGCGAGCGGGTGGCGCTGACGCCCGAGCAGCGCGATGCGTTCGCGCTCGGCGCCCCGGCCCGCTACGCCCGCATGCTGCTGCTACAGGGCATGGTCGGCTGCCGGTACGGCGAGCTGCTGCAGCTGCGCCGCGACTGGATCGACCTGGCCGCGGGCACCATCACGATCCCGCCCGCCGCGCACAAGTCCGGCAAGCGGATCGGCGCCAAGGTCATCCCGCTGCTGCCCGAGGAGATCGCGCTGCTGACCGAGCAGCTGGCGACCCTGCGCGTGGCGGGCGCCACCGCCACCTCGCACCTGCCCGGCACCCCGGCCGAGTCGGAGCTGGTGTGGCCGATGCCGGACGGCTCGGCCTGGCCGATGATCCACGGCCGCGTCGCGAACAGCTACTACGACCGGCACGTGTGGCGGCCCGCGCTCAAGGCGGCCGGGCGCGACGATCTCACCTCGCACGACCTGCGCGCCACCGCCGTCACGATCATGCGCGACCGTGGCATCAGCGAGGAGACCTGCGCGCTGCGGGTCGGCCACGCTGACGCCAAGCTGATCCGGTCGATCTACGACAAGGGCAGCCGCCTGGCGCGGGCGCAGCGCGAGCTGGTGGCGGTCGCGGCGGCAGAGGTGGCGACCGTCACCGACACGATTCCGGCCGCCACCGCTGAGGAGGCTACCCGGTGAGCCGCCCGGATCTCAACCCCTGGCACGACGCCGTGCTGCGCGCCGCCGACCTGATCGACACGGCGCGCAGCACGATCACCGACCAGCCGCACCTGGACACCGCGCTGCGGATCCTGGACGCGCTGATCGGTGGCGTGGCGCCCGACCCGGCCGACATGGAGGACGCGCCGTGACGGGCGCCCGTGTCAACTCTGTGTCAACGCTGACCGCGGCCAACGGCGCGATCCCTGTATCCATCGGGGATCGCGCCGTTCGCGTTTCGGTGTCAGACACCGAAACGGCCCCGCGCGTGTCTGCGGCCGTCAGCACGATTCCGCGTAACCATGCGGGTTCGCGTGGTCTAGGCCGCGCCACCCTGCGGCGCCCTGCGGGTGTCTGCGGGTGCCTGCGTGTCAGTCCTGTGTCAACGCGGCGGCCGCTGTGACGCCCATCGACCGCACCCCGGTGCCCGCCGTCCGGCTGACCACCGCCCAGGTCGGCGCGCTGCTGACCGGCCTGGCCCGCGCCGCCAGCAGCGCCGACGACCGCGCCGCGGTGGTCGCGCTGCGCAACTGCCAGCTGTGGCTGAACAGCCTGACCGCTCAGGCCCGCGCCGCCCAGCGCCGCGAGGCGCGCTGTCCCCACTGCCACGCCCAGCTCGGCCGCCCCGGCGAGATCACCGAGCTGCTGGACGTGCTGGCGGTGGAGCTGTGACCCGCGGCGCGATCGGCTGGGCGCTGTTCGTGCTGCTCGCGCAGCTCGCCCGGGTGCCGCAGTGGATCGCCGGGCCGGGCGAGATCGAACGGCGCCTTGCAGACCGGGCGTGGCTGGAACAGCGCCCGACCGACTACGACCGTGAGACCGAGAGGAGGCCCTGGTGAATCCCTACCCGCGCAGCTACCGCTGGTGGCAGGACGGCCTGGTGTGGAGCTGCCTGGGCCTGGTGGCGTTCGGCGTGCTGATCGGCGTGGCCGTGACCACGGTGGTGACCTGGTGACCGCGCCGCAGCTGACGCTGGAGGAACAGATCGCCACCGAGGTGGCGCTGCGCGACTACCTGGCCAGCGAGGCCCACTACTACCGCAACCGGGCCGAGACCGGCCACGACCGCCAGCACGCGATCCAGCTGGAGGAGTGGGTGCTGCAGCTGGACGCCGTGATCGCCAATCAGCGGATGGCGCGCCGTGCCGCCGACGCTGTGCCGTGAGTGCGGCCGCGTGGTGGCGCCGCAGCTGGTGCCCGGCGCGTGGCTGTGCGAGACCTGCAACCGAGGAGGACGACCCGTGAGCACCCCTGCTGCGCACGGCGGCGCCGCGCCGCCGCCCGCGAACGGCCCTGAGACGCCCGCTGACGCGATCCCGCCCGAGGAGGCCGAGGCTACGGCCGAGGTGGTGGACGCGCCGGAGACGGCCGCTGAGACGCCCGCAAGCGGAAACACGGCTACCACCCGCAAGCGGCGGGCGCTGCCAGTGAAGCGCGGCCAGGGCCTGCAGCTCGCACCGCAGCGCGAGCTGACGCTGGACGACCTGCGCACGCTCGGCTGGTGGCTGTCGCTGTCCGAGTCCGGCGCCCAGGACGAGAAGGCCCGCGGCGCCGCCGGTGCCCTGCGCCTCTACTACGTCCAGCAGCTCGGGCTGCCGCTGTGGTCGGTGCGCGAGCTGTCGCTGATCTCCGGCAAGCTGGTGGTCTCCAGCCGCCTGCTGCGCGCCCTGGCCAACCGCGCCGGGCTGGTGATCGAACGGGTGGACGACTCGGACGAGTCGTGCACCGCGGTGCTGGTGCGCGCCAGCACCGGCGAGCAGCTGGGCAGCTCCACGTTCACGATCGAGGACGCCAAGCGGGCCGGGCTGATGCGCGCCGGGTCGGCCTGGCAGACCTACCCGGCCAGGATGCTGTGGGCGCGCGCCTCGGCGCACGTGCTGACCGACTACGCGCCCGAGATCGTGCTCGGGATGCAGACCGAGGACGAGGCCCGCGAGGTGTACGCCCTGGAGCCGGAGCCGATCGGCATTGACCGGGCCTACACGTTCGGCGACCCGGACGACGAGGACATCCCGTTCTAGGCCCGTGGCAAGCGACCTACCACCGAGGCCCGCCTGGCGGCGCCGTTGTGCCCTGGCCGCCGTCTCGCCCGGCGCCAAGGCCGTGGTGCTGGCGCTGGACACGTACATGGACGCGGCCTGCCGCGCGCAGGTGTCGCGCGGCAGGCTGGCGTCCGATCTCGGCGTCACCGCGCGCACCGCGCTGCGGTGGATCCACGAACTGGAGGCGGCCGAGCTGCTGGGCGTCGATCGCACGATCGGGCACCACGTCAACCGCTACCAGGGCCGTCCCTACGGTGACAGCCGCGACACCGTGACGGTGACACGTGCGTCACGGTCTACGGTGACAGCTGAGACCGCCGACGGTGACAGCTCGCGACCACTGACGGTGACACCCGTGTCACCCGAACTAGAAGGTCATGAGAACAACCGCGCGGGCGCGCGCAGCGCCGAAGGTCAAGACCGCGGCGAGGGCTACGCGGATCCGACCGCGGCGCAGCTCGCGCTGGAGCACGCCCGCGCGGCCCGCGCCAGGCTGCTGGAGGGCGGCGCGTGATCGCGGTGGACGCCAGCCTGGGCCTGACCGGCGGCGAGCTGCGGCTGCTCGGCGTGCTGCTGCTGGTGATCGCGCTGGTGGCGCTGTTCGCGTCGCCACCTCGGTGAACGGGCTGGAGGCGCTGGGCGTGATGGCGCTGATCCTGGTGGCGATCGGCCTGGTTGGCGCCCGTCGACGCCGGGTAGTTCGGCCGCCGAACGATCGCGCTAGGATCGGCAGCATGGCAAGCGCCTACAGCTACCTGACCGAGGCCGAGCGGGTCACGTTCAACGAGACCAGCCGCCTGATGCAGCTGACCGACTGGGCGGGCTGGGACGCCACGCTGCAAGCGCAGTTCGAAACGACCCAGGCGTGGATCCGCGAGCGGCGCAGCTACATCAGCGACTGTGCCGAGGGCAAGGTGCCGGGCAAGGAACCGGGCTGGGACGTGTCGCACCGCCGCGAGCGCTACGACTACCTGCACAAGGCCAACTACTCGGACGCGGCGCCGCACGCGGTCTGCCAGCTGCCGACCGAGGCGGGCACCGACGCCGAGAAGGTCTACACCTCGCACCGCGAGATGTGGTGGCGCGAGCCGAAGGGCGCCTACAACGAGCAGTCAGCTCGGCGCCAGGCGATCACCGACTGGCTGGTGGCGCGCCGCCAGTTCGTCTGGAGGTGCGCCGAGGGCACCGCCAAGGACGACCCGAACGCGGCCCCGAACGGGTACGGCTGGGAGGTGCCCAGCAAGGTCGGCTGGGACGTGAGCAACCGCCGCCAGCGGTACAGCAACCTGCAGGTGGCGACCAAGATGGGCAGCGCGTATGAGAGCTGGTGCGCGTCGCACAACACCACCACCGGCGAGCCGAACGGCGACGGCGGCAGCAGCTCGGGCGGTAGCGGATCTTCCAGCGCTCGAGATCGTGCGCTGGGCTGGATGGCCAGCCATCGCGGCCTGAACGAGCAGCCCGGCGGATCGAACTGCGACAGCCGTAGCGACGGGATCCGCACCGCCCAGGATCGCTGTGTGAAGCACGGCAGCAGCGGCACGTGGCTGCGCTACCAGCCGTGGTGTGGGGTGTGGTGCTGCTCGGCGCTGGAGGCCGCGGGCGTCAAGGGCCTGAGCTACGACATGGCCAGCGTGGAGTGGATCGAGGCCCGCGCCAAGGCGGGCAAGGCGCCGTTCACCGGCTGGACGACCGACCCCGGCCGGGTACGGCCCGGCGACCTGGTGTGCCTGTTCAGTCCAGGCCAGCACGTGGGGATGGTGCGCACGCCGGGCAGCAACCCGGTGACCGAGGAGGGCAACACCTCGGACACCTCGGCGCAGCGCACGCGGAGCAAGTCCGACGTGGTGGGCTACGCGCTGGTGGCCTACCCGTGACCGAGGAGGAGCACGTGACCAAGGACGTGGGCGCCGAGTTCGGCACCGACACCGAGACCGAGCGCACCGATGACGCTGCCTTCACCGACGACGCCACCGAGAAGCTGGGCGACGCCACCGAGCGCGAGACCAACGAGCAGGCGGGCGAGGAGGACGGCAGCTCGCCCGACGAGCCACAGCCCGAGACGTTCCCGCCCGACACGGACGAGGATCCGGCGGGGCCGGTCGATCCGACCGAGCCACCGCCCGATGCGCCAGCCGCGAGCTGACGGCCGCAGGCTGGCGACCGACTGCCGCCGGGTGGTGGTGTTCCTGCTCGGCGTGCTCGTGATCCTGGACGCGATCATCGGCACCGGCAGCTCGGTGCCGGAGCTGATCATCGGCACGGTGCTGGTCGGGGTGCTGCCGCTGGAGTACGTGGTGCAGGCGTGGCACGACACCAGCCAGCCGCGGCGGCGGCGTGATGGGTGAGCCGCGCAACACCCGGGCGTGGCGCAGGCTGCGCAGGCAGGTGCTGCTGCGCGACGGGTGGCGGTGCCGGTGGTGCGGCGGCCCGGCCGACACCGCCGACCACGTGGTGGCGCTGGCCGAGGGCGGCGCCCCGTTCGATCCGAGCAACCTGGTCGCGGCGTGCAGATCGTGCAACGCCCGGCGCGGCGCGCAGCTGGTCAACGCTCGCGTTTTTTACAACGGCGTGCCCGCGCCAGCCCGCAATCTCGGAATGGCCGGGAACACACCGCGGGGCGCCCGATCGCGCCGGATCCGGTCGCGGGGTGTCGTGCCTGGCGCGATCGACGCGGATGGCTGAGGCGGCACCCGGCCCGGCGCACGGATCGCTGGTGTTCAAGGGCGCCCAGCGGCCGCTGCGGCTGATCGAACTGCCGCCGTGGACGGGCTGGAAGCACACCAGCGAGGCCAAGCGGGCCGAGCGGTTCCTGGAGACCTACCTGGTGGTGCCGACCGGGCACGGCGCGGCCGGGCCGTTCAAGATCGCGGGGTTCCAGCGCGAGCTGCTGCGCGAGATCTACGACCACCTGGCCACGTTCGCCTCGCTGCCCGCCGCGAACGGGAAGACCACGTTCCTGGCGGCGCTGGCGCTGGAGCGGATCGCCCGCGGCGACGACTACGTGGAGGTGGACGTGATCGCCACCAAGCAGGAACAGGCCGGGTTCCTGGTGGAGGCCGCGATGCGGATGGTGGAGTCCTCGCCGGTGCTGGTCGATCGCTGCCGGTGGCACAGCCGCGAGCAGATCCTGGAGTACCGGCCGACCGGATCCAAGCTGCAGGCGCACCCGGCCAAGCTGTCCGCGATCCAGGGCCTGAACTTCTCGCTGGCGATCATCGATGAGATCGGGTTCGCGCACGATGAGACGGTGGAGTCACTGATCGCGCGGCTGGGCAAGCGGCCGGACGCGCGGCTGGTCGGGATCGGCACGCCCGGGTTCCAGGCGAACATCCTGCAGCGGCTGCGCGGCGCGCACCTGGACGGCGAGCTGCCGCCGGGCGTGCGCTACCTGGAGTGGGCAGCCGACCCGGGCAGCGCGTCGGACGATCGGCGGGCGTGGCGGAAGGCCAACCCGGCGCTGCGGGCCGGGTTCCTGACACCGGCCGCGCTGGCCGTCCAGCAGGGCCTCCTGAGCGATCGCGAGTTCCGCACCTACCACCTCGGGCTGTGGGTGGACGAGGCGGCAGCGTGGCTGCCGGAGGGCGCCTGGCAGGCGTGCGGGATGGCGGCGCCGCCGCCGGACGGCGCCGAGGTGGTGCTGGCGGTGGAGGGCACGTTCCGGCGGTCGGCGGCGATCGCCGGGGCGACGATGGACGGCGCGATCTTCCACGGCTGGTGGGCGGAGGTGGCGACCGACCGCGACCTGCGCGAGCAGCTGGAGCGGGCGCTGGAGCGGTGGGACGTGCGGGCGATCGTGCACAACCGGCGGATCCGGTCGCGGCTGTTCGCCGAGCTGCGCGACGAGGGCGCGCCGGTGGTGCCGTGGGACGGGTCGGCCGACTCGGAGACCACCTCGGCCAACGAGTTCTACCGGGCGATCGTGGGCGGCGAGCTGGCGCATGATCACGCGCCGGTGGTGGCCGAGCAGATGGCGTCGCTGCGCGCCCGGTTCGGCGTGGACGGCTCGCTGCGGCTGGCCAGGCCGGACGACCCGGCCCGGTTCGGAGACGCGGCGATCGCGGCCCGCAACGCCTGGTGGGTGGCTGCGGCGGTCGCTGACCAGGGCGGCGCGCCGACGATCTACTAGGCTGGCCGGTGACGGGATCCGGCGCCTGGACACGGTGGGCAAGGTCGCCGGACGCGGGCGCTGGCGGGTAGGCGTCCAGGACGACCAACGGGCCGCCCGAGGGCGACCCGTTGACCATGGCAAAGCTGCGAGCCAAGCAGCCCGAGCGGAGCCTAGCGCGCTACACCCGGCCGTTGTACGGCCGCAGGCACCGGTTCGCTGCCGCCCGACGCTTGCCATGGACGCCGGACGAGATCGTCATGGTGCCGACCACGCGGCCGTTGTACGTGACGAACGACCACGACAGGAACACCCAGGCGCCGCGCCAGCGGGCCATCCCTTCGCGGCCGTGGTCGCTGGTGGTGGTGCGGGCGTGGGTCTTGTAGCGCAGGCACCGCGCGATCTTGGTGGTGGCCTGCCGCGCGGTGGCCGCGTCGGCGGCCGGGGCCGCCGCCGCCAGCGCAAGGCTGGCGACGGCGGCGGCGACGATCGCCCGCCGGATCACGCGGGCACCTCCTCGGCCAGCACCTTGGCGACGGTCGGGTGCGTGCACCCGGCGGCGGCGGCGATCGCGCGGTGCGACAGCCCGGCGGCGGCGGCGGTCACGATCGCCTGGCGCCAGGTGCGGTCGGCCATCACCTTGGCGGCGGCGGCGGCGGCCAGCGAGGCCGTGCTGGCCTCCTCGGTCGCCAGCTTGGTGCGGATCAAGTCGGCCAGCTCGCCGTCGGCGAGCGGCTGGGCGACCGGCACGGTGGTGCCCTGGACGTTGGCGGGCGTGGTCACGGCGACCTCCTCGGCGGGCAGGGTGACCGGCACGGCGACGGCGGCGCGCTGGATCGGCACCGAGCCGCGCACGATCGCGTAGTTCAGGCGCGACCCGGCGGGCTTCGGCTTGCCCGAGTAGGTCGGCGCCACCTTGCCATCGTTGTACCCCTGCAGGATCACGAAGCTGTACGCGCCGACGCGCTGGGTCTCGCGGGTCTGCCAGACCTCCCCGTCGCGGTAGACGGTGATCATTTCGCGGGTGCCCTTGCGGGTCTGCGCGGCGGCGGCGCTGTAGGTGTGGCCGTCGATCGTCAGCTCGCGGAGCTGGTGGCCGGGTGCGATCGTGGTGCTCGTGTCGGTGTTCATGGAAGGGATCTTACCACCGGATCCTGGGGATGGCAAGCGCCTTTCCACCGAGCCGGCCGGTTAGGTAGCCTAACGATCCTGCTAGAGTCGCGGCTGTGGGTCTGCTGGATCGGCTGCTGGGACGATCCGCACCGCCGCCCGTGTCGGTGCTTGGCCTGCCGTCCGGGTTCGATCCCGACCTCGCCGGACTGTTCGCCGGGTGGGCGACACCGCAGCTCACCCAGCGGGTCGGCACCGCCGTGCGCTGCCTGCAGCTGGTCTGCCAGCAGGTGGCCGCCATGCCGATCCGGTTCCGCGGCGACTCGCCGGTGCCGCTGTGGGTGGCCAACCCCGACCCGGTGTGGTTCCCGAACGGCGCCGCTGATGCGACGTTCGCCACGATGGCGTCGATCTACGGGTGGGGCGATGCGTTCCTGCTGGTGACCGATCGCTACGTGACCGGCTTCCCGCGCGCCTACACCGTGCTGGATCCGGCCCAGGTGACGGTCGGCACCGACCCGGATGGCCGGGGCCGCACCTACCGCGTCGGCCAGTACGATCTCCGCTCGGAGGACGTGCTGCAGATCTCGCGCGACCCGAACGGGCAGCTGCGCGGCACCTCGGCGCTGCAGGGCTACGCGGCCAACGTCCAGGGCGCCTACTACGCCGAGAAGTTCGCGACCGACTTCTACCAGCAGGGCGGCGTGCCGTGGGCGGTGCTGCAGTCCGCGCGCCGCCTGGAGGCCGACCAGGCCGCCGCGCTGCAGGCCCAGTGGACAGCTCGGGTCGGCCTGCGCGGCGGCGCCCCGGCGGTGCTGCCGCCCGATGTCACGTTCCAGCAGTTCAGCTTCGCGCCCCGCGACCTGCTGCTGCTGGAGACCCGCGAATGGGACGCCAAGCAGATCGCCGCCGCCTACGGCGTGCCCGCGTTCATGCTGAACATGGAGCAAGCGGGCGGGCTGAACTACAGCAACCCCGAGATGCTGTTCGACACCTGGTGGCGCACCGAGCTGTACCCGACCGCGCGGCGGGTGGAGGCGGCGCTGTCCACGTGGCTGCCGCGCGGCAGCTGGGTGGAGTTCGATCCGTCGATCCTGCTGCGGCCCGACCTCAAGACCGCCAGCGAGGTGTGGCTGGCGCTGCTCGCCGCCAACGTGGTGACGGTGGACGAGTGCCGCGCGGCGGTGCTGGATCTGCCGCCGATGGCCGAGGGCGAGGCGCTGGCGCTGATCGACGAGCCGCCCGGCGCGAACGCCAGCGCGCCGACCGCGCCAGACCTGCCCGCCGCACCCCTGGAGGTGGTAAGTGCCTGACCAGCCGATCTTGCATCGCGTGTTCCAGGTGGAGGACGTGCACGTCCGGGCAGCGCCCGACGGCGGCCCGGTCGGCCGGATCCTGGATCTGCGGGTGGTGCCCTACAACGTCACCGCGTCGGTGCGCGACCGGCCGGACGGCGAGCCGTACCTGGAGCAGTTCGCGCCCGGCGCGTTCGCGCGAGCGGTGCGGGCGCCCGACCGGGTACAGCTGCGCTACCACCACGGCCAGGGCCTGGCCGACTGGATCGGCCGGGGCGTGTCGTTCGCCGAGGGCGACGGCGGCCTGGACGGCTCGGTGCGGGTGCTGCCGGGCGTGTTCGGAGACCAGGCGCTGACGCTGGTGGACGAGGGCCTGCTGCAGGGCGTCTCGGTCGGCTTCCAGGATCTCGCGCGCCGCAACCGGCGCGCCGGAGACGGCGCCGTGATCCGCGAGCGGTGCCACCTGGTGGAGGTGTCGCTGACGCCGGAACCGGCCTACGCGGGCGCCCAGGTGACCGGCCGCCGGTCGCGCACGCCCGACCCCGACCCGGACTGGCTGGAAGCCGCGCGGCCGGACACCTCGGCGCTGGACGCCCGGCTGCGCGCGGTCGGCATCGACGTGTAGTGCGTCACACCGGCGTGCTACGGTCTGTGCCCGTTGGTGATCACTCCTGCGAGGAGGTGCTAGTGATCACAGCCGCACAGACTGACGTGGCCCTGAACCTAGAGGCGGCGGCGCTGCTGGTGGAGGCCGAGCCGGGCCTGAACGTGCTGGACGCGCTGCGGCGCACGTCCGAGCCGATCAACCCGCGAGCTGCGCGAGACCAGCTGATCGGGGACACGTACTACGCGCTGCTGGCCTACCTGCCGCCGCACGTGGACATGATCGGGCCGTGGAGTGACGCCGAGACCAGCGACCGGGTGGCGACCAAGCTACGGCAGCTGGCGCGCACGATCCGCAAGGGCGGCCCCGTCCACGTGGACGGCGCGGTGCCGCCCCTAGCAGACCCGTCGGACGTTGCGCTGACCAGCCGCGCCGAGACCGGCAACCGGCGCGGCGGCGTGCCGGGCAAGCGGAACATGACCCGCGAGGGCAGCCTGCGGATCCAGCGCGCGACCGCGCACCGATGGCTGGGCGTCCAGCAGCGCAAGCAGCACCCCGACCCGGCCAAGGTGACCGAGCTGGAGCTGCGGATCGTGGAGATCGACCGGCAGCTCGCGGAGCTGGAGGGCGACGAGGAGGTGGCCCCAGCCAACGGGAACGGCCGCGGGCACCGCGACAGCGAGGCGCTGGCGCTGATCGAACAGTCGCAACGGTTCCCGATGGAGCGCCGCCCCACCACGCTGTCCGGTCTGTAGCATCCCCCTGCACCGACGACGGGGGCCAACCGTCGGCCGTCCAGCACCCTGGGCGGCCGTCGGCCGTTGTAGGCTGACCAGGCCGCGACGAGTAGGCCCGCCGCCACCACCTCCCGGCCGCACCTCGCAGGGCGGCACGGGCCGCGCCGATGGCCACCCGTCGCGGCGCCCCACCACGGTGCTAGCCTTGGCGGCGACGGCACCCCGCACCGCGCCACCCGGCCACTAGCGCCGCCCCGCGCATCGCGGCACCCCGGATCCCGAGTCGATCCCTGGAGGGGTGCCCGTCATGCCGAACGTCGTACTGCAGCGTCTCGTGACCGAGCGCGAGCAGCTGCTGGACACGAACGACCAGATCCTGCAGCGCGCCGAGGAGGAGGAGCGCGACCCGTCGGAGGCCGAGCGCGAGCTGCTGCGCCGCAACCGCGAGCGCGCCACCCAGCTGGAGCCGCAGGTGGAGGAGCTGCTGGAGCTGGAGGAGACCCGCGCCCGCAGCGGCGAGCAGCGCGCCCGGATCACCCGCGCGATCGGCGCCCCGGCCGACCGTAGCGGCGAGGCGCCCGCCGACCGCGGCGACGCGCCCAGCGGCGAGCCGGTCTACCGATCGTTCGCGCAGTACGCCCGCGATGCGCTGATCACCCGCGTGGATCGGATCGGCGCGATCGTCGGCCCCGAGCTGCGCCAGCGGGCCGCCGATCGGCTGGAGCGCGCCGCCCAGGTGCACACCCTGACCAGCGACGTGCCGGGCCTGATCCCAGCCCAGCACATCGCGCAGATCTTCGAAGTGATCAACACCGCGCGGCCGGTGGTCGCCAGCTCGCGGCAGATCGGCCTGACCTCCGGCAAGATCACCTGGCCGTCCATCACCGGACGGCCGACCGTCGCCAAGCAGGTCACGGAGAAGACCAACCCGGCCTACTCGAACATGACCGTGATCATGCGCGAGCAGGTGGCCGACACCTACCTGGGCGCGGGCAACCTGTCCTGGCAGACGATCAACTGGTCTAGCCCGGACGCGCTGCGGCTGTTCTTCGATCTGATGGCCGAGGCGTACGCCGAGCAGACCGAGAGCGCCGCCTGCACCGTCGTGGACACCGCCGCCGCCGCGGGCGGCACCGTCGCGTCGGACGACCTGGCGGGCTGGATGGCCGCGATCGCGGCCGCCGCCGGGCAGGTGCGGGCCGCGGGCGGCCGCGCCAACGCGATCTACCTGGACGCCGTGACCGGGTACGAGCTGCTGGGCCTGGTGGCGGTGGAGAATCCCGTGTTCCTGACGGTCGGGCCGGGATCGCTGGGCGACGCCACCGGCAACATGGGCGGGCTGCGGTTCATCGTCTCCGACGGGTTCGCGGCCGACACCGCGATCGTGGGCGACTCCACCAAGCTGCTGTGCGCCGAGACGCCCGGCGCGCCGGTGGAGATGCGCGCCGTGGAGCCGTCGATCGGCGGCCTGGAGGTGGGCGTGATCGGCGCGTTCGCCGCCGTCGTGGCGCTGCCCGGCGCGTTCGTCCAGCTGACCCCGCCAGCGTGATGACCCCGCACCGCGACCGGCTGCTGGCCGGAGACTACGATCCTGGCAAGTCCGCTACCACCGACCTGGACGGGATGACCAAGGCCGAGCTGCTGGAGCACGCCCAGCAGCTCGGCGTGACCGTCGATCCGAGCGCCACCAAGGCCGAGGTGCGGGCCGCGATCGACGCGGCCGGGAGCTGACCCGTTGGCGTACGCCACCCCCGAGGAGCTGGCCGACGCGCTGAACGTCCGGCTGACGCCCGCCAACACGGCGGCGATGCAGGCGTGCCTGGACGCGGCCGCGGCCGAGATCGACCATGAGACCGACCGCCTGGACGGCGACCCGATCGTGGACGGCGACCCGCTGGCCAACCGCGTCAACATCGTGCGGGCGGTGGAGTGGTGGAAGTCCAACGCGGCCGCGTTCGGCGTGATCGGGTTCGACCAGACCGGCACCCTGACCGCGCCCCGCGACGGGTTCAGCCGCCACGCCTACGCCCTGACACCGCTCAAGCAGCAGTGGGGCATCGCGTGAGCGCCACCGGCACCCTCACGATCACCGGCGCCCGGGAGGCCGCAGCGGCCGCCCTGGCGCCGGTGCTGGACACCGACCCGGCGGTGCTGGTGAACCTGGTGGACAGCCTGGATCCGCCCGCGATCATGCTCGGCTGGGCCGAGCCGTGGCTGGAGCCGTCCGGCACCTGCCGGTACGTCGCCCGGCTGCAGGTGCTGTGCGTCGCCGCGCGGCTGGAGCCGGGCGAGGGCGTGGCCGACCTGGAGCTGCTGGTGGCGTACGCCATCGGCCGCCTGCACGCCGACGCCTACAGCTGGGGCCTGCCGGACGTGAGCGCACCGGCGCCGTGGGCGATCGGGAACGTGGACTACCTGGCCGCCGCCCTGGTCTACGGCGTGCACGTGACAACCGAGGAGGACTGACCGTTGCCGATCCCCAAGCCACTGATCCTGGACAACGCCGATCTGCAGATCGACGGCGCCAGCCTGGCCTGCGTGGTGAACCACCTGGAGCTGACGCCGGACGTTTCGGTGATCACGCTGACCACGATGTGCGGGGAGGTGGACTACCCGGGCGTGGTCAAGTGGTCGCTGGTCGCGACGCTGTACCAGTCGTTCGATCCGGCCGCCACCGAGGAGATCCTGAGCGCCGCCGTGGAAGGGGGCGTTCCAGTGACGTTCGCGATCATCCCGCGCGCCGCCGACGCGATCTCGGCCACCAACCCGGCCTGGTACGGCCAGGTGATCCCGCAGCCGTACAGCCCGATCAACGGCGACGCCGGGGCCGAGTCCACGATCGACCTGGAGTGGTCGGTGGTCGGCGCGCCCAGCAAGACCATCACCACGCTGCCGCCGCTGACCGTGATGGCGGGCACCGCGCCGCCCGACAGCGAGCTGCCGACCGAGCCGACCACCACCGGCGAGCCGGGCGCCGTGGTCGCCGAACCGGCGCCCGCCTAGCGGATGGCCCGCCGCAACACCACCCGCGTGGAGATCGTCGGCCTGGACGAGCTGATCCACGACGTGCCCGCGTTCGCGCACCGCGTCACCGCCGCCGGAGACCGCGCCGCCGAGACCTCGGCGCGGCACGGCGGCGAGTCGGCCCGGTCGATCGTGCCGCGCGTGTCCGGCGCGCTCGCCGGGTCGATCTCGGCGCTGCCCGCAGCGGGCGTCGGGGAGGGCGCCAAGGCCACCATGGGCGGCGGCCTGCGCTACGCCGGGTGGATCGAGTTCGGCGGCTCGCGCGGCCGTCCGCAGGTGAAGCGGGGCCGCTACTTCGTGCCCGCCCAGCGCCGCGAGCGGCCCGCGTTCCGCGACCTCGCCGAACGACTCACCGAGACCGAGATCGAGAGGTTCCCATGGCCACACCCGAGAAGGTGACCGAGCTGCGACCGCTGCCCGCCACGGTGGCGATCTCGCAGGCCATGTCGCTGACGCCGAACGAGATGCGGCAGCTCAAGGCCGAGACCGGCCAGCCGCTGTCCGAGCTGCTCGGCGGCGGCGACGCCGAAGACCTGGACGCGGCGCCCGACCGGATCCAGGCGCTGGTCTGGATCCAGCTGCGCCGCAACGGCTACGCGCCCAGCTGGGACGAGGCGGGCGACGTGGCGCCTGACTTCACGCCGGAGGCCGTAGACCCTTCGAACGGCGGGCGCTAGTGGGCCTGGTCAACTTCTGCCGGTTTTGGTCGATGACCCCGCGCGAGGTGGACGAGCTGACGCCCGCCGAGTACGACGAGATGACCCGCTACGCGGTGCGTGAGCAGGCCGAGCAGCGCCGCGCCGCCAACCGGAGGCGGTGACCCGTGGCGGGAGGCGCCAGCGTCGTCGTCCGGTTCCTGGCCAACACCACCGACCTGGCCAAGGGCGCCAAGGACGTGGAGGCCCACGGCAGCCGCATGGGATCGGCGTTCAAGTCCATGGGCAAGGCCGCCGCGCTGGGCGCTGGAGCGGCCGGGATCGGCGCTGTCGTCGCCACCCTCAAGGTCGGCATCGATGAGTACCAGGAAGCCTCCCAGGTGGCCGCGCAGACCAATGCCGTGATCAAGTCCACCGGCCAGGTGGCGGGCGTCTCGGCCGACCACGTGGGCAACCTGGCCGAGTCGCTGATGCGCAAGTCCGGGATCGACGACGAGGCGATCGCCTCGGGCGAGAACCTGCTGCTGCAGTTCACCAAGATCCGCAACGAGGCGGGCGCGGGCAATGACGTGTTCGATCGCACCACCAAGGCGATGACCGACATGGCCGCCCGCATGGGCACCGACCCGGCCGCCGCCGCCAAGGTGCTGGGCAAGGCCCTGAACGATCCCGCCAAGGGCCTGACCAAGCTGACCAAGCTGGGCGTCACGTTCACCGACGCCCAACAGAAGCAGATCAAGGCGATGACCGCCGCGGGCGACGTGGCGGGCGCGCAGAAGATCATCCTGGGCGAGGTGGAGAAGCGCTACGGCGGCGCCGCCGAGGCCGCTGGAAAGACGCTTCCCGGGATGATCAACATTGCCAAGCAGTCGTTCAACAACTTCGCGGGCGAGCTGGTCGCCAAGCTGATCCCGGCGCTGCTGGCGGTGGTGTCGTTCATCCGCGACCACTGGCCCGAGATCTCGCAGGTGATCTCCAAGGTGGTGGAGACGGTCAAGCCGCTGCTGGTCGCGCTGGCGCAGCTGTTCCTCGAGATCGTGGACGTGATCGTGCACGCCTGGCCGCGGATCCGGCCGGTGGTGCTGGCGATCATCCCCGTCCTGCAGGCCGCGGTCGCGGTGATCACCAACGTGGTCAAGCTGGTCACCGCGCTGCTGCGCGGCGACTGGAGCGCCGCCTGGGCGGCGGCCAAGGCGGTGGTGGCGAACGTGGTCAAGCTGATCACGGCGCTGCTGCGGTTCGAAGTGACGGTGTGGAAGACCGTCCTGAGCGCCGCGTGGACGGCGATCAAGGCCGCCACCAGCGCCGCCTGGAACGCGATCAAGGCGGCCGTGGCCAGCGCCGTCCAGGCGATCGGCGGCGCGCTCGGGCAGATCCCTTCCAAGATCTCCGGCCTGGTGCACAGCGTCGGGGTGCAGGCCGCCCGGCTGGGCGGCGCGATCAAGGACGCGATCACCGACGGCGCCAAGGACGCGCTGCGCGCCGTCGGCGACGCGATCGGTGCCATCCCGGGCAAGATCTCCAGCCTGGTGCACGCCGTTGGCCGCGAGGCGGGCAAGGTCGCCAGCGCGATCAAGGATCCGATCAACGCGGTCATCCGGGCCTGGAACGGGATCGTCTTTCACGTGCCCAAGTTCACCGTCGGCGGCGGCTCGCACCTGGGCGTCGATATCCCCAAGTTCACGTTCGGCGGCCAGTCGATCAACTTCCCCGACCTGCCGACGCTGGCCAAGGGCGGCGTGCTGAACCGGCCGACGCTGTTCGTGGGCGGCGAGGCCGGGCGCGAGATCGTGGCGCCCGAGGCGCTGCTGCGCGAGATCGTGGCCGAGCACGGCGGCCACTACCACCTGACGATCGCCGCGCAGACCGTCGATGCGGCGTCGGTGGCGTACGGGTTCCGGCGCCTAGAGCTCCTTCGGAGTGGCCGCTGATGGCGCTGATCCCCGGCCCGTTCCCGACCACCCCGATCCGGGACACGTTCGATCGCGCCGACACGGCGCTGGACGTGTCCGGCAACTGGGAGGCCAACCTGCGCGACGACGATGCCGTGTCGCCCAGGATCGTCTCCGGCCAGCTGCTCGCGCCCAGCCTGCCCTGCAGCGCCTACTGGACGGGCCTGTTCGCGGGCGACGACGTGGAGGTGTACGCCACCGTGACGCTGGCGCAGCCGCACATGGAGCTGTGGGCGCGGGTGCGGTTCCCGAGCGACAGCCTGCAGCTGACCGCGTACCTGCTGTTCGTGGAGCCGTCCACCGACACGTTCGTGATCCAGCGCTACGGCCCCGGCGGCACCGGCTGGTACGTGACGCTGGCGACGTTCCCGCGGCTGGTCGCGGCGGGCGACCGGATCGGGCTGCGGGTGTGGGGATCGACCATCGAGGCGTGGCATTCGCCCGCCGGAACGGGCGTCTGGAACCTGGTCGGGCAGACCACGGATACGACCTTTCCAACGGGCAGTCAGGCCGGGATCATCCTGTTCGACACCGGCGACCGGCTGGACAACTTCGGCGCGGGCGCGGTGGTGTACGTGTCGGACGAGCCGACGCCCGGCGGATCGGAGCTGTGGAAGCCGTGGCCGGGCTGCGAGACCGTCCGGTTCTCGGCGCCGTCCGGCGACGCGGTGACGTTCCTGATGCTGGCCGGTGCCCGCGGCCGGATGATGCCGCCGGTGAAGCTGTCCACGATGCCGGTGCCCGCCGCCAACGGATCCCGGTTCCTGGGCGCCACGCACCTGGAGCGGATCGTGGCGATCCCGTGCGCGTTCCCCGGCTCGCTGACCGACCGCGACGAGCTGCGCCGCTGGGCGCGGGTGCTGGATCCGCTCGGCGGCCAGGGCACGCTGACGGTGGTGGACGGCCGCTGGCCCGGGCGGCAGCTGCGCTGCGCCTACGACTCGGGCCTGGACGAGCTGGAGGAGGTGCGGCCGAACGTCAACACCGGCACGCTGCTGTTCCGCGCCGCCTGGCCGTACTGGCAGGACGCCAGCGAGCAGATCCGGCAGGTACAGCAGGGCACCGCCCTGGCGACCTGGTTCCCGTTCCTGCCGCTGGTGCTCGGCGCCAGCTCGGCGTTCGCCGAGTTCACCGTCACCAACGAGGGCGACGCGCCCGCCTACCCGGTGGTGACGATCCGCGGCCCCGGCACCAACCCGGTGGTGCGCAACGTCACCACCGACCAGGCGTTCACCGTCAACGCCGTGCTGGGCGTCGGAGACCTGCTCACGATCGACGCCCGGCCGGGCGTCAAGACCGTGATCCTGAACGGCGCCAACGCCTACCCGTCGCTGACGGTGGACAGCGAGCTGTGGCCGCTGATCGGCGGCGGCAACCGCGTGTCCGTCGGCATGTCCGGCACCGACGCCACGAACAGCGCGGTCACGTTCACCTGGAGGCAGGCGTGGCTGGCCGCCTGACGTTCACGATCTACGCGCTCGACTGGGACGTGCCGCTGGGCGAGATCGACACGTTCGAACGGGCCACGATGATCGCCCGCTACAACGACGTGTCCACCATGGAGCTGACCTTGCCCGCCACCAGCGCGGTCGCGCAGCTCCTCCTCGCCGCTGCCCGGCCGCGGCTGCGGGTGGCCGCGAACATCGGCGTCAACATGACCGTGCGGTCAGGGCCGGTGACGCGGTTCGAACGCACCTCCGGCACCGACGGGTCGGAGACCCTGGTGGTGACCGCCGTGGACGACCTGGTGTGGCTGCGCCGCCGCCTGGCGCACCCGCAGCCGGGCACCGCCGCGCCGCCGTACAGCACCACCGCCTACGACCAGCGCAGCGGCGCCGCCAGCTCGGTGATCTCCGGCTACGTCGACCGCAACGCCGGGCCGTCGGCGGTGTTCGCGCGGCAGGTGCCGGGCCTGCTGGTGCTGCCACCGGCCGCGTTCGGCCCCACCGTCACCGTCCAGGCCCGCTACGACAACCTGCTGGAGTTCGTGCGGTCGATCGCGAACGCGGCGGGCGTCGGGATCGCCTGCCGCGATCTCCAGTTCTCCGTCTACCAGCCGCACGGCCGGGCGGTGTTCAGCGTCGATCTCGGCACGCTCGGCGGCTGGGAGGGCGTGATCGAGGCCAGCGAGGCCACCTACACCTACGTGGGCGGCGGCGGCGAGGGCACCGCGCGGGTGATCCGCGAGCTGTCGGACGGCGCTGGGCAGCTCGCCTGGGGCCGCCTGGAGACGTTCATCGATCGCCGCGACACCACCGACCCGGCGACGCTTGACCAGGCCGCCAGCGAGGCGCTGGCCGACGCCCGGCGGCCGCCGGTGGTGACCATGGCCGCGCTCGACACCGACGGGCAGCAGTTCCTGGTGGACTGGAACGTGGGCGACCTGGCGGTGGTGCACGTCGGCGGCGTCAGCTACCAGGACGTGATCGCCGAAGCCGAGATCAAGCTGGAGCCGAACGCACCGCCGATCGTGACCCCGGCGCTGGGCGGCGCCAGCGTCAACCTGGCCCAGTGGCGGCGCCTGAACGCCACCGCCCGCCGCGTCCGGCAACTGGAAAGGGTGTAACCGATGGCTGATCTGAACGTGTGGCCGACCGATGGTGCAGGCGGCTCGGTCTCCAGCGAGGCGCGGTGGCGCCGGATGGGACGGCTGTGGGTGCCGTCCGGCGTGGAGGAGGCGTTCTACGGCCCCACCTCGCTGCAGCCGTCGCTGGTGGCAGGCCCGACGATCAACGTGGCCCAGGGCGCCTGCTGGGTGGACGGCCACTACGCCGAGCTGACGCCGGGCGTGGGCGTGCCCGCCACCGCCAACGGGCTGCTGGTGGTCAGGTTCACCCCGGCGGACAACCGCGCCGAGCTGCTGTACCGCGACGCGGTGACGGTGCCGACGCAGACCGACGCCACCTGGGAGCTGGCGATCGCCAGCATGACCGCGGGCGCGCTCACCGACCGGCGGCTGCGGTCGCGGCCCGGCCAGCACATCGCGGCGCCCAACTACGCCACCCTGAAGCTGCTGCACCCGGCCCCGGCCGACGGCACCCAGGCGGTGACGCTGGACGACGGCCGCACGTACACCTACCGGGCAGCCGCGTTCACGTACACCCCGCCCGGCGTGGCCGCGCCCGGCGGGCGCTGGGAGACCTACGTGATGCAGTCCTTCTCCCGCACCACCGACGCATCGGGCCTGGTCAACATCACCGCCGCCGACCTCGGCGTGGACGGGATCATTCACGGCGTCGGCCACGCGGGCTGGGACGCGGCCGCGCCGCCCGGCCGCAACTTCGGCACGTTCGTGCGGTGGACGAGCGCCGCGAACCTGCAGTTCAGCAGCTGGAAGATCTCCGCCACCACCTCGGGCACGCTGACGCTGAACACCTCGGTGGTGCTGACGTTCACCGTCCACGCGCTGTGCTGGCGGGTCTGAGAGGAGACGACCGTGGCCTACCTGGAGATCGCGAACATGGCCGCCAGCGAGTCGCTGTCGCGGCGGATCACGGCGGCCGCTGCCAGCGAGGCGCACGCCGGTGCGGAGCTGATCCCCGACCAGCCCGAGTCCTGGGCGGGCGTCCACCGCTGGGTGCTGTGCGCGGCGCCCGGCTGGGCTGACGCCTGGGCGAGCGCCGAGGCGGCCGACGTGGAGGATCCGGGCGCTGACCCGGGCGTGATTACGGACGGCATGATCCTGAGCGAGGTTCAGGCGCTGCTCGCGCCCGGCACGTCGTCCGGGTAGCTGCACCCCCGCCCACGTACGGCCTGCGCCCCTGGAAGGCAGCCTTCCATTGCTGCTATCCTGCAGGATTCGCGGGCGAGCCGGGTGCGGCACCCCGGGGAGGCGGTGTCGCCTGCGAGGGCACCGTGGACAGGTCTGGAACAGGGCTGCCGTTGTCAGTGGCCCGCGTCGCCTCGGGGGGTGCCCTTGCCTCGAAATCGCCGCAAAATGCGAACTTTTCCTTGCTTGCGCAGACAGCCGCGGGGATGCGCGCCGATGCGCGGGGATCCGCGGGGATGCGCGAGCATGCGCAGCGGTCGCGCAGACGGCCGCAGGCTGC
>Ga0105248_10002273_pt1 | contig 21267 bp, 13 predicted proteins | sample KBSS34metaG_FD_81524 | JGI IMG/M metagenome (GOLD analysis project Ga0105248, IMG submission 81524) | Switchgrass rhizosphere microbial communities from Kellogg Biological Station, Michigan, USA - KBS S3-4 metaG | ecosystem: Host-associated > Plants > Roots > Rhizosphere > Soil | place...
GCAGCCACCACGCCCACACGAACATCGGGATTGTTGCCGCCAGCCTGAGGGTAGTGCTGCGGCTCATAAATCGCGCGCGGCCCACGCAGGTCTTCGTGCGGGTAAATCTGTTCGCGGGTGAGATCGGATTGCAGGTACGCGATGGACTTCGAATCGGGCGACCACCAGAACGCAGTACCCAGGTCCAACTCTTCGGGATACACCCAATCCAAGCCGCCGTTCCGCAAGATATCCGAACCTCCGGTGGTCAGACGGGTTTCGCGCTTGGAGGCGATGTCGAGTGTATACAAATCCCAGTCCCGGCGGAACGCGATTGACTTGCCATCCGGTGAAAGCTTGGGATCGCGCTCACGGACGGGCGTCTTAGTCAGCTGCGTCCATTTGCCAGTGGCGGGGTCGATCGTAAACACATCGCCGCCGGTGGAATAGAGGATCTGGTTGCCCGCCGAGCTCCACTGGACGGGAGTTTCCCGCACGCGTCGATTCTCCCAATCGAACGGCTGGGGATCTTGAGATGCCGGCTTCACGGCGGCAGCATCCAGCGCGCTAGTGTCTAACAGTTCTTTCGACGACTTCAGGCCGGGATCGTAAACCAGCAATTGGCGACCCTGCCGATAAAGGAATTTTGTGCCGTCGGCGTTCCACGCCAGCGGATTCCCGGGACCCTGCGGAGCCAGCCGCGACGCTTCCTCCAGGGCCTCTAAGGTGACCGACTTCTTTTGTGCCAGCAGCGGCTGCTGAGGCACAAGTAAAGCGCTCGCGAGGAACAAAACCGCTGCTCTCATCGTATAGTGATTGTAGTTGAATGAGGCTCACTTTTTGGGGTGCCGCCCAGACGGTTACCGGATCGATGCATCATGTGGAGGCGGCAGGCAAGCGATTCTTGCTCGACTGTGGCTTATACCAGGGACGCCGGCGCGACACGTTCGAACGAAACAGCAATTTCCCTTTCCCCGTATCCAGTATCGATGGAGTGATTTTGTCTCACGCCCATATCGATCACAGCGGAAACCTTCCTACGCTGGTGCACAACGGCTTCAGGGGACCGATCTACACGACGCCCGCCACGGTCGACCTGTGCCTGCCCATGCTGGCCGATTCGGCCTTCCTGCAGCAGAAAGATGTCGAGTTTTGCAATCGCCGCCGCGAGCACCGGCGTTCCATCGGCCGCGACGATCGTGAATGCGAAGCGCTGTACCTGCCGGTTGATGCCGAGCGAACCTATCCTCTGTTTCATCCTGTGGAGCTGGGCGCGACCAAGGAAGTAGCTCCCGGTTTCAAGTACAAGACCTATGAGGCCGGGCACATGCTGGGATCCACCTCGATGGTGATCGAGGCCGACGGAGTGCGCCTGGCTTTCTCGGGCGACGTAGGCCGCAAGAACCTTCCCATCCTCCGCGATCCGATGACGCCTGAAGCGGTGGACTATCTCATCATGGAGAGCACTTACGGGGACCGGTTCCACAAACCGATCCAGAGCGCCGCCGAGAAGCTGGCGGAAGTGGTGAACCGGACGGCGGGCCGTGGCGGCAAGATCATCGTTCCCTGTTTTGCAGTGGGACGCACGCAGCAACTGGTGATGCTTCTGAATCAATTGATGAACGCGCACCAGATCCCGTCGATCCCGATTTTCGTCGACAGTCCCCTGGCGGTGAATGCGACCGAGGTATTTCGCAAGCATCCCGAGCTGTTCGATGAAGAAGCTGGAAAGTTTCTGATTGATGGCAACGATCCATTCGGCTTTTCACGTTTGCAGTACATTCGGGAATCCAGCGAATCGAAAGCTCTCAACAGCCTGCGCGGTCCGTTCCTGGTGCTGGCCGCATCGGGGATGTGCGAAGGCGGACGCATCCTACACCACTTGCGCAACAACATCGAGGATTCGCGCAACACTGTGCTCATTACTGGGTTCCAGGCTGAGAATACGCTCGGCCGCAAGATCCTCAATGGAGACCGTGAAGTTCCGATCTTCGGCGAGCCGATGCAACTCCGCGCCGAGGTGGTCTCGCTGGACGAGCTGAGCGGGCACGCCGATCAGGGCGAGCTGATCGAATGGATGCGCCCGCTGGCCCCGCGCTTGAAGAAAGTATTTCTGGTGCATGGCGAACCCGCGCAGGGCGCCGCGCTGGCGGAAGTGATCCGCAAGGAATTCGGCCTGGATGTTCAGCAGCCCTCCCGAGGGCACAGTTTCCTGCTCAACTAATTTCCACGGAGGTCAAGTATGGCGTTTTGTGTTCAATGCGGCAGTCAGCTACCGGATGCAGGTCGATTCTGCACAAACTGCGGAAAACCTGTAAGCGCTGCCGATGGCAGCTTCGGCATTCCCGACGCAGTTTCTCCCATGGTCCATCAGCCGCTGGATTATACGATCCAGGGCGACAACCTTCAGGTGATTCGCATCCGCCTGCAACCCGGGCAGGAGTTGTTCGCGGAGGCCGGGAAGATGGTCTACAAGCAGCCGCAAGTGTCGTGGGAGACTCGCATGACTGGCGAGACACTGGGCGAGAAGATCTGGGGCGCCGTGAAGCGCAAGCTGATGGGTGAGTCGCTTTTTATGACGTATTTCCGCAGTTCGACGCCGGGCGAGGTGGGATTCGCAGGAAGCTATCCGGGCAGGGTTCAGGCGTTCGATCTCAAAGCCGGCCAGAGCATCTTTGTGCAGCGCGATGCGTTCGTAGTGGCGCAATCCAGCGCCACGTTGAATATCGCTCTGGTGAAGAGACTCGGCGCGGGCTTCTTCGGCGGCGAAGGATTCATCCTGGAGCAGCTCACCGGTCCGGGAACCGTATTCATTCACGCCGGCGGCGACTTTGTGGAGTTTACGCTGGCAGCCGGCGAGTCTATGCAAGTCGATACCGGCTGCATCGTGGCGTTCGAAGAAACGGTGCACTACGACATCCAGCTAGCCGGAGGGATTCGGACAGCAATCTTCGGCGGCGAAGGTCTGTTCTTAGCGACGCTCACCGGCCCGGGACGCATCATTATCCAGAGCTTGACGCTGGAGAAGATGCGCCGCGAGCTGGCGCCTTATCGCGCGGGCGGCGACGAGCACAAGGGCCTAAATGTGATCTCGTCGATATTTACCAACGACGATTAGTAGGGGCGAGGCATGCCTCGCCCAGCTACTTCACGGCAATCGTGGTGATCCGGCCGTTGGGGACCGTCAGCGGGATGTCGGTATTGCTATTGCTCGGGTCAAAGCCCCAGTTGCTCGGAATATCGTGGAATCGCACCAGGATGGGAATATTGTTCCCTGGAAGCGGCCCGCCCTGGGAGATATCGGGAACCCTGATAATCAGGGTCCAGGAGCCCGGGTAGGTCGGATCCAGACCTGAAAACAGGATGTTATCGTTCGGTATATTGACAGCGCCGATAGTCACGACGGGAAGCTCCGAGGTGGGCAGTAGAGTCCCAGGTGGTGGAGGGTTGCCATCCGCCGGGGGATTATTCACCAGGCCCTGCCCGGTCAAGGCTAGAGTCAGGATCTTTCCAAGCCCCACCGGATGCTGCGGACCGTTGAGCGTGCCGTCGTCGAAGTTGGTTGCCAGCACCTGACCGGTGCCGGCTCCGTTTACCGTTTTGAAAGCCGGGTCAGCAGCAGACATCAAGTATGATCCCGCAGCCACAATTTCTTGCGTGGTGGGATTGAATAAGAGAAACTCCGCATTACCAGATGAGGGAGCACTCCACGGAATCACAAAGTTGATCGACGTCTTGTTCACGATCGCGTAGATCCCCGAAGGTACTCCGTTCACGAGTATTTGAAGGCCCGACACAGTCTTGGGATAAGGCGGGGTCTCGTGGACCTCGTCCGGAACATTGACGACTTTGCCAACCGGGGCGGCTTGTACCCACATTCCAGGGGTATAAGGGCGGGTGGAAGTGAAGGTGAACGCGTTTCTAACTGCGAGCTTGGCGAAATAGAACGTAACGCGATTAACCGCCTCACCAACAATCGGGTTTTCGAAAGCGTCCAGTGCGACGGTCATCGGCGAGTTTGACGGGATCGTCTGGAAGACAATGCTGGTGTTCTGATAACTGGTGACCTCGGGTAGGTGGTATAACGTGCCGCCCGCGGCCACCCACATCTCGCCGGTGATGGCGCTCACGGCAATGCCTTGGGGTTGTTGGAAGTTCGGGAAATTGAATGCCGCGGCCGCGCCGGTCTGCGAAATTCCCGGCGTGAAAACCAGTATCCGGTTGTTCTGGGAATCACAAACGTACAGGCGGCCGGACGAATCGGTGGCGATATTACGCGGGAGGTTGAGGCCGGCCAGCGTGTTGGAGGTTCCGATGGAGGCAAACGTCTGCTGCCCGACTACACTCGATGCGGTCGGGCCGTTCGCAACCGGTTTGGCGAATAGCAAGACACGATTGTAGGCGGCGTCGGAAACCGCCATCCGGCCGTCCGGGAAAAGTGCCAGACCATAGGGTGTGTTCATGGTCTGCGCGGTGGCGCTTTGATCTTTGTTGGTGAAACTGCTCTGGCCCACCACCAGGTCGGCGGACTGATTGCCTTGCTGGGCGAAAGGCGCGGGAAAGCGGAGAACCCGCCCGTTGCCCGAATCAGCCACCCACAAATTCCCGTTTTCGTCGATTGCCAAGCCTATGGGGCGATACAAGCCCGTCCTGGTGGGCAAATCCGGGTCTCCGTTCGGATAATTAACCACGGCGCGGAATAAATCGCCAGCGGGCTGCCCGATGATCAGGTCAGCTTTCTGGGTGAGAATCGAGCGCGCATCCGCACCCACGGCGCGCGCATCCCGGAATCCGAGAATACGATTATTGTAGGTGTCGGCGATATAGAGATGCGGCGGATTCGAGCTCTTGTCCACTACAATGCCGCCACCGGGAGTGCCCGCGTAAATCCATACTTCGCGGCCTTCGATCAGGTTGGGCGCGTTAAAGGGGAAATCCGTCTGGCCCACCACGACATTGGCGGACGTATAGGTCAAGGTGGTATTGGCGGGATAGGAAAGCACTCGATTATTTCCCGTATCCGCCACCCACAAATTACCAGCGGCGTCGAACGCGCCACCGGAGGGTAACGACAGCGTGGTGGCATCCGGCTCGCTCAAGCCTCGATTGGATTTCCCACTGATAAAATCGAGCTGTCCAATGACCGCCTCACTGCGCGGCGAGGGCGCGCTATCGGTGGGAGTATATTGAGCGGCTGAGCTGTAACGCACCACTCGATTCGCGATAGTGTCCGCAACGAAGACAGCAGTTCCGTTCGTGAATACAGCTAACGGAGTATTTGCAGAGGCGTTTCCCAGACTGTACTCATTGGGAATCGGCCTGGCTGGTTGTCCCGGGACTGGCGTAGGGAGCACACCGAAAATTTTCGAAGCCGGAAATCCTGTACCTGGGGTCGGATAATACAGGACTCGGGCAAATCCGTCCGCGACATAAAGAGCGCCGTTGGAATCGAATGCCAAACTCTGGGGCTGCGGCAAAACAGACGTGTTGATCTGGCAGTTCCCGCAGGAACCCACGGTGTTGGAGATAAAGTCGGGCTGCCCGAGTACTAGGTCAGCGGCTGGTTCGATGGTTCCGGCAGCCAGCTGCGCTACGGGAAATCGCAACACGCGGTTGTTTCCGGCGTCCGTTACCCACAGGTTGCCCTGCGGGTCGAATGCTATCGCAGCTTTTAGAACACTGCCACCCGAGCTTAAGGCAAGAGTCTTACTGGTCGGCTTTAGGAGCCCCTGATTCGGATCTCTTCCGCTGCTCTGCGTCTTCTGACCGATCACCAGATCCAGCGAAGGCGGGTCGGTCGTCTGGTTGAACGGATTGGGATACCGGACGATGCGGTTATTTCCCGCATCGATCACATAGAGGTTTCCCGCAGCATCCACGGCGGCACCGGTGGGGAGCGTCAACCCTGAAGACAGGTCCCGTTGCGGGCCACCTTGCACGATGGTCGAGCTAAAGTCCCTCTGACCCAGAACCTTGTCGGCGTTGTTTCCTTTCGTCAAACTTGAGGAGTTGCGCCATGCCAATACGCGATGGTTATTGGTATCCACGACGTACAAGGTACCGGAGGGGGCGAACGCCAAGCTCAGCGGTCCGTTCAGTTCGCGCCCTTCCACCAGGTTAGGCGAGCCCGATGTGACAGGATTCAGCAGCCTCGCGTGGCCAAATTCCCGGGATGGGAGGTCACTAATGGTCGGGGAATTTTGGGCCCACCCGGACACACTCGCGACCAGCAGACTACACCATAAGAGCTTCATTATCAGGATTCTCCGAGGGGCGGAACGCGGGAAGTCGCCCTTATTTTAGAAGATAACACGGCGGCTAAATCGTTCCATGTACCATTCGTACTAGGCCATGGATACGCAGTGCCAGTGCTAAAATCGATAGTTGGACCCCGTCTCTCACCTCGCCAGGCCGCGCGTGTGCGCCGTTAGCTACCTGAACACAGTTCCACTGGTATGGGGGCTCCTGCACGACCCCGCTCTACAGGAAACCTTCGATTTGCGCTTCGCGCTGCCTTCGGAATGTGCCGATCAGTTGGCCCGCGGGGAGGCCGATATCGGGATCGTTCCGGTCATAGAAATGGCTCGCCAAGGCCTGGATTATTTCCCAGGTACTGGCATAGCCTGCCATGGTCCGGTTCGCAGCATCCTGCTGATTTCGAAAGTTCCCTTCCGCGATGTCCGCACCCTGGCGACGGATTCGGGTTCGCGAACCTCCGCCATGCTTTCCCAGGTCATCCTGGCGGAACGCTTTGGCGTTCGCCCGAAGGTGTTTTCGCATCCTGCCAAGCTGGAAGAAATGCTCGCCAAGGCCGACGCTGCCCTGCTGATCGGCGATGCGGCTCTGCGAGCGGACCCCGCGACCTTGCCCTACGAGACGCTGGACCTGGGCGCGGAATGGGTTGCCATGACTGGCCTGCCGATGGTGTTCGCGGTGTGGGCAGGTCGCAAGGAAACGATTCACGAGCCGTATGGCAGCGCATTTCTTGAATCGTGCCGCTACGGCCTGGCGCATATGGATGACATGGTTCGCGCGGAGTCCGCCACGCGCCATTTCAGTGAAGATGTCGTACGCCGGTATCTCACGCATCACATTGTGTTCGAACTCGGAGAGCGCGACTATGAGGGCATGCGGCTGTACATCCAACACGCGCTGGCCATCGATCGCGATCGGGACCGGGTTATGATACCGGGAGGTATTCCAGCATGATGACGCGCGCTGAAGCGATTGAGATGTTCCAGAGCGATGACCTGATCGGCATCGGCATGGCCGCCGACGCTGTCCGCCGCAAGCTGCATCCGGAAGGCGTAGTCAGCTACATCATCGACCGCAACATCAACTACACCAATTTCTGTACGGAGTATTGCAGTTTCTGCGCGTTCTACCGCCCCATGGGGCACGCCGAAGGCTACATCCTGCCGCAGGAAACGATCTTCAATAAGATCCAGGAGACCATTGACCTGGGCGGAACCGGCATCCTGATGCAAGGCGGCCTGCATCCCGATCTCAAGATCGAGTGGTACGAAGATCTGCTGCGCTCGATAAAGCAGCGCTTCGACATCTGGTGCCATTGCTTTTCCGCGCCGGAGATCATGAACATCGCCGAAGTCAGCGGTCTCAACTTGTATGACACGCTGTCGCGTCTGCGCGATGCCGGCCTGGATTCCCTGCCCGGTGGCGGCGCCGAGATTCTCGACGAGCAAGTCCGTCATCGCATTAGCCGGCTGAAATGCGGCACCCAGGATTGGATCGACGTGCACCGGACGTGTCACGCCGTGGGTCTGCGCTCGACCGCCACTATGATGTTCGGCACAGGCGAGACCATCGAGCAGCGCATGAATCATTTCGATATCGTCCGGCAGATCCAGGAAGATACCGGCGGGTTCACGGCCTTCATCCCCTGGAGCTTCCAGCGCGAGCTGACCTCGCTAGGACGCTTCGTCAAAGAAGAAGCCACGGCAGTCGAGTACTTGAAGATGCTGGCTCTATCGCGCTGCTATTTTGAAAACATCCTCAATATCCAGTCTTCGTGGGTGACTCCGGGCCTCAAAACGTGCCAGATCGGCCTGCGCTTCGGCGGAAACGACGTCGGCAGCGTGATGATCGAGGAGAACGTGGTCAGCGCCGCGGGCACGCATCATCAGGCTACCGAAGAAGAGCTGCGGCGCCTGATTCGCGACGCGGGGTTCATCCCGAAACAGCGGGATACTCTGTATCGAACTTACTTCTTAAACTAGCTAGTATCCAAAAGCCGAGTCCGACCAGGGCAACGATACTGATCGCACCGCCCAGGCCAAGAAGCCGGGACCGGTATCGGAATTCTACTGTGTGGTCACCCGCAGGAACGGTCACCGCCTGAAATGCGCCCATCCAAGGCTGATCCGGTGCTGCTTTCCCGTCGATCATCGCCGTCCAACCGGGGAAGAACTGTTCGTGTAAAGCCAACTGGCCGCCAGCCGCGGAGCTTACCGCAAAGACGCGCCGTTCAGGCTCCCACGTGCGCGCCGCGATGCTGCCATCCCAACTGTACGGAGGCCGGGCATCCGAATACTCGAACACGCGGTAATACGTGGCAGTGGATCCTAAGGGCCGGTATCGAGGATCATCTTTCAGCTTGGAAAACGACTTGCCGTATTCCGAACTGATCACGTAGCGAACCCCGAACAACTTCATCGCATCGTAGTTTTCAGGATCAATGTCAAAGAGCCGGTCCGTCGTAAAGTGTCCATCTGCTTCCACCAATTTCCGGAACGCGGTAGTCAAGTACGGATCAGATCCTTGCGGCGTCATCAGACCAATGTGCCGGAAATCTTGGGGAACGGACCCGGCGACCGCGTCGAAAAGAATCCGGTAATTGGAGTGGGCGCGGAGTTGCTGATATACATCCGGCGGCATGCCGGTATATGACGTTGTTGCGAATCTTGGCGGATCGTCCTTCGATGCGTCGAATCGTTTGCTGGTTCCATATGCTTTGTAGTCTGCGCCCACAAATAGGAGGACCGCGGCGGATATCCAAACACGTTCGCGGCCTTGCGCGCCGCGTACCGCGTGCATAGCTGCGCCGAAAATCGCCAGCGTAATGAGTACATCCAGCGCGCTTCCCCATCCTGCCGCGAGCCTTTGTGTCCTCCACTGGAATATTTCATAACCGCCCCAAAGTGCCATCAGCGCGGCACAGACCGTCGGCAGCCACCGAGGCGCACTCGCTTTCCGTTCTAGAAAATGATCCAGTGCATACGCCGTGAGCGACGCGAAGGCCACGGTTACCCCGGCGAGAAAATACCAACTGCGAAGAACATCGGACAGGAGTGTTGAATGCCTGATGAGAATCCAGATCGAATCGAATGGGTTCACCATCATTAGTAAGCTCACCGCGAGCACCGCCAGTGATGGAAGCAAATCCTTAAAGCGCCGTCGGCGGATTAGGAAAGGCACACCCAACAGCGCAGGAACGCCCAAGTAGAAATAATCCTTCTCGGGATTCGTCGCCACCGGCATGTTCAGCCCGAAGTTGAAATAGTTCGGCAGAACAAACGAAAGAATCATGTCGGGATTTCTAATGTTGGGTATGTAGTGGACTTCCGGTTCGCGAAGTGCGTTGATTTCCCAGGTCGGCAGGATCTGAACTGAGCACACTAGCAGCGAAAAGACTAGGGCAGCGATGGTTCCCACAGCCGCCTTCCAACGCCAAGCGCCGGCTACAGAGTAGACGCCCACAACCATCGCGAACACCATCCAAGTGGGGGGATAGCCCGCCAGGAAACACAACGCCGAGGCAGCGGCGACCTTCCACAAAGGACGCCAGGATCGTTGTTCCACAGACTGATCGACTCCCCAGAGAGCCAGAGGAATCCAGCAATAACCGCCGACCAAGCCGAAATGCTGTAACTGCGTGCACATGTATCCGCTGAACGCGAAGACCCCAGCTCCAAGAACGGATGGAAGCTCCCGCAATCGTTTCCCGGATAGCCACAGATAGCACAGCAGAAAACCGATCCAGACGTGCGCAAACAACAGGTCCTGCATGGACTGGTAGGACAGCCGCTCCCGACCCAGGTTGAAGGCGAACATCAGCCACAGAGGTGGGTAAAAAAGTGCCGCTTGCACGTTAGCGACGAAGCTCATGCCGCAGTAGATGGTCGGGTCCCACAGAGGGAAATGGCCCGCGCGCAGGCGCTGAAAGGCGTAGTCCGCGAGTGGGTAGTGAAACCCGCTCAGGTCATACGGGATATGGACCCGCCGGACCGGGGGCATGTACTCGAAAAAGAACAGGTAAGTGAAGACCAGCGAGGCCAACGCTACCGCTTTTCGGGAGTGCAAGCATCCATGCTACTTCAGTTGGCTACTTTACTTGCCCGTGGGGCCGTGAAGTGGTTTATCCTAAAGAACGCAGGGTTTATCGCAACCCAATCGTTCAGGGAGTACGTCTTACCTTCATGCGTCTGTCAATTTCGAGCCTGGCTAGTGCCCTGTGTTTCGTTAGCCTGCCAGGCTTAGCCGCCCCCGCCTCAGATGTTCTAGCACGCCTTCCGCTGCGCTTTGAGGCCGCGGATGGCCAAAAGGACAGCCAAAAGTGGATCGCCCGCGGACCCGGCTTTGGGGTCGCTTTCACGCAGGAAGGCAGCCTCATGCAACTGGGTGATCGAGGTTTGCGGCTGACGCTTCCAGGCGCTAACCGCCGTGCAAAATTGGAAGGCATCGATAAATCGGCCACGCCCACGACTTATTTCGGAAAGCCCTTCCGCAGCGCAGATGCGTACGGCCGGCTGCGCCAGGTCGGCGTCTATCCAGGCATCAACATCGTCTACTATGGCCAAGGGCAGAGTCTGGAATACGATTTCGAGCTGGCGGGCGGCGCCGATCCTTCGCAGATCCGCATGCGCTTTGAGGGAGCAGATTCCATCAGTCTGGGTCCCCAGGGAGAAATAGTTCTCACCATCGGCGACCGGCAGGTTACGCAGAATCCCCCCGTGGTGTATCAGCGCCGCGGAGCCGGGGAAACCGTCGGGGTTCCGTCGGCGTACGCGATGAAAGAAGATGGCTCGATTGGGATTACGTTGGGCCACTACGATGTGAACCAAGCGCTGGTGATCGATCCCACGGTACGGTTCACTGCCTACCTGGCTGGAACCAGCGCGGACGTGCCCGTCGGAATCGGACACGATAAGAACGGATCGATTTACATTGCCGGAAACACCTACTCTCCGGACTTCGTCCTGGTAGGGCAAGCCTACACGGGGTTCTTCCTTTCAACCGCCAAACAAGTATTCACCACAGTGATGAATCCACTGGGTCCGCAAGATACCGTGGTCACGTATTCGGGATACTTCAGCGGTAGTTTCGGCGATGACCTGAAGGCCATGACGGTCAGCAACGACGGCGTATTCTACCTAGCGGGCGTCACCGATGATTTCAATTTTCCGGTAACCCCTACCGGGTACCTAACCGCTAATGGCGGAGTACGGCGAAGCTTTGTTTCCGTGATCGATCCAAAGCTTCCAGGAACGGACGGCCTCGTATACTCCACCTTCTTCGCGGGAACCAAGACGGATGAGCCGACTGGAATCGCTTTCGCCGGAGGCAAAATATACGTTACTGGCTTTACAACTTCAGACGATTATCCGGTGACCGCCAACGCGTATCAAGCCACTCGCCCCGGCGGAAGCTTTGACGGCTTCGTGGCCGAATTCGATCCGACGCAAAGCGGAACTGCCAGTCTGATCTCGAGTACCTATTTGGGCGGCGGAGGGCAGGATATTCCGAGAGCGATAGCAGTTGCAGCGGACGGCCAGGCTTACGTTGCTGGATACACCCGGTCGGTAGACTTCCCGACAACACCGAATTCTTTCCGTCCCTTCTATGGGGGGGGCGGCGAGGCGTTTCTGACCAGGCTCGATTTGGCCGCAAATACTGTAACCTATTCGACGTTCTTGGGCGGATCCGGCCAGGATCAAGCGACCAAGATACTGGTGGAGCCATCCGGCAGGGTGGCCATCACCGGATTCACGCTCTCCGATAATTTTCCCGTCACTTCCAACGCTCTGCAGAGTTCACAGGCAGGAAATGGCGATGCGTTTCTGACCATTCTGAATCCCGGCGCACCGGATTTCACGACCGCACTGGTTTACTCCACGTACCTCGGCGGAACCGATAGCGACGTGGCTTACGATATGCGGCGGGATGCGGTGGGTAAATATTATCTGTGCGGATACACGTTGTCGCTGGATTTCCCCACGCAGAATGCGCTGAACCCGACTTCGTTCCCAGGCAACAGCATTGACGGGTTCGTGTCGGTGATCGATCCTGCGGCGGCGCCTCTCAAGAGCTTGATCTACTCCAGCCACATCACCGGACCGGGATATCAGATCGCATATGGGGTGGACGTAGACGCGCAAGGAAATATCTACGTGACTGGCACGGCTCTAGGCGATGTCTTCGGCGGGATGGGTGCAAAGTCACCCGAGAACAGCAACCTGAACGTGTTCCTGCTGGTATTCCAACCCTAGCGCTCATCTTGCATGGCCTCCGCCAATGAACGTCGCAGTCTTGATCCCCTGCCACGATGAGGCACCCACGATCGCGGGCGTAGTCGAGGCTTTTCAAACGGCTCTACCTTCCGCAACGATCTACGTTTACGACAACAATTCCAAAGATGGCACTCCGGAGATTGCCAAACTCGCCGGAGCCACGGTGCGCCATGAGCCGATGCAAGGAAAAGGCTCGGTGGTCCGCCGCATGTTCGCCGATATCGAAGCCGACTTCTACGTCCTTGTGGATGGAGACGGTACCTACGACGCGTTCATCGCACCCCAGATGCTGGCCATGGCGTCGGAACAGCGGCTGGCTATGCTCGTCGGCCGCCGCGTCCCGACATCATCCGGAGCGTATCGCCCGGGGCATGAGATGGGCAACCGGATTTTCACGGAATCTGTCGCGATCCTGTTCGGGGCCAGTTTTCACGACATTTTCTCCGGCTATCGAGTTTTCTCGCGCGCCTTTGTGAAATCGTTCCCGGCGTTCTCGCGCGCCTTCGAAATCGAAACGGAATTCACGGTGCACGCGCTCACGCTTCGTCTCCCGGTCGCTGAAGTCGAGACGATCTACAAGGAGCGTCCCGAGGGATCGTCCAGCAAGCTGAACAAATACAAAGATGGAATCCGCATCTTGTCGACAATAATGATGCTTTTCAAGAACGAGCGTCCCTTTGTCTTCTTTTCGCTGCTGAGTATTCTATTCTTTGCGACAGCGCTGGTTCTGGCCTATCCCGTCGTTGTCACCTTCCTCGAAACCGGTCTCGTCCCGCGCTTTCCCACGGCGATTCTGGCTACCGGTCTGGCGATTTCCGCGCTGATTCTGTTCGCCTGCGCGCTGATTCTCGATACCGTGACCAAAGGCCGCCGGGAGTTGAAGCTGCTCCACTATCTGAATGCACAAAACCGATAATCACTTGGCATCCAGACTCGCACTCGTAAAGATGATTCCCAACTCACGTTGATCCGCCGCACTCGGGATCATGGTTTTGTCCAGGCGAAAGTCAAATTGAGCGAGACCGTTCCCCATCCACGCAGGCTCCAACCTGCGGGTGACCGCGTACTCGCCGGATCGCGAGAATGTCTCCGGGGGAAGAACACGCTGTCCAACGCGCAGGCTCATTGTGATCGTGCCCGAGTGCTGAATGGAGATTTCGGGGATCGTGACATGCACGGTTATCGTTGCGGCTCGTCTGGGATTCTGGAAGGCGAGTGTAAACTCCCGTTTCGTCCATCTCCAGCTGTTTGCTTCCAGGCCATAGAATCCCATGGCCTTCTCTTCAAATCGAGGATCGACGGCCGAAATTTCCTGAATAGGCTCGGAGTCCAGCTCCGGTCCTCCGCCCAGCGTGTCGGGCACAATTTCAACTACCTCTGCGTACGACTCGCCGTTCCGCTGGAAGACGGTATATCGCCTCATCACAGGATGACCTTGGGCCAGGGCCAGCAGAAATCCCGTCGATGCCGCGGGAAAGTGGCGGTTCTTCGGACCGTTCAACACGAATACCCCGCCGCGACGAGTCTCCTCAAGCCACGGAACATGTCGATCGGTTTGGTCCGCCGTGGAATCCCAAAAGAGCTCCCGTGTGCGCACGCGGGCGTCGGAAATAACGAATAGATTGTCTTGCAGTCCCCAATCGAGAACCTTCACATCCCGGCCGGGGAAGTCCGCTTGCAACCGTTTGCTCAATTCGAATACCCCATCGGACCACGGCCCGGTTCCCCCCGTTCTGCGTAAGCCATTCAAGGTCGCAAACTGCCAATACAGCGCGGATCCCATATATACAGCCGCGAAGGCAACAACCGCCAAACGGGCCGACGAGTATCGATGCAGCAGTTCCCACCCAGCCAACACGACCACGATCACCGCAATGGGGATCAGCGTCACGATGTGATGCTCGGCCACCGCAATCCCGCTGAAAAAGAAAATGCCGGTGAATGCCAGAAACGTCAGAGCTGCCGTGCGCGGCAGGAATCCGCTCCTCTGCTTAAAGACGATGCATACGATGCAGCTCGCGGCGATAATGGCAGGAAACAACCACAATTGCCACGACGGTAGGTTCGGGCCGTCCCAGATCGCGCGACGTTCGCCGTCGGCTAAGACGGCCTCTGCGAGCATCCTTACGCGCTCTTGCAAGCGTTGAAACAGGCTACCCGAGGCTGGAAACATACCCACGGCCTCCCATGTGCCGCCGTGCGAAAGCACCTGATACCACAAGAAAGGAAACCCGCCCACCAGCCCGCCGACGGCCGTCCACGCCCAGTGCGAGATCGGCAGCGTGAGCAGGCGGCGCCATGCCGAGATTACTAAAGCCGCGCAGAGTGCCGCGATCAGCCAGGTGTAGTTGGCTCTGGCCCACACGCCGAATCCAACAGTCACCCCCACCCAGAATGCCGTACGCGGGCCCGGAGTCTTAAGGTAGGCCGCCGACGCGATGCAGAGTAACCCGAATGCAGCCATCCAGGGCGAAAACGCCGAGTTGTCCAGCACCGTCATAGCCAGATAAGACGGATGAATCGCCATCGCCCATGCGACGGCCGCTGCAACTGGAGCACTCACCTGACTGCGTACCAAACTGGCGACACCGAAAATCCCGAGTGCGCCAAGCATCGTCGCGACCAGTCGGGCGAGCCCTGCGCTTGGCCCGAACATCGCGAATAGCGGAAGACAGATGTACTCTTTCACTGCGCCAATGTATCGCGCGCTCATCAGCGGCAGGCAGTGGCCCTTCAGGCAGTACCAGGCGTTCGGCTGATGAGGAAGTGGGAATTCGCCGTGGGAATGGCGCAAATGGACGGCGCCGCGCACATCTATGGCCTCGTCATAGTTGAAGCCCGGCTGTGCATCGATAAGGAGTATTGCCAGCAGGCAATACCAGATGACCGCACCGCGGATCACCCAACTCCAGCGTTGGTCCGACACAACGCTACTCTAGCATCGGTCGTCAGTGACTTAGAAAAAGCGGCAGCTAGGCTGCGTTAGATATTTTCGCTTTATTCTTACTGCCGGGAGGACGGCCTCTGCGTTTCAGCTCAGTCATCCATGCTGGAGGGCGTCCGCGCCGGCGACCCCGCCCGCGCGCCAGGCGTTCCAGGGTCATGATGGCTTCTTCAAGTTGGTCACGTTCCTGGCGTAGTTCAGCCAGCATTTTAATTACATCCATTTTGTGAACTCCAGTCTGCCCCCCCGACTGCGAAACAATTCTCGTTACAGTTATGTTAAAAGTGTACCGGAAGGTTTCCGCCACTTTCAAGACTTCTGCATGCCAAGAGTACCAGCCCTCTAAAACTTTACATCCTTAACGGATTCACTTCAACGGATTCGCTTCGCCGAGCGGTCCTGGCGGCGTTTCCAATGAAAATAGAACGGAGCTCCCAGGGCAATTACCACCAAACCGATCCCGGAAGCGCGCGGCGCCGAAATAAGGGTCCGATAAAGAAGCAGTAACGTCACACCCACGAATATTAGCGGGACCCAGGGATATCCCCATGTCCGATAGGGACGCACCATGTCCGGCCGACGCTTTCGCAACACCAGCACTGCGGCGGCAGTCATTCCATAGAGAATCCAACTGGGAAATATCACGGCATTGTACAAATCGCTGTAACGGCCGCTGAGAACGAACAGAGAAGACCACACTCCCAGCAGAAGAATGCTGCTAGCGGGTGTCCGATAAACAGGATGGACTTCTCCAATCCGCCGAAAGAAATATCCGTCTTTGGCCATGGCGTATGGCACTCGCGACCCCGATAAGATCGAGCCATTTAGAGCGGCAAAGATGGAAATCATGGCGGCCACGCTCACGGCGGCCGCTCCGTTTGAACCGGCGATCCGCCGCATCATGTCGGCTGCGACGCGGTCGCTGGAGGCAACTTCTCCCGCGTTCAGAACGGAAAAATACGCGAGGTTGGTGAGCAGATAGACTCCAATGATGGCTGAAACTCCGGCAATCAACGCCAATGGGAACGTTCGCTGAGGGTTTTCGACTTCCGACCCGAGCATTCCCGCGTTATTCCAGCCGTCATAAGCCCACAAGGCCGCGACCAATGCCACAAAGAATCCAGCTATCCCGCCCGGGATAGGACTAGTAGAACTGGCAAGATTCGCGATATGAGCTTCGCGCGAAAGCAATCCAGCGGCGATTACACCGGCAATGAGGATCACTTTTAGTGCGGTGACGGCGACTTGAACTCGTCCGCCGGCTCTCACCCCGCGATAATTCACGGCTGACAGGAAAAGAATTAAGCCGATGGCCAGTAACTGCCCGTAGCGAATCTCGAGAGGCCCGCCGCCCGGACCGATCGGCCAGGGTATGACGTAGAGGGGCGTCTGCAGGCTGGGCAGGAAATCGGCCAAATAGGAGTAAAACGCGGTGGCCAAAGCGGCTATAGAAGCGCTTTTTGCCACCCAGGTTTGCGTCCAGGCGTAGAGAAATCCGAAGAACGGACCGTAGGCAGCCGTCAGGTAGGCGTACTCCCCGCCGGCCTCGGGCATGGCCGCCGACAGCTCTGCGTAGGTGAGCGCTCCGAAGAGCGACAAAACACCTCCGAAAACCCACACCGCGAACACCGCGCCGGGCGATCCGACGGCCTTCACCATGTCGGTTGGAACCAGAAAAATTCCGCTGCCGATCACCGTGCCCATGATGATCGCGACGGTGGTCCAGGGGCCCAGAGCCCGCCGCAGGGCCGGCTGGTGAGTTTCAGGAGTTGGCATGGGAAGGCTTCTCGTTCAGAAGATAGGACACCGCAATACCGGTGGCGAAGGTCATGGAAGTTCCGATCAGTACGTACCAGGTGAACGCGATGGGTGTCGCGAATCGCACGTAGAGCATGACCGCAAGACCCGCGATCATGCCGCACATGGCCGCGATCTCGCCCACCCGGCGGGTCAGCAATCCGAGCAGGAACACGCCCAGCAGCGATCCATACAGGATGGACGCGATTGAGAGTCCCGCCTGCAACACGCTACCCCAGTTTCGGGCGAACAGGGCCACAGTCCCAAGAATTACGCCCCACGCCACGGTTGCCAGTCGCGCACGCTTCAACCATGTGCTTTCGTCCTGAACCTTGCCGAGCGGCCGGAGAAAATCCATCACGGTAGTGGACGCGAGCGAATTCAGAGCGGCGCTGAGATTAGACATGGCGGCGGCTAAGATGGCTGCGATGATCAGGCCCGCAAGGCCGGGAGGAAGCTGATCCCAGATAAAGCGCGGATAAATGCTATCGGTAACTGCTGGTGGAGTCCATCCATTGTCTTTGTAGAGCGTGAACAGGCACACTCCGACGATCAGGAAGAGGGTGAACTGGATGAAGATCACAACCCAACTGCTGAGGAGCGCCGCACGGCTCTGGCGCTCATTCTTCGCCGCAAGAAGACGCTGAACCAGAAGCTGTTCGGTGCCGTGGCTGGCTGTGGTCAGGAAACATCCGCCGATAATTCCGGCCCAAAAGCTGTACGTCCGGGTGAAGAATTCCGCGGGCGCGGCCAGCCGGAAATCGAAGACTTGCAGTTTGCCGAGCGGCTCGACGACCGCGACCACGTGACCCCATCCGCCCGGGATTTCGCGCAGCAGAAGTCCCAGACTGAGCAAGGCGCCCGCGACGTACAACCCCATTTGCACCACGTCCGTCCAGATCACCGCCGTCATGCCGCCTTCGTAGGTGTATAAGAGCGTGAGACAGAGCAGAACGGCGATAGAGGTCATCTCGCCGGTCCCCAGAACTACCGAGATGACGATGGAGATCGCAAAGACGCGGACTCCTTCGGCCAGAGCCCGAAGAATGAGAAAGGTTCCGGCGGTGAGCCTCCGGATGCGGGACCCGAAGCGGATTCGCATCAGTTCGTAGGCTGTATACATCTCGCCGCGAAAATACGCCGGCAAAAAAAGTGTCGAGATCACGATCCGGGCCATAAGGTATCCGAACACAAGCTGCAGAAACCCGAAATTGCCGTTAAACGAAAGAGATGGCGTGCCGATGATCGTCAGCGTGCTGGTTTCGGCGGAGACTATGGAAAGAGAGATGGCCCACCACGGGGCACGCCGGCCGCCTAAAAAGTAATCCTTCAAGGAGGTTTGCGAGCGGCGAAAGCGCGATCCAAACCAGGTGATCCCGATCAGATAAGCCGCGATCACCCCTAAATCGAGCCAGCGCATGTGTAACAGTTCAGGATACGCGAAAGCCGGGCCCCGCACTCGAAACCGCATGGAAACCCACGAGCCGTCCCCGGTGTCTAACCGTCAGGAAGTGTAACGGCCGAGCAAGCTCAGGCGAGGGTGTACCCTGAGAGAAAGGGATGTCGTAGCGATGAAACATGAACTGCTAAGAACGGTCACTGCCGTCGGATTTGGCTTAACTCTAGGTTGGGTATTAGCGGCCCAGGAGCCCAAGAAAGAATGGAAGGGCGGCCAAGAGGAATACAACCTATTCCAGGCCTTCCAGAAAGCCGACACTAAAGGAAAAGTTGAGGCGCTGGACAAGTGGAAGGCAGCCTTTCCCACCAGCGATTTCGCGGAAGAGCGCGAAGAACAATACTTAATCGTCTACCAGCAGTTAAATATGAACCGGCAAGCCTTCGACAAGGCTGCCGAGATCCTGAAGACCCGCCCGAATCACTTCTACTCGCTGTCTGCCATTGAGCGGCTGGTGTTTGCCCTTCCTCCTCCGCCCAAGCCTGCCGACCTGGATACCGCGGAACGGGTCTCCAAGTACATCCTCGAGAATCTGGACACCGCTTTTTCGGCATCGAACCGGCCTACCGACGTCAAGGAGGCCGATTGGACCACCTACAAGCCGGCTATGCAGAACGCCGCGCAGGCCACGCTCGCCCGGATCTACGTGCAGCGCAAGGATCATCCCAAGGCCGAGATTGAGCTGACCAAATACTTGCACATGGATCCCACGCAGGGAGCCACGTCATTGTCGCTGGGCGGCGAGCTACTAGCGCAGAACAAGGAGCATCCGGAAAAGTTAGCACCGGGCCTGTATCATTTCGCCCGGGCAGCGGCGTACGACGGCCCAAACAGCCTGCCCGCAGCGTCGCGCAAGGATGCACTCGACTACCTGACGAAGACGTATACGGCGTACCACGGTTCGAACGAAGGCTTAGATAAGCTGCTGGCCCTGGCCAAGAATAATCCGTTCCCGCCCGAGGGTTTCACGATCGAAAGCATCCAGCAAATCTCGGCGAAGCAGGCGGCTTCGCAAGAGGAGTTCTTAAAGGCCCATCCCGACCTGGGACTCTGGCAGACCGCCATCAAGGAACCCCTGACTAAAGACGGCGGTGACGCATTTTTTGAGATGAGCATGAAAGGTGCGCTGCTGCCGGGCGGAGCCAACGGGGTAATGAAGTTCAAGGGCAAGATCATCTCGATGACGCCGGAGACCAAGCCCAAGCAGATCGTCCTGGCGCTGGAGCAGCCCAATGTTCCGGACGTCACCCTGGAGCTGTCTGAAGCATTACCCGGCAAGATGGATCCGGGGGCGGAATTGCAGTTTGAGGGCGTGGCGAAATCCTACACAAAGCAGCCATTCATGCTGGTATTGGAGACCGAGCCGAACAAGATCGAGGGCTGGACGGGCAAGAACCCGCCCAAAGCTCCGGCCGGCAAGAGTAAGGCTAAGACCAAAGCGAAGTAACGGGGTTGCCTAAACACGCCAGCTTTAGATATACTCCGCAGAGTACCGCGCGCAACATCTAAACTAACTCAATCGCGCTGGAGGTTGCTGTGACTTTGAACTATCGCACACTGACGACGATCACGGCAGTTGGGCTGGGACTGGCTCTGGGCTGGGGCCTGGGCATGCAGCCGATCGAGGCGCAAGCACCAGCCGCGGCCCCGGCGAAACAGAACTGGAAAGACCAGAAAGAGTTCGACCTCTATACCGCGTTTACCAAAGCCACCGGCAAGGGAAAGGTGGAGGCCTTGGATAAATGGAAGCAGGACTACCCCACCAGCGATTTCGCGTTTGACCGCGAGGAAGCTTACCTCGGCACGTATCAAGAGCTGGGCATGACGCGTCAGCAATTCGATAAGGCAGTCGAGATCCTCAAGACACATCCCAACCACTTCTTTTCGATCTACGCGATAGAAACCGCCATGTACCAACTGATGCCAGCGCAGCCGGCGGATTTGGATACCGGTGAGCGGGTGTCCAAATATGTCCTAGCCAATCTGGACGCGATCTTTGATCCCGCCAACATGCCCAAGACCATGAACGCCGCGCAATGGGGGCAAACCAAGCCGGTCATGCCGCCGCTAGCGCAACGCCAGATCGCCTGGATAGCAGTGCAGCGCAAGGATAATCCCAAGGCGGAAGTGGAACTCACCAAGTTTCTCCAGATGGACCCGACCCAGGGACAGTTCTCCTATTTCCTCGCGCAAGCGCAGTTCAACCAGCGTCAAACCAACCCCGAGAAGCAGCCCCCCGCGATCTTCCATTTCACCCGGGCAGCGGTGGTAGAGGGACCGAACGCGATGACCGCCGATAACCGCAAGACCGCGCTGGCGTACGTGACGAACCTTTACAAGCAATATCACGGCTCCACCGATGACTTCGACAAGGTGCAAGCGGCGGCTAAGGCCAGCGCATTCCCGCCCGCAGGGTTCACGATCGAAAGCGCTCAAGATATCGCCCGAAAAAAGGCCGAGGAGCAGGCCAAGCTGGATGCCGCGAATCCGATCCTGGCTTTCTGGCGGGACATCGTCCGGGAACCGCTGCAGAAAGACGGCGATTCCTACTTTGACGCCATGAA
>Ga0105248_10002282_pt1 | contig 21224 bp, 22 predicted proteins | sample KBSS34metaG_FD_81524 | JGI IMG/M metagenome (GOLD analysis project Ga0105248, IMG submission 81524) | Switchgrass rhizosphere microbial communities from Kellogg Biological Station, Michigan, USA - KBS S3-4 metaG | ecosystem: Host-associated > Plants > Roots > Rhizosphere > Soil | place...
CGACCCTCGCGTCCCTCGCCGCGAAGATCCGCAAGAACCCGCGCACCCGCGACACCGACCTCGGCGCCGTCGACCGAGCCGTGACCTACCTGACCAACAACCACCCGTACATGCGCTACGACACCCTCATCCCTCCACGGTGCAGTCGTAGGTGTCGGAGGCTGGCTCGCAGCCCGCCGCGCTGACCTGCCAGCCCGACGGGAATCGAGCCAGGAACACCACGTCCGCGTCGAAGGCGACCCGCGCCTGGGTTCCCCACACCTCGACCGAGGCCGGTATACCGCCGTGCAGGCCCAGGTCCGGCAGCGCCTGGGAGCACGGTTGGCCGCTGGCCGACTCCAGGGCGCTGCGGGCTGATTCGGTCAGCAGCGCGCAGGCGGCCTCGCCATCGCCCCGCGCAAGATCCTCATGGAACGACGTGGCAGCCGCGCGGGCCTGGCCCTCCCAGCCGCCCGGACCGCATCCGACCAGCGTGACCATCGCTGCGAGGACCAGCAGCCATCCGCCGACACCGAGCCGAGCCCTCCCGCAAGACACACGACGACCGGTGCGCGGACGGGCGGCCCCTGTCCCGATCATCACGTCATCGCTCACCATTCCCACCGCAGCTGGGCGGGCGGCCCGCCCCTGACGATCTCTTACCGTCGCGCCAGCACGGCACATGCGCAGCGAAGACCGCCTTCTTCTCGTAACGGCCGTCGGCAGCACGAACCGTGCCTACCCCGGCGACAGCTCGATACGCCTCCGCCTGGAACCGCCCCAGGGGGGTGTCCCCGTGACGTCCCGCCTCACCGCCGACCAGATCCGCGCCGCCGGCCGCGCCGAAGGCGTTCTCGCCGCGCTGCTGGTCACCGACGGCCCGAACGGGGCCGCCGAACGGCTCGCGGTCCTCGACGCCGACGAGCTGCGCGAGGTCGTGATCCAGGCCGTGATGTGGCTCGGCATGGTCACCGTCCGCCAGATCCACCCGCACCGGCACATGGCCGTGATCAACCGTTTGGCTGGTGAGCTGCGCGCCGGCGCCGAGCACGTCGCCCGAACCGACGGCCAGTATGAGGACTGCCAGCTGGGCCGGCCGCATGCCATGGAAGGTGAGGCGCCGTGACGCCCCGCAGGCCCGCGCCCGGCCTCGCCTGCATCGCCGGCCGACACCTGGCTGCGTCCGCACCGACGCGGGGGCCTGCCCGCCTGGCTGCTGCTCGCTCCCGCCGTCGCGCTGAGCGCCGTGCTCGCCGCCAGGCTGGTCTACATGGTCTGGATCAGATTCCACTCCTACGATGCGTTCCTGCAGCGCCAGAGCCCGCCGTCCAGCGCGCAGTACAGCCGGCTGGCGAACGGCGACAACGCCACTTACCGGACGATCCTGGTCCGGACCCTGGTCGTCTCGCTGTCTGTCACGGCCCTGTCCTGCCTGGTGGGGCTGCCGACCGCGCACGCGATCGCGCGGTTGCTCCGGGGTGCGGCTCGGTCCGCGGCGCTGTTGCTGCTGCTGGTCCCGTTCCTCGTCGGCGAGACGGTCCGTGCCTTCTCCTGGCTGAACCTGCTGGGCACCGACGGCGCTCTGCCCTGGGCTGCTGCGGGGCCTCGGCCTGCACCGGCAGCCTGCTCGGCAGCAACGCCGCGATCGGCGCGGGGCTGCCGCAGCTGCAGGTCCCGCTCGCCACGATCGTGCTGATCACCGGGCTGCGCAAGGTACCGCCGGACCTCGAACGCGCGGCTCACACGCTGGGCGCCCGCCGCTACCGGGTCTGGTGGCACGTCATCCTGCCGCTGGTCCGCCCGAGCCTGGCCGTGGCCGCCACGGTGACCTTCGCGCTGAGCATGACCGACTACGCGATGGCCGCCTCTCTCGGCCAGGGCAGCCGGCCGTTCGTTGCCAACTCGGTGCAGAGCATCTTCTTCAGCCAGGGCAACACGTACTTCGGCGCCGCGTTCGGCACCGTCCTGACGTCCAAGGCACGGATCCTGGGGTTCCCTCGAGCTGATAAAGGTTGTCCGCGCCGCCGTAGCCCTTTGCGGGACGAGCGCCACTGACCACCTTCGCGTTAGCACGTTCTGCAGGTGCGCGCAACCGCCGATGAGGCCGTGGCGGGCGGTGGGCTACCGGACGATGAGACCTCCTGCACACCGCATTCGGGGGGGATCATGCAACCTTCTGTTGACTCATGCCCGGGCCCGGGCATCGACGGCCGCGCTGGTGGCCGGCGGCGGCCACGCACCCTGTTCGGCGTGGCGGCCGCGGTCGTGGCGGTCGTCGGCCTGGTCGTCGGCCTGGTGGTCGGCGCCGGCGGCGTACCCACGGCGCCGACCGACCCCTCGGCTGCCGCGGGGAGCACCCTGCCGGCCTCGGCTGCCGGCCAGTCGCGCTCCGCGGGCATCACGTTCTCGACTGTCGCCAGCACGAGCGGGCCCGCGCCGCTGAGCGCGCGGCGGATCGGCATCTGGTACAGCCCGCCGTCCGACCAGTACACCGCGGCGTCGCTGTGGAAGTTCGATCCGGTCAGCCACTCGGTGCCGTCCGGTTTCCGTACCGACTACGTCAAAATCGGCTCTCTTCCGCCGTATCCAAAGTCCTTTCCGTTCACCTACCGCGCGTCGGGAAACAGGGTCTACACCCAGTCGCCCACGGGCTATCGGGGCACCATCACCCTCGATTCCTACTCCAGCTCCCGGGGCATTCTCTGGGTTCACTGGGACGGCTACGCCCGGGTCTGGTACAGCTGCGCCTCCTCCGCATTTCCCGCGATCTACCGCGTGTACTGCTGATCTTCTCGGCGCGGTGCTGCCATTCGCCCCGTCCTGACGCGGCAGTGCGACGCCGGCCCGGCGGCTACCTCACCTCCGCCGGGCCGGCTTCCTCGTGGGATTCCCGCGGGCCTGGGCTACCCGGCTACGGGGTGGCGATCGTGAGCTGGAAGGGCGCCGTGGTGCCGATCGGGTCGATGCCGAAGGAGGTGATGATGGCGCTCACGGTCACAGTGGACGTGCCCACGGTGCTCGTGGAGCCGGCGGTGATCGTGAGGGTGGCCTGACCGCCCACCCGGGTCTGCGCGGGCGAGAAGGTTGCGGTGGCGCCGGCCGGCAGTCCGCTGACGCTCAGGTCGACCGGGGCACCATGCAGATTGCGGCTCGCGTCGAACGTGATGGTGGTCCGCACCTGGCCGCCGGGCTGGATCGTCGCGGCCGTCGTGCTGAGGTTCATGGTGTAGTAGGTTGTCGGATCGATCAGCGTGCTGCTGACGCTACGGGCCGGTGCCGCGTCGGCGGCGAAGGCCGGCAGCGCCATGACCGGTCCCACCAGCGCGGCCGCGGCCAGCAGAGCGGAGCCGACCAGCGTCGTCCTCGTACGACGTCGCATCGTGTCCTCCCAGATCTCGCCTCGCCGACGCCCGTCCGGGCAGGCTCGGCCCAACAGATGCCGTCCCGTGGACGTGACCCGGACGTGCCACCGCCGTGCCGGGCGGGGCGGGGCGCGTCAGGTCAGGCGCTCGCGGAGGAAGGCGGCGACGCGGTCGCGGGCGGTGGCGGCCGAGTTGGGAGGGTTCAGGCGGACCTCCCCGGTGATGACCATGTGGGCGTTGCGTGGGTAGTGGTCGGGGTTGGCGGGGCCGGAGTCGAGTTCGATCACTTGGAAGGCGCCGCCGAGGTGGTCGCGCAGGGTCTCGAAGCGGGCGGCGGGGCTGGCGCCGTCCTGGCTGAAGCGCAGGCCGAGCAGGCACACGTCCTCCTCCTTGGCCCGCTGCGTGATGGCGGCGAGCTCGCCGTCGGACATGCCCGGGTCCCGTCGCCGCGAGGCGCTGATCGGGAAGGGGATCGAGGGCTGGCTCCCGACGGCGGCCAGGACCATCTCGTCGGCGGCGGCCGCGAGGGCGAAGCCGCCACTGAAGCACATGCCGATCACGCCGACGCCGACGCCGGGGGTGCGAGCGTTGAGGTCCCTGGCCAGCGCCCGGGTGAAGTCGGCAACCGGGCGGTGGGCGCCGCGGGCGAATGCCTGGAACTCCCGGGAGATGCAGACGCGGGGAAGCGTGCGCACGAGCGCGCCCATCCCCAGCGGCTGGCCCGGCGTCCCGTACAGCGACGCCACGGCGACGGTGAACCCGTGCTTCACCAGGAACTCGGCGAGCCCCAGCACCTCCGGCGTGGCACCCGGCAGCTCGGGTAGCAGGACGACGCCGGGGCCCGAACCCTTCTCGTAGACGTCGTGGGTCACTCCGGCCGCGCTGAACGCCGACCGCGTCCATCCCGTGAGATCGCCCGTCGGTGCCTGGCCCATGCGGATCCCCTTCGTCGGGAGCGTGACCTGCGCTGATCGTGCCGGACGCCCGTCGTCCGACAACGGCAAGGTACGCCTGGGACCCGGCGATGCCCTCAGGACCTCGGGATACCCGTCCGGCCGCGCCCGGCATGGTCGACGGCAGTCGCCCGCGCCCCGTGCACCTGGGCGGCCGCGCGTTGCGGCGTGGGCTGGGCGGGGCCGTAGACGGGCCCGATGCCCAGTCGCAGCCTGCCGCGGCGACGGTGTCGAGCTGGGCGGCCGTCGCGACCCCCCCCGCGGTGGTGCCCAGGCCCAGCTGGTGTGCGTAGAACACCACCGAGGCCAGGGAGGCCCGGGCCGCCGGGCTGACGGCGGCCGCGCGGACCAGGTCGGCGGCCAGTATCCGCGGGATGAACATCTCCTGAACAGAAACGGTGGCTATTGTTTTCCGTGCCGGCGCTATTCTCCGTATACGGTCGTATTCTCGGAGTGCGGGTCGGTCCCCTTATAGGTCAATAGGTGGTCCAGATCGTTGGGCGGATGAGCCGGCCGAGAGGTCTCGGTCGGACCCGTACGGTCCGGCCCAACTCGGTCAGGCCCGGTCCGGGTTGGGGTGGGTCGGCGGGCGGCCGTCCGCGATGGCGCCCGCCCGACGCCGGCGCCCTTCCGCGACCTTCATCCCGTTGTGTCTTCGTAGTTGGTTGGGTGGGTTTGTCGCGCTACCGTCTGCATAGTGCCGGAAAGTGGTAGCGATGTCGCATATCGGTCGGTCACATGCTGTGGCGGGCTCGTTCGAGCTGGGGTGGATCGCCCTGCTCGTGCCCGGCCGATCCCCGGCGCCTGTCGTTTCCGGGCCTCGACGGTGGTCTCCGACGCGTGAACGCGCGGACGTAGTGGAAGTACCGGCTTCACGTCACTGACCACTTCCGGGTCCGGCGTGCACTGCACGCTCTTTCCCGGTAGTGGTCCGGCAGGGGTGGGGGGCAGCTCCATGAGGCGTGCGGGTGCCGCGGGGGTTTCGCGGGATAGTCCTGGTCGGGACGGGCACTACTATCACCTGGACGGGCTGCGCGGCACGTTCATGCTGGTTGGTGTCTTCGTGCATGCCGGCACGCTCGGTCATGACCGGGTCTTCCATGGAATTGCCTATGCCTCCGGCCTCTTCCGGATGCAGGGATTCTTTCTCATCTCCGGATTCCTCTCGGCGATGCTGGTCGGCAAATATGGAGCGGCCCGCACGGTCCGCCGCCGTTTCGCCGCCGTCGGAACCCCGCTCATCTGCACGTTCGTGCTCCTCAACCCGCCCACGCTGTGGATGACCTACAATTTCCACAATGATCCGGATATCTCGTTCCTAAATTTCCTCCGTGGGCGAACTATCCCGAACCCCGAGGGAGAGCTGCACTGGCCGTTGCAGCTGTGGTTCCTGGTCTCCCTGCTGTTCTATGTGCTGTGTACGCCGCCCGCGGTCGCACTGCTGACCCGGCTGGTCCGGCTTCCGCTCTACCAGCGGGCCACCGCGTCGCGAATTCCCGCCATGGCGGCGATCGTGGTGGGTGTGCTGGCCTTCACCATTGTTCTGCGCGGATTCCGCCGGGCCCTAGTCGAACCAGTGCTCGGCACCGGCGGGGTCGGCGACGTGGCCCGGATGACCCTGCAGCACCTGCCGTTCTACTGTCTCGGTCTGCTGCTCTATCTTGACCGTCGCCGGCTGCTGGCCCATTTCCAGCGGCCCGCGCCGATCCTGCTCGTCGCCTCCGGCCTGATCGTGCTCGCCGGCAACCGCGGCTTGATTCCCCAGGCCGGCTACGGCACCGGGCAGGTGCTCGGCGAGACGGTGTTCTCCACCGCCCTGGTCTCCACTCTGCTCGGCCTGGGCGCCCGCACGGTCACCGGACCACGCGCCTGGGTGAGCTACCTCGCCGACTCGGCGTACACGGTGTACCTGTTCCACTTCTTCTGGATCTACATCGTCGCGAACCTGCTCGGCCTGGACACGAGCCTCGCCTGGCCGCAGATGCTGCTGGTCACCGTCCTCGTCATCGGCATCACGCTGGCCATCCACCAGTTCGTGATCGCCCGGTCGGCGTTCCTGCGGAAGATGTTCAACGGCAGGTTCCCGGCGAAGAAGGGCGACACCCGGCCGGCCACCCGCCACGCGCGCCGCCCGGTCTCCGACGTCGCCAGACAACTGCGCGGCGACGACCCGGAAACCACCCTTCCCCTGTCCATTCTGCGCCCGCCGCCCATGGCGGAACACAGGCCCGATTCCTGGGCGGACGCGGAACGTACCCAGCAGCTGTACTGGCTCCCCTGGTAGAGCACCCGCGCCAGACCCGGAGCGGTCTGGCTTGTCGGGACGGGGAGCTCGCGGTAGGCAGTCCCGGGGCCACGCGGTGTCGTCGTCTGCACCGCGTCCGTCGCGGCCTTCGACGGCCAGATCGGGCAGGCCGCCTACTCGGCGTCCAAGGGCGGGTGTGGCCGCCATGACCCTGCCCATCGCCCGGGACCTCGCCCAGCACCGGATCAGGGTGGTCACCATCGCGCCCGGGCTGTTCATGACCCCGATGTTCCAGAGCCTGCCAGACGACGCCATCGCGTCCCTGGGCTCCACCACGGCACCCGGCTGGCGGGTGGCGGCGCTTTACCTTGACACGATGTCAGGGTGTCCACTGGGTGCCGGAGGTGATCCCGATGAATACGACCACTGGATCCCCGCTGTGCGCCCGCGTGGCCACGGCACTGGGTGCCACGGACTCGTCGGTCCGGCTCCAGGCGGCCCTGGCGGCCGGCTCGCATCCCGACGCGGGCCTCCTGGAGGTGCTCGTCGAGCGGTGCGCGGTCGAGCCGGACTTCTTCGTGCGCGACATGCTGTCCTGGGCGCTGGCCCGACTCCCACCGGACGCGACCCTGCCCCGGATTCGTCAGGAACTCGGCTCCGAGCGCGCCCAGGCGCGCAGCCAGGCGCTGCATACCCTCACCAAGATCGATGACCGGAGGGCGTGGGCCTGGATCACGCGCGACCTGCTGCGCGACGCCGACGACGAGGTCGCGCGGACCGCGTGGCGCGCCGCGGTCCGCCTCGCCCCCGAGGACGAGAAACGGGGCCTGGCTGACGAACTGATCCGGCACCTCGGCCGCGGCGACCGCGACGTGCAGCGGAGCCTGAGCCGGGCCCTCGTCGACCTGGGCACCGTGATCGAGCCCGCGCTGGAGGAGGCCGCGGCGAGCCCCGACCCTGCGGTGGCCGCGCACGCCCGTGCCACCGAGGTGATCCTTCGCGACCCGGAGGCCGGTTTCCACGCGGCGATCGACGACGCGAAGCGAGTGGTCGCGCTCGGCCCGCAACGAGCCGCCCCCGCCGCCCCCGCCACCATGGCAACGGCGACGGCCGCGGAGGAAGAGGAGATCGCGGGTTGCTGATCGGTGAGGTGGCCCGCCGCTCGGGCGTCAGTACCCGCATGCTCCGGCACTACGACGCCCTCGGGTTGGTGCGGCCCAGCGGTCGCACCGTCGGCGGGTACCGCGAGTACTCCGCCGAGGACATCCGCAGGATCTTCCACGTGGAGAGCCTGCGGTCCCTCGGGCTCTCGCTCAGGCAGATCGGGCTCGCGCTGAAGGACCCGGCCCTCACGCCGTCCGATCTGGTCAGCGACCTCATCCGGTGGACGGAAGCCCGCCTGGAACGAGAGCAGGAGCTGCTGCGGCGGCTGCGCGCGATCGACGCGTCGGCGCCGGCGGACTGGCCGGGCGTCCTGCGTGTCGTCGCACTCATGCAGGGGCTGGACTCGACCAGCGCGGCCCGTCGCCAGCAGGCCATCATGGCCGGGCCGGAGGGCACACAGGTTCCCGCGGACCTGCTGGCGGACGCGCTGCTCGGCGAAGCCGACCCCCATGTCGCGGGCACCCTGCGCTGGGCGCTTGCCCGATCAGGTGACGGCGGCCTGAGAGTGCTGGCCGTCGGTGCGCGGTCGTCGGACGTCGACATCCGGCGGCGCGCCGTGCTGGCGATCGCCGCGATGCCCGAGGCGGTGGAGGGCGCCGCGACGCTCACCGATGCCCTGGGCGACCCGGATGGGGTGGTGCGCAGGTGTGCCGCGCTGGCACTGGGCAGGCGCGGGGTGATCGCCGCCGTACCGACTCTCGTCGGCATGGTGGTCGAGGGCGAAAGCGATATCGAGGCGTCGGAGGTCCTGGGAACGCTGTCCCGGGATACTGGGTACGCGGACCGGATCGCCACCGCGCTCGCCGACGAACTCGCCGTGTACACCGCCGACTCCGCGGTGCGCATCCGACTGGCCCAGGCACTGGTCGAGCTGTCGGGAACCACGGGGCGGGACGCCCTGCGCCACCTGACCCACGACCACGACCCCGCCGTCGCCCTGGTCGCGTCGACCTTCGTCGGTGTTCTCGACGAGCGGTCACACCGGAATCCAGCCACGGCCGACCACACATCGCCAGATCCGACCGCCCGATCGGGATGATCCGGATGATCGTCGATGACGAGCCGCCCGGTGGTCACGCGGTCCGCCGCCGGCGGAGGGCTCAGCGGCCGGAGAGGCTCCGGGCCAGGGTGAGCAGATCAAGAGTGACGCGCAGCGCCGCGTCGGTGATCCGCCCCCCGCGGTGGCCGTATGTCTCCCGTTCGTCCTCGCCGATCTGGCACGTGCCGAGGGAAAGTCACGGATTCGGGGCGTGGGGCGTCCATCCCTCGGCCATGATGCCCGCGTCAGGGCCGCGGGTGAGTTGTCGACCTTCGTCGCCGAGGTCGCGCCGCCGAGCTGGCTGGCGGTTGCCGCCGGGCTCGGCGCCGCTGGTTCCCCTGGCACTGCCTCGGGCGGCGAGACTGTCGGCATAGAGCTGTATTTGTCGCGCACGACCGGTCACTTTCGGCCATCATTCTTGCCGGGTCCGCGCCGCCCCCGGCTGCGTCCTCGTGGTCAGCGGAGCTCCCTGCGTCCCACAGGTATCAGCATTTCGGCGATCACGGAGTGACATGACCGAGTCCGATGCCATCAAGCCACCGCCGCTGCCCGGACCTCCGGAGACCGCGACACCCGTAGGTCCCCCTCCACCTGACACCCCTTCGTTGGACGCCACTCCACCGGATGCCTCTCGGTCAGCTGTTTCGCCGCCAGCTGCCACTCCAGGAGAGGCCCACGAACCAGGCGCCTCGCCGGTGGAGAACTCGATACCTACAGTCCAGCCGGCGGATGTCCGGCGCGCAGGCCCAGCCACGCCGCCACCGCAGTCGGCGCCGTCACCCTGGATTCCGCCGCAGCTGGGCTCGCCGTATCCGGGCCCGACCTCCCCGGGTTCGCCGCAGCCGGGTTCGCCGCAGCCGGGTTCGCCGTATCCGGGGGCACTGCCGACGGGTCCGCTACCAACGGGCCCACCGCATCCGAGACCGGGAGGCTCGGCGCGGCAGCAGGGATGGCGTCGTCCGGGGATCGTCCTGGCGGCTGTCGCCGGGCTGGTTGTCATTGCCGTGCTGTCCGGCCTGATCACCTCGGCGGTCACAGATGGGCGGGGGCACAGCCGGTCGCACTCGGCGCTGAGCAGAGAGCCGTTCGCCGCGGCGATAGCGGCCCTCGCCTCGGCGTCCGAGGTGCATTACCGCAGCGACGTGACGGACGTGGGCGAGGTCGATGCGCGGGCGACCAGTAACGGGGAACTGGTGGCCACCGTCACCACCGACGGCCAGGCCTACAGCCTGCTGAAGGTCGGCGGAAAGCTGTATCTCAGGCCGCCGGATTCCGGGCTGCCGGGCGTCACCAATCCGGCGCAGACAGCCGCGCTGAAGAACAAATGGCTGACCGGAGGCATCATCGAGGCGCCCCTCGCCTCTCTTGCGACCCAGTTCCTCCCACCCCAGCGGCTCGCGTCGTTGCTGGCTGGTGGGCTGGTGACGGCCGAGGCGGCCAGCGCCGCCCCGATCGCGGGAGTGCGGGTCCTGGCTGCGCAGACCAGGTTCGGCGTCCTCTACGTGACGGAGGAGCGCCCCTACCGGGTCGTGCGCCTGGCGCCCGCGGTTACTCCCTCGCTGACCCCGCCCGAGCGTCATGCCAGCTACTCGCCCACCGCCAGCCCCGCTCCGAAAGGCGGAACCGATTTTCCCGCCGACGGGCCGGCGGACACCGCGAGTACGTACCGCACGCTGCAGACCTACGTCCGGCAGCTGTCCACGGCGGTCAACAGCGATCTGCACTTCAATCTCCAGGGCAGCGGAAACCTGCAGTGCAGCGGCGCGGGCTGCACGGTCAGCGTGGTGGTGACCAACTCGATCAGCACCACCAGCCCGGACGTCTCGATCACGGGAAGCCAGATCACGGCGCAGCTGTCGGCCACCGTCACCGTCGGGGGTGAACCTGCAGGGGGGTGCACGAGCAGCGGCAGCCTTCCGGTCAACCGCGCCGGCACGATCTCGTGTGTCGACCCCGCGGCGGGGCCGGTGTTCACGTCGGTGCAGGCCGCGAAGAAGGCTGCGGCCGAGGCCCAGTCGGCGGCCCAGGGCGGCGTACTCGTTCCGTACTACATTCCCTTTGCGGGCCAGTACTACGTGTATGCCACCGCGCAGGTGGACACCACGAAGCTGGTCAAGGACATCGACCGCGAGGCCGACGAGAGCGCCCGCACCTACAAGGCCCCGCCGAGGGGAGCAACGGACAGGCTCCTGCGGAACGGCTTCGACCCGGTAGAATTCCCCGGAGATCCCACCTCGAACACATACCCCGACGGAAAAGCATACTTCGGACTGGAGGACCGGGGATTGACCATCGCCCTGGACTATGCCAGCCGCGGAGCATATGACTCCCAGGTCATCAAGGTGGAGATCCCGCGGGCGGAGTTCGAGCTCTATTTCGGCAGATACGTGCAGGCCTACGACGGTGTTCCACGGGCCGAGGTCGCCATTCCCAACACCGAGTTCGGTGCCCTCAACCGCTACCCGCGATCGCGGGTGACCTCATGACCTCTCGCGATGACGGTCGCGCCGCCGGCGACACGGGGGAGGCCCTCGTCGGCAGTCTCGTGGAGGGGACGGTGGAGGCTGTCTTCCGGTGGGGAATCATTGTGGACCTCGGGTTTCCCAGCCGTGGCTTCATCGATCCGCTCTACATCGACGATGACGACCCCTACGAGGTGGGCCAGCGAGTCCGGGCCTACGTCGTTTCCGTCGACGCCGATGCCCAGCGAAAACTGCGGCTCCGGCCGCCAGGCCAGACACCGGTCGCCGACCGGCTCCGACAGCAGGGGCACGACGTCTAGCCGAGGTGTGTGCGGAGGGCGTCGGTTGCCAGTCGGCGGGGGGAGTTCTCGTCCTTCTGCTCGCCCGACATCTCGGCGAAGGTCCGTGCGCTGCCGGTGTGTGCGAAGACCGTGTCGAAGCTGTGGCCGTTGCGGCCGCGTGGCTGGGTGGTCAGGGTGCCGTGGACGGTGCCGCTGACAACGTGTACCCCGGCGGCGTCGGCGTAGCCGAGAGCGGTCGTGACGGTGGCGCGGCGGTCGGTGAGGCCGGCCGCCATGGTGAGGAGGCCGGGGATGCCGACGGCTTCCAGGAAGTAGGCGCTGAGCGCGCCGGGTAGGCCATTCATTCTCAGCTTCCTGGACACCCGGGGACATGGTCCGGAACGGCGCTGTGGGCTTGGAGAACGGATGCCGGCTAGCCGGCGGCTCGGGTCTCGGCCTCGCGGGCCGGGGCGCCGGTGACATCGTGGGCGGTGACGTCGGCGGGGGCGGAGCCGCCGAGCGGTTCGGCGTGCCAGCGGACGACCTTCCAGCCGGCCAGCGGGTCGCCGTCGAGGGTGACCATGCCGGTGTTCGCGAGCCACCGGTCCTCGATGAACGCGGCGCCGCGGGCCCGGATACCGACCCAGGTGCGGATCGCGGCGCCGTGGCTGACGACCAGGACGGCACCGTCGCCATGATCCGCGGCCGCGGCCGCGATGCCGGTGATGGCGTTGTCATAGCCGGCGAGGAACTGGTGGCCACTGGGCCCGCCCGGCATCACGTGGTCGAGATCGCCGTGGATCCAGCTGCGGGTGGCGTCGAAGTACCGGGCCACGGACGCCTTGTCGTTGCGCAGCTCCAGCTCGCCTGCGGAGATCTCCTCGATGCCCTCCGCCACCGAGGCCGCGAGTCCCCGGGCCTCGGCGAGGGGTGCCGCGGTGAGCTGCGTGCGGATCAGGACCGATGTGTAGATCGCCGAGATCTGCTCGCCGTGCAGCGCGCCGGGAACTGCCCGTGCCTGGGCGTGGCCGAGGGCGGTCAGCTCGGCCCCCGGCCGCGTGGTGTCGAGCGCACCCACTGTGTTGTGGGGGGTCTGGCCGTGTCGGAGCAGCATCAGGCGCATCGCCCCACTATGGGCCGGCTGCCGCCCCGACGCTGGTCCTGGTGTCGCCTCCCGGGGCGATGGGGGCGGCCCAGTGCAGCGTCCGCCGGCCGAGAGGCTCCGCGGTCTTCGCCGCGGGTTTGCGGCGGAGAGGCATTCGATGGTGTGGAAAACTGGTAGTGAGCTGTGCGGTGGAGGCGCTGACCTCGCCGGTCGATCCGCCGGACCTGGCGGGCTATCTGGAGCTGGCATTGCGGGGTGGCTTTCCCGAGCCGGCGCTGCGGCTGTCCGCGGCCCGCGGCCAGGAGTGGCTGGAGAGCTATCGGCGCGGCCTTGCGGGTCGATGTGCGCGGGGTCCTGCGCGACGGTGATCTGCTGGGCCGGCTGCTCGACACGCTGGTCATAGCCCAGCGCCGACGCACCGCGGCCGCGCATCCGGTCCTTCCGCCGGCCCGCGGATGGGAGTCCGCGTGCGGTGCGGTCGGCGAACTGGCTACGGCTTCTCGCGGGTGAGTGCCTGGGCTGTCTGCTGGGGGATGGCGCCGCTGGGGGTGCGCCGCCGGCGGCGCCAGGTGCGGGTGTCGCGGGGTTGGGCGTACAGCTCGGTGTGGGCGGCCACGCCGCGCAGCAGGGCCCGTTCGCGGGTGATCTCGGCGTCGAGTTCCAGGCCGAGCAGGATGGACAGGTTCGACAGCCACAGCCAGACCAGGAAGATGATGACGCCGGCGAGGGTGCCGTAGGTCTTGTTGTACGAGCCGAAGTTCGCCACGTACACGGCGAAGCCCGCGGACGCGGCGAGCCAGAGCGTCACGGCCAGCGCGCTGCCCGGGGTCATCCACCGGAAGCCCGGCCCCCGCACGTTCGGCGTCGACCAGTACAGCAGCGCGATGACCATGGACGCGAGCACGGCGAGGACCGGCCATTTCACGTACGACCAGGCGTGTAGGGAGTGCACGTCGATCCCGAGCACGTCGCCGACCCGGTCGGCGAGGCCGCCGGAGATGACGACGATGCCGGTGCACGCCGCGAGCAGGATGACCAGCAGCACCGTGACGGCGAGCCGCAGCGGCACGACCTTCCAGGCCGGGCGGCCCTCGGGCACGTCGTAGACCACGTTCGCCGCCCGGATGAACGCGGCGATGTAACTCGAGGACGACCACAGCGCGCCGACGAGGCCGACCGCGGCGAGGATGCTACCGGTGCCGGGGCTCTGGCGGATACCGGTGACGGAGTCGTGCACGATGTCGCGGGCCGATCCGGGGGCGAGCTGCTGGACGTTGGTGAGGATGGTGTCGGCCGCCGACTGGCTGATGAACCCGAGCGACGAGACCAGTACCAGCAGCGCGGGGAAGACCGCGAGTACGCCGTAGTAGGTCAGTGCCGCCGCGCGGTCGGGCAGCTCGTCGCCGCGGAACTCGCTGATCGTGCGGCGCAGCACCGCGAACCACGACCGCGGCCGCAGCGGCGGCGGCGCGTCGGCCCCGGCCGATCCCCCGGTGCCGGTGCCGGTGCCGGCGCCGAGGCCGGCGCCGGTGATGGTGCCGGTGATGGTGCCGGTGATGGTGCCGGAGCCGGACTGCGCGGTCGGCCCGCCGGTCGGTCCACCGCCGGGGGCGAGCAGGACTCCGGGCGCCGCCGGCCCCGTGTGGACGGTGAGGTCCCGCGGTCCGGCACCCGCCGCCGCCCGCTTGCGCTCCCGTCGCCGACGTCGCCAGCTCGCTGCCATGACCATCCTTTTACCGTGCCGTCCCAGGCGAAACCGCACCGACCGCCAGGATCTCCGATCGGAACGGGCATGTCAGTGACACGTCCGGATACGGCCGGGCCACCCGACCAACCGGAGGAGAGCGCACATGAGCAGCGAGGAGCTCGCCGAGTTACTGGCGAAGCAGGCGATCACCGAGCTGATGGCCCGCTACTCGCACGCGATCGACCGGGGTGACGCCGACCTGCTCGCCACCCCGTTCACCGTCGGCCAGCCGCCGACTGGTCGTTGCCACGGTCGTCGTCACCGGCGCCGAAGGCTCCACAGCTGGGAGGCGCGCTCGAGCAGGACCGCCGACTCCGGCGTCAGGTCGCTGCGGCGGCTCTGCCGGAAGCTGGCCGTGACCCTGCGGGCGAGCGCCGCGTCGCTGCCGACGGCCCGGGCCAGCTCCTCCACCCGGGCGTCCAGGTTCTCGCGGGGAACCTGCTCGAACGCGAACCCGCTCGCGACCGACCCCGCGGCGTCGAGCTCCTGGCCGAACAGCGCGACCGCGGCGGCGGTGACCGGCGGCAGGTTGCGCAGCAGCAGGGTGAGATGGCCACCGCCTGGATGCACGCCCGCGGCGGCAAAACCGCGGACCTTGACGTCATCCGCGACGATCCGCAGGTCACAGACGAGCGCGAGGTTGATCCCGGCTCCCACGATGAAGCCCCCCACGCCCGCGATCGTCGGGATGGAGGAGTTCTGGAAAGCACAGAAAAGATCGTAGATGGACCCGAGCGTGGCGTAGTTGGCCTCCTCCAGGGGATCCTTCCCCACCGACCGCAGCAGGTCCAGATCCGCGCCGGTGCAGAAGTTCCGGCCCTCGCTGGTCAGCGCCAGGGCGCTCACCTCCGGATCGGCCTCGGCGTCACGGAGCGCGATGGACAGTGCGGAGACGAGCCCGGGAGTCAGCGCGTTCGAACGGGGGGCGTGCAGCCGCACCCAGGCCACCTGATCGCGCCGCTCCACCGTGAGGTCCGTCATTTAGTAATCCTTTCTCATCGTCGAGTGGGACCACATCCGCACTGACGGCGGTGCATCCGTAGTACGGTATACTTCTTCCGTAGCCGCCTGGAGAGGGGTGTGACGGTGGACATCTCCCGCCGCATCGGTGCCGTGATGGCTCTCGAGCCCGCAGCGCCGGCAATCGCCCAGGATGGGCACTGGCGATCGTGGGGTGACCTGACCGCCCTGGGCGGTCAGGTCACCGACCTGACCCGCGACATTCCGCAGGACGCGGCCGTCGGTCTCGTAGCGCGTAACGACGTGGCGATCGTCGCCTGCCTGCTTGATCTGTTCGCCCGGGGCCGAGCCGCCCTGACGCTGGACCCGCTGCAGTCGGATTCCTCCCTCGCGGCCGAAATCGTCGCACTTCGGCCGGCGTTCGTCCTGCTCATCCGATCGGACTGGGAGCGGGAGGGTATCGCGGACGTGGTGCGCGAGGCCGGTACTCGGGCGATCGTGGTCGAGTGCGGGACCGTGCCGCGAGCCGAAATCGTCGAGAAGGGTGAGTCTGTCGCGACGGGTGGCCCGGGCGAGGCCGGTGAGTACTGTCGGCTGAGCGCCGGGTGCGCCGTGAGCCTCAAGACGAGCGGGACGACCGGGCCGCCGAAGCGGATCGAGATCAGCTACGCGAGCCTGTCCGCGTCGATCACCGCGGTCCAGAAGCATCACGGGAGCCGGTCGGAGTCGGAGGTCGCGCTGCGGCCCGGCGTCACGATCCAGATGCTCGCCCTCGCGCACACCAGCGCTCTGCAGTCGCTGTGCGTGACGGTCGCGGACGGGCGCCAGCTCGTCCTCATGGAGCGGTTCGACCCGACGGCCTGGGCGAAGGTGGTGCGTGACTACAAGGTCGTCACCACCGGCGTTCCCCCCGCCGGCATCCGGATGGTGCTTGACGCCGGCGTCGACCCCAGCTGGCTGCAGTCGCTGAAGTCGATCCGGGCGGGCGCCGCGCCGCTGGACCCGGCCGTCGCCGACGAGTTCCTCGAGCGCTTCGGCGTGCCGGTCCTCAGCGCCTATGGCGCGACGGAGTTCCAGGGCCTCGCGAGCTGGACGCTCAAGGACTACCGCCGCTATGCGGCGACCAAGAAGGGCGCGGTCGGCCGCGTCCATCCGGGCGTCGAGGTGCGCGTCGTGGACACGACGAGCAACGAGGTGCTCCCGACCGGCGGGGTCGGCATCCTCGAGGTGCGGACCGAGCAGTCCTCGCGCGGCGAGCCCCGCGAGTGGATCCAGACGAGCGACCTCGCCCGCTACGACGAAGACCGGTTCCTGTGGATCCTGGGCCGGGTCGACGGGGCGATCAACCGCGGCGGGTTCAAGGTCGACGCCGCCGAGGTCGCCCGGGTGCTGCGCGAGCATCCGCAGGTCGGGGACGCGGCGGTCGTCGGCGCCCCGGACCGGCGCCTCGGCGAGGTCCCGGTCGCCGTCGTCCAGCCGAAGCCAGGGGGCAGCGTCCCCGAGGAGGCCGAGCTCAAGGCGTGGGTGCGCGCCCGGCTCGAGCCCTACAAGGTGCCGACCGTCATCGTCGGGCTCGAGGCGATCCCGCAGACGATCGCGATGAAGCCGGACAAGCGGGCCATCCTCGCGCGGCTCGGGTACTCGCCCGACGGTGAGGCCCGGGACACCGAGGACGGGAAGGGCTCCCTCGACCCGAGCAGGGTCCGCGCGACCGAGGCCAGCGGCTCCGCCAGCTAGACCGGAACACGATCGCCCGTGGCGGTGGGGGACACCCACGGCCACGGGCGATCGTGTTGCTCGGCGCCTCGGTCAGTCGTCGAGCCAGGCGGTCGCGGTCCCGGACACGACCACGACGTCGTTCTGGTTGACGGTGACGACGTCGAGCGCGACCAGGGGCTTCCCGTCCTGCTCGAGGAGGTCGCGAACGGTGGCGGTGCTGGTCAGGGTGTCACCGGGGTTGACCTGCGCGGTGAAGCGGATTCCGAAGGTGGCGAGCCGCCCGTCGCCGACCCAGTCGGTGAGCATCCGCCCGGTCAGGCCCATGGTCAGCATGCCGTGGGCGAAGACCCCGGGATAGCCGGCCACCTCGCGGGCGAACCGCTCGTCGGTGTGCAGCGGGTTGTAGTCCCCCGACGCGCCGGCGTACTGGACGAGCTGGGTGCGGCTGAGGTCGGTCACGACGACCTGGGAGTGCGTCTCCCCGACCTTGAGCGCGCTGCGGCGCAGTGCCATCAGGCGTCCTTTCCCTCGTGCGGGAACCGCTGCACCGACACCGTGCGCACGGTGACGACGAGCTCGCCCGCGGCGTCACGGAACTCGGTGGTGTACGCGGTGAACTCGAGCCGGCCCGAGCGCCCGGACTTCGACCAGGTCTCGTCGGTGTCGCCGCGGCGGGCGGAGAGCACGTCGCCGACGAGCACCGGGCGGTGGTAGGTGAAGTGCTGCTCGGCGTGCAGGCCCCCGCTGCCGGCCGGCATCGTGCCCGCCTCGGCCGCCGAGCCGTACCACTTCTGCCCGGGCTTGGGGCGCAGCGGGTAGTCCGGGTCCCACTGGGCGCTCGCCTGGGTGAAGGTGGGCGGAGCGAGCAGGCCGCCGGCGGCCTGCGCGGCCGGCGAGTCCGGGTCCCGGTACACGGGGTTGTCGTCGCCGATCGCGCGGGCGAAGGCCAGTACGTGGCCCGCCTCGATCGGGAACCTATCCACACTCATGCACGTGCCTCCTGGGTACGCCGCCGGGTCCGTCCGTGTCCGTCTGTGTACGTAGGCCCACGGGGCGCGCGCTGCCGCGCCGGCGTCCGGCTGCTCGCCCGCCGTGGACGCGAGGGTCGCTGCCCTGGGCCGAGTAGCTTATACCCCACTTGGCGCCGGTGGCTCCACGTGCTGCTTCGATGCATCTGGACCGGCATGTGCAGTATCCTGAACACGAACAAGGGGTGCGGAGAAGCGGTCTTTTGGGCATTGTGTGGATATGCGCGACCATGCGCTGTGTGCTCCGGTGCCCGCACTCGGCGCCCCCTGGTGGAAGCTCCGCGCGGTGAGCCCTCGCGAGCCGCTTCGCGGCCCTGAGCGCGGCACAGACGAGCAGGAAAGGACATCCAGGGATGGGTGCACTGGACGGACGCGTCGCGATCATCACGGGCGCGGGGCGCGGCATCGGCCGTGAGCACGCGCTGCTGTTCGCGCGGGAGGGCGCGAAGGTCGTCGTCAACGACCTCGGTGGTGCCGCCGACGGCTCGGGCGCCGACGTGACGCCGGCCCAGCAGGTCGTCGACGAGATCACCGCCGAGGGTGGTTCCGCGGTCGCCAACGGCGAGGACATCACCGACGCCGACGGCGCCGCGCGCCTTGTCCAGGCGGCGGTCGACGCCTTCGGTGAGCTGCACGTCCTGGTCAACAACGCGGGCATCCTGCGGGACCGGACGCTGGTGAACATGAGCGACGCGGAGTGGGACGACGTCATCCGCGTCCACCTGCGGGGCCACTTCATGCCGCTGCGCGCCGCCGCCCGCTACTGGCGGGAGCAGAGCAAGGCCGGCGCGGCGCTGTGTCCCTCGATCATCAACACCTCCTCCACCTCCGGCCTGTTCGGCAACGTCGGGCAGGGCAACTACGGCGCGGCGAAGTCCGGCATCGCCACCCTCACCACCATCGCCCAGCTGGAGCTGGAGCGCTACGGCGTGCGGGTCAACGCGATCGCCCCCGCCGCCCGCACCCGCCTGACCGAGAGCGTGCTGCCGGCGGAGGACGACGGCAGCGGCTTCGACCCGACCGACCCCGCGAACATCTCCCCGTTCGTGGCCTACCTCGCGACCGAGGACTGCCCCATCGCGGGCCGCTCGTTCTACGTCCGTGGTGGTTCCGTGTACCTGTTCCAGCCGTGGGCGATCATCGACAAGATCGAGACCAGCGGCCGCTGGACGCTCGAGGAGCTCGCGAAGGAAGGCCCGCGCCTCGCCGAGGTGCCCTTCGCGCTCGGGCGCCCGGGCGCCTGAGGCGCACGGAAGGCCCGGCGGAAGGCCAGAAGGCCGGATGGGAGGAGATGGCAGTGAGTGAGCAGGTGCCGCTCGTCGACTACCTGGTTCTGGACGGCGCGCCGCATCTCGTCGCGCAGGAGTGCGTCCAGTGCGGTGCACGGTACTTCGGCCGGCGCAACGCGTGCGCGTCGTGCGAGGGAGCGGAGTTCCGCGTCGTCGACGTCCCGGTGGAGGGCGAGCTGCGCGCCTTCACCATCGTCAGCTTCGCCGCCGAGGGGATCGACGTCCCGTTCGTCGCGGGCGTCGTGGACTGCGGCGGGACGAGCGTGCGCGGCAACATCGTGAACACGCCCCCGGATCCCGACCACGTTCGTCTCGGGATGAAGGTGCGCCTGGCGACGACCTCGCTGGGCACGGACACCCAGGGCGTCGAGGCGGTCGGGTTCGGGTTCGAGCCGGTGAGCTGACGCTCCCGGAAGCTCGCGAGTGTCGGGAGACGCTAATGTCGGAGAACGTGTGGATCCTCGGCATCCACATGACGAAGTTTGGCAAGCATCCCACGCTGGACGTCGTTGACCTCGGCGCGGAAGCCGCGCGGGGAGCGCTGCGCGATGCGGGGATCCGGATGAGCGATGTCGGCGTGCTCGGCGCCGGCAACCTGCGGGGCCCGGGCGGGTTCGGCCAGGCGCTGCAGAAGCAGATCGGGCAGACCGGAATCCCGGTCTTCAACGTCGCGAACGCCTGCGCGACCGGCGCGACCGCGCTGCGGGTCGCCATCATGGCGATCAAGGCCGGCGAGACGGACATCGGCCTGGCCGTCGGCGTCGAGAAGCTTTCGGGCGCGGGCCTGCTCACCGGTAACGAGCGGCCGAAGACCGACTCCTGGACGCCGGAGGGCCGGGTCGGTGCGGTCGCCGCGCTCGACGGCCGGGTCGGCACCGACACCATGCCGGGCGTGTTCGCACAGATCGGCATGGAGTACGGCCACAAGTACGGCGGCACCAGCTTCGAGCTGTTCGCGCGGATCTCGGAGAAGAACCACGCGCACTCCGTGCTGAACCCGCTGGCGACCTACCAGAAGAAGTTCACCCTCGAGCAGATCATGAACGACGTCATGATCGCCTACCCGAACACCCGGCCGATGTGCTCCGCCAACTGCGACGGCGCCGCCGCCGCGGTCGTCGTCAGCGAGAGCAGGCTGCGGACGCTGTCCCTCGAGCAGCAGCGCCGCGCGGTGAAGGTCAGCGCGTCGGTCCTCACCAGCGACCCGTGGTCGGAATCCTGCCAGGTGCTCCCGGACGTCAACACCCTCACCCGGGCCGCCGCCGACCAGGCCTACGAGCAGGCCGGCGTGGGCCCGGAGGATCTCGACCTGGTGGAGCTGCACGACTGCTTCGCCACCGCCGAGCTCGTCCACTACGACAACCTGCGGCTGTGCGAGCCGGGCGGCGCGGTGGACTTCTTCGAGTCGGGGGCGACCTGGCGGGACGGCAAGCGTCCCGTCAACGTCTCCGGTGGCCTGGAGTCCAAGGGGCACCCGATCGCCGCGACCGGCATCGCGAACATCTGGGAGGTCGCGACCCATCTGCGCGGGGAGGCCGGCGAGCGCCAGATCGAGGGCGCCCAGGTGGGCCTGGCCCACGTCATCGGGATCGGCAACGCCTGCGGCGTGCACATCCTGGAGAAGGCCGCGCTCTGACAGGTTCTTCGCATGACGGCCGCGGGCCGCGGGGACGGTGGGTACGACACCGACTCCGCGGCCCGCGCCGCGTCCGCGTCCGTGCCAGGGCCGGCCGGCGCGAGCCCATCCGTCAGCACGGCGGGTAGGTCCGCGCGCCCGCGGTCCACGTCGCGCGGACGGTGGCGGCGCTCGGCGCGGCGAGTGCCGGCGCGAGCGGGGCGTGCAGCAGGACGAGATCGGCCCGCGCGCCCGGGGTGACGCGGCGGAGGGTGC
>Ga0105248_10002284_pt1 | contig 21220 bp, 16 predicted proteins | sample KBSS34metaG_FD_81524 | JGI IMG/M metagenome (GOLD analysis project Ga0105248, IMG submission 81524) | Switchgrass rhizosphere microbial communities from Kellogg Biological Station, Michigan, USA - KBS S3-4 metaG | ecosystem: Host-associated > Plants > Roots > Rhizosphere > Soil | place...
CCGTTGAAGTTGATCACTCCATCGCCATTCAGCGGGCCGAACACATACTGAACCTGACGGATCCAGTTCCCGCCAAACGCGATCTGATGCTTCCCCTTGATGATGTTGAAATCGTCGGCCAGCTGGTACCCGGTAGTCGGATCGAAGGCTGGATAGGAAGTAATCGCCGCACTGGAAGGCCCGCCCGTCATCGAGATCACGATGTGCCCGGGAACCAGGGTGTGCATCTTAATTCCAAGACTCGGCCCGTCGAAAGTGGGCGTCTGGGTCTTGGTTACAGCCGACCGGTTGAAAGTCGCGCGGAAGGCGTTGATCGTCGACGAGTTCAACACCCAGGTGTGACCGAATACTCCGGAATTCACCAGGTCGTCCGCGCCGGAAGAAGTCATGGAGAGCGGATTCACGCCGTCGTAGGGCGTCGGCTGCAGCGAGTGCGCAACGAAATAGCGCAGGAACACCGATTGCGTGGAGCTGATCTGATAGTCGCCCTTCGCCACTCCCATATGCTCGTCCTGCGCGGACTTGGTCGAAAACGCTTCCCTGCCGCAAGATCCGTCCGTCGGAACCGGATAGAACTTGACCATATTGACCGAGGGCGTGCTGAATAAGGTTTTTGGAATTTGGTTTCCGACGAAGGGTAGTCTGCTTGCTGCCACCGAGGAGCTCGCAGGATCGTACAGCTGGACCGCGTTGGTCTGACAGGTTTTCGACGCGATCGTGCTGAAATCGCCGGACATCATCTGCGCCGTCGGCACGGTACCGTTGGCCGACGTCGGATTCGATCGAATGATGGTTCCCTGATATCCGGCGAAGAAGAATAACTTATCCTTCTTGATCGGTCCGCCCACCGTTCCGCCTAATTGATTGCGCTTGAGCGAATCGCGGACCGGCTGGAAGAAGTTCCGCGCGTTGAACTTGTAGTTGCGGACGAACTCAAACAGGTCGCCATGAATCTCATTCGTGCCCGATTTGGTGATCGCGTTGATCGCACCCGCGGAATGCTGCCCATACTGCGCCGGCAGAGAACTGGTCTCCACCTTGAACTCCTGCAAGGCATCCGGGAATGGCAGCGGCAGAGCCAGGTTGTTGAACGGATCGTTATGCGTCCCGCCATCCAGCGTGTACGTTGCACCGGTCGCCATGCCGCCCGCGATGCTGATGGGAGCTTCGCCGGGATAGTTCTTCGCCGACACCAAATCAGCCGGAGGGGCTAGCGATGCCGCGCCCGTCAGGTAGATCAACTCGGTAGGATTGCGCCCGTTCAGCGGCAGATCCACCACGCGTTGCGAATCGATCACCTGCCCGACGCTGGTGGTGTGCACTTCCACCATGGTTGTCGCGGCCTCAACCAGCACCTGTTCGGTGACGGATCCGACTTTGAGGACGGCGTCGATGGCAGGGTTGGTGTTTACCTGCAGCACGATGCCGGTCTGTACGAAAGTATTGAAGCCTTGCTTGCTGATCTCGAGCTTGTATGGGCCAATCGGCAGGCTGGGAACCACGTACCTTCCGTCCGAGCCGCTCACGGCGGTCCGGACCAGCCCGGTATCGGTTTGAGTGAGTTTGACCTGCGCTTCCGGAACCGTTGCTCCGGTCGGATCCAGCACGATGCCGGATACCTGAGAAGTTGCAGCCGACTGCGCCCACATTCCCGCACAGCTAATAACCAAAAGAAGCACAACGCGCGCGGTTACACGCACTTGCATATATGAAGCCCCCTCTGAGCGTTTATAAAAGAAAACTGTGGAACAGTATGACAGCGCAGGATTTCGAGGTCAAGGCTTAAGTCGGCAGACGGCTGGTCTTGGATCGCCGCACCCATTTGCTTACCGAAACCGTGCTGCCGATCAGGCACACCACGGTGAAGCCGATCATGAACCACTCGAATCCGGCCGACCGGGCGATGCGAAGAATGCCACGGCCGTAGTGAAGCGCCGCGAGACCGATCAGGAAGAATCGCAGGCTGCGAGAGACGAAAACTACTGCGAGTAGTCGGATGCGGGGATACTGAAGCGCGCTTGCCGCCGCGACCACCATCGTGAACGGAAAAGGCGGAGGAGCCAAACAAGCAATCGCGATGCCCATGGCCGCTCGCTGCTTCATCTTCGCCATCACGTATTCCAGGCGTTTGGGATGCAGCACCCGCGATAATCCCTCCTGGCCGACTCGCCGGCTAACCAGATCCAGCAGAACGACCCCCATGGTCGAGCCCGCGGCGGCCGCCAGCACGTACCACAGCAGTCCTCCACCATCGCGGGCCACTAAGTACACCAGAAGAATATCGTTCCCGAAAGGGAGGAACAAGAAGGACGAATCCAGTACGCCCAAGAGCACCAGGCCCACGGCGCCCAGATGCAACAGCCAGCGAAAGGTTGTCCGGAACAGAGTTGGTTTACCTTACGGGTTGAAACGGAAGTGCAGGACCACCTCGCTGGATACCGCCATATCGTCAAGCCGTGCCGGATGGAAAGTCCACTTCCGCGCAGCCGCGAGCGATGCATTAGCCAGGCTCCAATTCGGGGGATCTCCGTATTCCACAATTTCGGCCCGTTTTACTGCGCCGGATTCCGCCACATACACCTTCACCGCCACCGAAGCGGGCTGGAACAAGCCTTGCATATCGAGCGTCCTCAACGTTGGCTGCGCCTGGTACAGCGGGACTGCCGCCGTGGTCTGTTCTTGCTTCCGTAAACGCCGGAGCAGCGGAACTTTCCCGATGACGCGAACCAGCCGGGAATCTGAAACCGGCTCCGCCACCATGGCAATGGAAGGATCGTGCTGAGATGTGGGCGGCTGAGCCACGCTCGGCCGAACGACAGTCGCCGCTTCGGCACGCTCTACCAAACTTGGCGCGGCGGGAGGAATGGGACTAGCGACGGCGATTGATGCAGCGGGCGCCACCGGATTTACCACCTTGGTGATCTCCACCTGAGCTTGCGCGATTGGGATTTGTGCGGGCGCTGGGGTTGCCGGAGCTGGGGTTGCCGGAGCTGGGGTTGCAGCCCGCTTGTATTCCGGATCTACGGCTGGATTTCGAGGAATCACCGCTTGGGCCGGCAAATTCATCACCTGAACCAATCCGCTGGCATTCGGCTGCGTCGAATACACGTCCATACGAAAGGTCACGTCTGGACTCTTCGGCTCATATGTAATGCTTCCGGCCGATAACTGGGACGGGCCCAGATCCCGATCGGTCTGAGCATTGCCATCCTCTATGTGAAGCACAGCTCTGGCGGCGGCATGCACCGTCGAGGAGTTCTGGTCCCACAGCAGACGGAGCGCGGAACCCGCCCGCTCGACCGTCAGATGTAGATATTCAGGAGGCTTCCGGTCGGGCGCAGCCAGCAACGGCTTTGGCGCCTTCAAAGTCATGCTGGCGCTGGCGGCAAGAACAAGCGCAGCTGCAACCGCTGCGACCATCCAGCTCGCCTTGTTCACCACTGTCTTGCTAACAGCCGCTTTGGGGACAACAAGACTGGCAGGCTCCTCGGTGGGCTTCTCGTCGTGTTCCACCGGAGGATCACACGGTTGAGCTTCCGTCAAAGCCAGCACTCGAGGCTGTTCCGGCTGCGAAACGGGGGCGGTCTTGCCTGCCATCGTCGACATCCGCGACGACGGAAGCGCAAACTGATGAATGCACTTCAGGCTCCCATCCGCTTGTGCGAAAAAAGCCGCGATGCCTGGAACTGGGCCCAGCATCAGAAAAACTGCGGAGCCTGTCTCGAAACATCGTCCAAACAGGTTGACGTCTGGCTCCTGCAAGGTGAGTTGCTCGGACCGGGTTTGGCTGCGAAAGATCCCCAGGCTTGCCGACTTATTCTTCTTAATCGCTTCTTGAAGATGGGAGAAATCGGACTCCGAGAGTACGTAGGATGGTCCCGAGCGATGTTCTGATTCCACCTGCTCGAATCCGTCAATCCAAAAAGTTGTGATGTCGTCCCCGGTTTCGGTGCGTCCAAGCAGAATTCCGCCGATTTCCAGGCCGCGGCGGGGAACCCGCTTGAACCCGATCCAGCATTCGGCTCCTAGGCGTCGTATGACATCGGGCGGGACATGGATGGCGAATTTACGCTCGGATTCGGACCAAGCACACATCGGTTGTCCAGCGGAAGACAACGCCGGATGAGCCATACTTACGCAGATTCATCCGCCCGGTAATCGTTTCGACTGTATTTTTTCAGGCTCGTCCTTGCTTATGATCCGGATGACCCGAAACCGCGCGTACCTCGCTCCTAGTTTCCCAGTTCGCCTTCCTCCCATTCGACGGGCTCGTAGTGGGCCAGAACCAGCTGGGCGATGCGATCACCCGGCCGAATGGTGTACTCCTCCCGTCCGAAGTTGATGAGGACGACACGGATTTCGCCGCGATAGCCCGGATCGATGGTTCCAAAGTTGGCGATCACCGAATGCTGCAGACACATGCCGCTCCGTGGCCGCACTTGCCCCTCGTATCCCTTGGGAATCTCGATCGCCAACCCCGTGGCAACCGCTTTCGCGCCGCCCGGCGGAAGCGTGATTGCCTCAACGGCGCGCAGGTCGAGTCCCGCATCTTCGCCCGCAGCATAGGCATAGGCCGGCAGCATGGCCTCGGGATGAACTTTCTTGATGCGGATCTTCATCGAGTCCCCGATGCGGCGATCTGGTAGGCGCGGCTGGACTCGAACCAGCGACCCTCAGCTTAGAAGGCTGATGCTCTATCCACCTGAGCTACGCGCCCTAATATATTGCACTTTCAATGACTTACGGACACTCAATGCTAACTTTTAAACATCAAAAACTAGCTGCTAGATGCTCAAACTGGACCCAACTTTGAGCAGTTACCAACGTGGTTTGAGCATCTAGCAAACACTGGAGAAAACATCGACTGAAACACGCAATCAACCCGCGTAGAGTAACACACGCAACGGCGATTTTCAGCGCATACTCGCACACAACGCTAACGGCTGTAGCCAGGCGAAGTAATCGTCCAGAGTAGGACAGTCGGTCGGAGCTTTATCGCTAAACCAAGTGCCATCCGCGTAGAAGTAGAGGATGTGCCCAGTAATCGCCCTCGCAACCCTTCAGCAGCGTCCCGGACTGGTCGAGGTCGGGTACCAGGTGTGGCGAGACTAAAAACGGGAATCCAAATGGTAGCTATAGACCTACCAGAACTCACAATCTAGCCTGGATCGCAGAGTATATCCCTTTTGGGTGTATACTACTCAGACCATTTGCATTCAAATTTACACTCGGCTTAAATGCCGCGAGGTAGCCAGATGTCTAGCGCAAAACTGGTTTTTCTCTTTGTAGCGTCATGTTTAGCGGCGTTCGGAAGTGTGATCGTCGTTCCAAATGCCAATACAAGCACTGCAGGTGGCCAAACGGATACGGCGGATGGGACCGGTGACTTTCGAATTCAAGAGCTTCTTGGATCGGGTCAGTTTGCCTCCATCGGAGGCCCTATCCTTATCGACCAGTTCTCGTACCGTGCCGCTCCGGGAACAGGCCCGCTGCCCTTTACCATCACGTCTTTTAACGTTTATTTGTCTACTAGCTCCAAGTTCCCGAACACGAGCGGTCCGCTCATGAGCACCACCTTTGCGGACAACGTCGGCCCGGACAATACCTTGGTGTATTCTGGACCCTTTACTGCTAACTCACCCGGTTGCGCAGGTCCCGCTGTATGTCCGTTCGACGTCTCTGTCACCTTCACGACGCCGTTCTTGTATAACCCATCTCAGGGCAGACTCCTGCTTGATCTCAATATCACCGGTTTCACTGGTGGCACCGGTAAGTTTGACTCCGTGAGTTTTGTTGGGCCTCCCAGCGGTACCGGTGGCAGTATCGCCACGCTCGACGGTGGATTGCTTGACGCCACTGGCCATGTGAATTTCAGCGGAGATATTGTCCAGCTGCGCTACACGGCGATTCCAGAACCCGCGTCTGGAGTACTCGTATTCATGGGCGCAGCGGCTCTAGCTGTGATGAGACGCCGTCGCGCCTCCCGGTTGGCTCGGCTTGGCTGATGCCGCCTCAAACGCGAGTCGCTTCAGGTGCTAAGCCTTCTTTCGTTTCTTTTCTTGGCTAACACTCGCGGCGGTTTTCTCCCACTTCTAAGTGAACCAGGGCGTTGCTTACGCCAAACAGGCGAGGTGAGTCGACCGACGCAGAATCTGGCTCACTGCGGAGCCGTACCACCGCTTACCTGTCGTGCGTGTCTTTATTCGTTCTGCGTTTAGCACCGTCGCGATCTGTCGAAAGCTAGTGCCGGATTCTCGAAGTGCCTTCATCTGTGCGATTACGTCAGCTTCGCCAGCTCGAAATCCGTAGAGCTTACGCCCTTCACATTTGCCATGTTGTGCCTTAGCTCTCTCACTGGTCCCGCTGATGCCCTCTTCACGGAAGACCTTAGACACTTTCAATCCATGCGCTTCCGCGTATGCTCGTATAGCAATTTCTTGACGCTTGAAACCGTCTCCCTCGATCTGGCCCCGACCGCTGACGCGGAGGTATGCGAATGCTCGAATCATGGTGGAAGGCTAACCGCTTAGAACCGCTCTAACGAGCTGATTGATGCTCAAATCGATGAACTGAAATGTTAAGTTTATTATTCAAAAAGACTTAGCAGGAATCGTTTGAAGTGAAGATTAGAAGGCTGATGCTCTATCCACCTGAGCGACGCGCCCAAACTACAGCCAATTCAATAACTTAATTCTACCCTCTCTCCTCTGCAAAATTCTGTGAAACATTGGCCCTGGGCTAGACCTCTGTTATTAGATGTCCGAAACAGTTCGTCCTTTCAACTTGTTGCTTGTTGAGGACAACGACGCCGATACCCATCTGACAATTACCGCGCTGCGGGACGCCCTGGTCCCCACTCGAATTCATCTGGCGAAGGACGGCGAGAGCGCCATTGCGTTCCTGAGGCACACGGGGCCCCACGCGGCAGCCCCATCTCCGGATTTGGTGTTGTTGGATCTCAATCTGTCCGGTATCGACGGCTTTCAGGTTCTCACTGAGATAAAGTCGGATCCAGACTTGAAGAGAATCCCAGTGGTCGTGATCAGCGGGAGTGACCGGACCGAAGATCGGCTGCGTGCGTACGAACTGCAGGCCGCCGGCTATCTCACAAAACCAGCCGAGCTCGACAAGTACTTCACTGCCATCCGGTCTCTCAAGGATCACTGGTTCCACACGCTTTCCGTTCCGCTCAAAGACTCCGGCTCCGCTGCATGATTTGCAGCCTGACGCAACGCCCTAAAACGGCCCTTAAAACAATGCTAGTGTTATATGTTTAGGGGGATGCGATCATGGCGTTCGCTCTGCGGAGGATCTTTCTAGTTCTCCTAGTCCTACTGAACCTGTTTCATACATCCGCATGGTCTCAGCAGGCGATTACCGGGCTTAGTATTACTATCGTCGAAGGTGAAGGCGCCATCAATAACGTTCGCCAGCGCGTCAACCGCGAGCCTATCGTCCAGGTGGAGGACAACAACCGCAAGCCAGTCGCCGGAGCGGTGGTGATTTTCCTTCTGCCGGACTCGGGCGCCAGCGGAACCTTTACAGACGGCTCCCGCATGCTGATGACAGTGACCGATAACCAGGGCCGCGCGTCAGCCCGCGGCATTCGTCCCAATGCGCAGAGCGGGCCGATGGTGATTCGCGTAACCGCATCCTTTCAGGGTCTGACGGCGAGTTCCGTGATCACACAAACCAATGCCGCCGCGGCCGCCGCCGCATCCGGCGCGGGCCTGAGCACGGCGGCGAAGTGGGCCATCATTCTGGGAATCGCAGGAGGCGCCGCAGCGGCCGGAATCGTTGTCGCGACGCATGGAGGCAGCACCCCCGCCTCTTCTACACCCCCACCGATCGTTATCACGCCGGGCACTCCGACCGTGGGAGGACCCCAATAATGTTACGCCGAATCATCCTCGGATCCTGGCTGCTGAGTGCCGCGGGCGCGGCGCTGGCGCAGATAGACGTTCCGCAATTAGGCTGGGTCCCTGACGGAACCCGTATCCGGCCGGTGTCTGGGATCCCCGCGTCGGCTTCCATAGGTACGGCGGTTGCCACGCAGGATTTCCTGCGAATCGCAGCGTCTGCGTCGCGCAACTATGTGCTGGTGTGCGCCACCGATACGGGAATCGTTTCCGTTTATCAACCGGAGACAGGCCTGACTCCGGTGAGCGGAGCCGGAATCGCACCGGATTCGATCACACTGAGTCCCGGCGGATCCGCTGCGGCCCTGTGGTTTTCCTCGATTAAGCAGGTCCAGATCGTCACAGGTTTGCCGGAAGCTCCCGCCATTCGACAACTGGACGCCTCCTTTTTGGGATCGTCGCCGGACGCGCTCGCGCTCAGCGATGACGGAGCATGGCTGGCCGGAACATGGACAACCGGAATCTACGCTTTCGGCCCCAATGGCGAGGTCAACCGGCTACCGCTGGAAGATCGCGTAACAGCTCTGGGATTCTTCCGGGGAACATATGACATCGCAGCCGCTAGCACGGCCGGCTTGCTAAGAGTGACGGGTGTCGGCAGCTTCGTACAGGTATCCAGTTTAGCGGCCTTTGCGGATTCTTCTCAGTCGGCGGCGGCAGTAGCCGTCACACAAGACAACAAGATCGTCATCACCGTGGATCGTAGTGGTTTCATCACCGCCGTACAAATCGAATCCGGCGCGGCGACCACCATGGACTGTGGATGCAGCCCCGAAGGACTTTTTGCAATGGGGCCATCGGCATTCCGGCTAACGGGCTTGCAGGGCGGCTCGTTCAAATTATTTGATGCGACTCTAGGCGAGGTTCTCTTCGCACCCTTGGCGCTGGTTCAGAGCGCCGAAGGAGCCGCCCAATGAGACGGCTAGCCACGCTCGCGTTGATGCTGTGGGGCCCCGCACTCATCCTTTCCGCCGCGCCATCGTTCGTGATTACCACCACGTCGCTGCCGCCCGCGATCTTCGGGCAGCCGTACGCGCCAGTGACTTTGGATACGACCGGCGACCCAGGTCCGATAGCCTGGTCCTTCCCTGCTGGGGCGCCTGCGCCCTCCGGATTCGTCGTGGGACCAGCTCCCGTCATTACGCAAGGCATCTTCTGTTACGGTTTCCCGTCGCAAAGCGGACCTCCGTTGTGTACAGGCTCCGTTCAGACTTTCCCGGGCGTGTATAACTTCATCGTTCAAGCCACCTCACTGTCCACGGGTCAGACCGCCACAAAACAACTCACGATTGCCGTCGTTCAGCAGCTGCAAATCATCACGGCGACCCTGCCCGACGCTGCTGCGAATCAACCTTATGCGGTTCAAATCGTGACCCAAGGTGGAACCGGACAGTTCGCGTGGACGGTGCCCTTCGGCACACTACCCGCTGGAATGGTGCTGGATCCCGCAAATGGAACCCTGGCCGGAACTGCGCCTAACGTCACGGCGACCTACAATTTCACGATTCAGGTCCAGGATCAGGTCACTCTGCAAGTCGCGTCGCGCCCTTACGCGCTCAACGTGCAAGGTGGGATCGCCATCATCACGCCCTCGCTGCCCAATGCCTACGTGAATCAGGTCTATTCATTTCAGATGGAGTCCACAGGCGGCCGGAGCATGGTTTGGTCCATCCCCGTCGGCTGGACACTGCCGCCGGGATTCAGTATCTCGAGCGCCGGCCTGCTCACCGGCTTCGGACTGGCCACCGGGATTTTCCAAACCCGGATCCAGGTGATGGAGCAAGAATCTCAAGTGGTCGCGACCCGCGATTATACGTTTTACATCACGCTGGGGCCGCTGGGCATAGTCGAGAGCACTGTGCCTACTGCCAATCAGAACTTGCCCTATCGAGCTACTCTCACTCCTTCAGGCGGACTCCCGCCCTACCGCTGGAGTTTCGATATCCCGAGCCCGCAGAGCCTGACCATCAGCCCAACCACTGGAATCATCACGGGAACGCCGCCAAATGCCGGAACTTTTGCACTGCCAGTATCCTTGCGTGATGCCACCGGCCAGATATTTTCTCAGTCGTTCGCGTTCAGCGTGCTACCCGCAGTGTCGATCACCACAGCAGCGCTTGGCAGCGGCTTGCCGGGCGTGCCCTATGCCGGCACCGTCTCCGCTAACGGAGGAGCACTTCCCTACCGCTGGAGCATATCCGCCGGCACGCTGCCTCCCGGGCTGAGCTTGAATGCGGCCAGCGGACAAATCACCGGCACCCCCTCGGCATCGGGAGTATTTCCATTCACCGTACAGGTGACTGACTTCAACGCCGTAACGGCTACCAAGAATCTGACCATCACTATCGGAGCGGGTCAGTTGTTGACCATCACCACTACGTCGCTTCCGGATGGCGCCTTGAACCAGACGTATTCACAACAGCTGGCTGCCACCGGAGGAACCCAGCCTTTGACCTGGACGCTGGGTAGCGGATCGCTGCCGACGGGCCTGACCCTGGCCGGCACCGGCGTCATCAGCGGAACGCCCACCATTCTTGGAACCTTCTCGTTCGATGTGGTCGTGACCGATGTCAATCAAGCCTCGGCGCGAAAGAGCTTGACGATCAACATCGCCAATGCCGCGACTCCGGTAACCATTACCAGCGGCAACTTCAGCGGCTCTGTGCTGTCAGCGTTTTCGCAAACCGTGACTGCCTCCGGAGGCACCCCGCCGTACACGTTTTCTATCCCTTCCGGCACCCTGCCGCCGGGGCTGAGCCTCAACGCTACAACCGGCGTAATCAGCGGTACGCCGGGCGCGGGCGGGACCACCACATTCACGGTTACGGCTACCGATGCCCGCGGCCAGAGCGGCAGCAAGACCATCTCCATCAGCATCATTCTGCCACCGCCGCCCCCGGCCTCCATCACTCTGGGAACTACGACGCAGCCGGCAGTCGGCCTGACCACCAGCGCACCCTATCCGCTGGAAATTACGGGTGTCATGACCCTCACCTTCGCCTCCTCTGTAGGCGGCACGGGTGAGGAGGCGCGTTTCTCCGATGGCAGCCGCAGCCTGCAATTCATCGTGCGCGCCAATGCGACCCAGGCCATCTTCCCCACGGTGGCGAATCCCGCTATTATCACGGGTACCGTGGCGGGAACCATCACCACTACAGCGAGTATGTCCGCGGGCGGCCAGAACGTTACCCCGAGCCCGGCGCCCACCAAGACCATCACGATTGATACGGCGGTGCCGGTGATTACTTCGGTCGCGCTGCAGCAAGCCACCGGCGGGATCAATGTAGTGGTCCAGGGCTACTCCAACACGCGCGAAGTATCCAGCGGAAGTTTCACCTTCTCGGTATCGAGCGGGAACACACTCTCTCAGGCCACGCTCTCAGTGCCGCTGACGTCGGCCTACACCACCTGGTTCAACAACTCGGCTTCGAACGCGACCGGCGGCCAGTTCAGGCTGACCGTGCCCTTCAGCGTCACAGGCAGCGCCACGGCGGTGACGAGGGTATCCGTCACGCTGACCAACTCGAAGGGCGCGTCGGCCGCGGCGAGCTCACCGTAGATATTGGGAGTATGAAGACCGTTTCCGGAAAGTGGGTAGCGATCGTGATCGGAGTCGCGATCATCATCGCCGTCGCCGCCGGCTGTTACTGGTTGTATCTGGACTTTCAGTCGGCCCCGCGCCAGCCATAGCTAGGTTGGACTATAAAAGCTCAGGCAATTGTCCCCTTGCCGAAGCACTCTCATCTGCCGCAGCGCCCCATATGATTCCGCGAGCTTCAGGCGCACACTATGCTGAGCAATAACGAGCTTTGGCGGCTGCGCGCCTAGTTTCGTTAAAGCCGTCTCGTACTCAGCCGCCAAGTCATAAGGAGGGTCCAGAAACACGATATCCGCGCGGATCCCGCCCAGCAGCGCAGTCGCCCGCCCCTGCAGCACTTGAGTACGCGTCTCGATATCGAGAGCCTTCAGATTCTGACGAATTACATTCACCGCTGCCCGATTCGGCTCCACAAAGACGACCCTGGATGCACCGCGGCTCAGCGCCTCAATGCCGACCGCGCCCGAGCCGGCATACAGGTCGGCGAATACTACGCCTGCAATACGTGGCGCAAGAATGTTGAATAATGACTCACGCAGACGATCCGGCGTCGGCCGCACGTCGAGCCCCGGGACGCTCTTGAGCACGCGGCTGCGGAATTCTCCTCCGATTACCCGCATCTATCCAACCTGCGTCATCCTACCTGCACAAGTCCGTAACGCCGCTGCCAATGGTCGCGGATGAATTCGATGGCTCGCCGCAGATCGCTCTCCTGCGGTGGATGCGCTACAAACGCCGCTGCTTCGTTGCGCGCGATCTCCAGAATATCGGCATCGCGCAAGATGTTTCCGATGTGCAGCGCCGGCAATCCCGACTGGCGCGTGCCGAAAAATTCGCCCGGACCGCGCAGTTTCATGTCCATCTCCGCGATGTAAAAACCGTCGCACGATTCCACCAAGGTGCGAATACGTTCGTTCGCCGTGGGATTCATCTTCTCCGTCACCAGAATGCAGTAGCTCTGCTCCGCGCCTCGGCCTACGCGCCCCCGAAGCTGGTGGAGTTGCGCCAAACCGAAGCGCTCGGCCTGCTCGATCACCATCACCGTGGCATTCGGCACGTCCACGCCGACCTCGATCACTGTGGTCGACACCAGGATCTTGGTCTCGCCTCGCTGGAACTTTTCCATAGCGGCTTCTTTGTCGTCCGGCGGCATCTTCCCATGCAACAGGCCGACGGCCACATTCGGGAAGACCACTTTCGAGAGATGCTCATGCATCTTTTGCGCGGCCTTCATCGCTTGCGTCTCTGATTCCTCGATCACCGGATACACGACGTAAGCCTGAAAACCCCGGTCTATATGCGTTTGCAGAAAGCTGTATACCTGCTCGACGCGGGCGTCCTCCACGTGCTTCGTAATGATCGGGATGCGACCTGGCGGCATCTCGTCGATCACGCTCACATCCAGATCGCCGTACACCGTTAACGCAAGTGTTCGAGGGATCGGAGTCGCCGTCATCACCAGGATGTCGGGATGCGCGCCCTTTTCGAGCAGTTTCTGGCGCTGCTCCACCCCGAATCGATGCTGCTCATCCACCACGGCAAAACCCAGCTTGGCGAATTCGACATCAGCTTCAAGCAGAGCATGCGTTCCGATCACAACCTTGGCCAAACCCGCAGCCGCCAGCTTCTTTAATTGCATTTTTTCGCGGGCCGTGTTTGAACCGGTCAGCAGAATGGTGGTGTAGCCCAGCTTCTGAAACAGCTTCTTGAAATAGAAGTAATGCTGCGCCGCGAGGATTTCCGTAGGCGCCAGCACCGCCACCTGGTATCCGTTCTCGATGGCGATAATCGCCGCCTCGGCCGCCACTAGCGTCTTCCCGCTGCCGACGTCGCCCTGCAGCAATCGATACATGGGATGCGGAGCTGCCATATCGTGCGCGATCTCCGCCAGCACGCGCTTCTGCGCGCCGGTTGGCTTGAACGGGAGCATCTGCTTGATCCGCTCGCGAACGCGCTCGTTCAATTGAAAGCCAATGCCCGGATCCAGACGTGCCCGCGCGCGTTTCAGCTCCAGTCCGCATTCCAGCCAGAAGAATTCTTCGAAGATCAGACGATACTGCGCGGGCGAGCGAAACGCGTTCAGCAAACGCAGATCCGAATCCGGAGGCGGAAAATGCAGGCCGCGGATTGCGGTCCAGCGGTCCGGCAGCTTCAAAGGCTGCAGAATATGAGGCGGCAGTTGATCGGGCAATCCAGGCAAACTTTCCAGGATTCGATGAACCAGGCTGCGCAGAATCCGCGTGTTCACTTTACCGGCCGCCTCGTACACCGGAACCACCCGGCCGGTGTGCAGCGACGCATCGCCGTCTTCATCGCCCGTCAGGATCTCGAACTCGGGATGCATCATGCTCAGGCCGCGCGAGTAGGAATCGTACTCCACCTTGCCGAACAGCGCTATCTTCTGCCCCGGAGCCAGAACGTCGTTGAGGTATCCGCCGTGAAACCACTTGCCCGTCAGAATGCCGCCCGAAGAATCGGTGAACGTCGCTTCGAACATCCCCAGGCCGCGCCTGCGGAATCCGGACATCCGCGTAGTCCGCACTTCCGCCAGCACCGTAGCCATTTCGCCGGGAGCCAGCTTGTCGATCCGCTTTACGTTGCTCCGGTCTTCGTAGCGGAACGGAGCATAGGTCAGCAGATCCTCCACGGTCTTCAGGCCCTTGGCTTCGAGCATGGCGGCGCGTGCCGGGCCCACGCCTTTCACATACATGAGTGGAGTTAAGAGGTCCAACGGAGGATAATTTCAGTGTACAGTCTGGAAGAAACCCAGGTACGTTGATTTCAAGGTACGTTGATTTTATGAAGCTGGCGATGTTGCTAGGTCTAATCGCTTTTACCCTCCAGCGATCCATGGCGCAGTCGTTCGACGTTTCGACGATCAAGCCCAGTCCGCCGGATGCCAGCAGCAGCCAGACTACATTGGATCCCGCAAGACTGCTTGGTCGCGGCGTGACCCTGAAGCAGCTCATTGAGTGGGCCTACCAGGTGACGGACGCCCAGCTTACCGGCGGCGCGGACTGGACCGGTTCAAAGCTCTTCGATTTCGAAGCCAAAGCTGAAGGCTCGCACTCCAAAGACGAGCTTCTCAGGATGCTGCAGTCGCTGCTCGCCGAACGCTTCAAGCTGGCACTGCACCGCGAGATGAAAGACCAGCAGGTGTACGTGCTCGCGGTTGGCAAGAACAAGCTGAAACTCAAGGAAGCGCAGGGCGGACCGGCCAACATAAAGATGCAGGCGAGCCCGGGCGTGGGCGATTCCATCACCCTCAAGATCGTCGGCCAATCCGTTTCCATGCAGTACCTTCGCGATTACCTGACCCCCATCGTCGGCCGCGCCGTGGTGGATCGGACGAACCTGACCGGCGGATTCGATTTCGAAGCGGAGGCGTCGTTTAGTCCGTCCGCGGCCAGGGACAAGCGCACGTTGGTAGCGGACGCCTTCCTCGACGCTATGCCTCAACTGGGTTTGAGCCTGAACTCACAGAAGATGCCGATCGAGATTCTGGTGATCGACCACGCTGAGGAACCCTCGGCGAACTAGCTCCGCAGGGCGACTTCCTCGGAAGCTTGCAAGCCAGACGCTTTCTTTCTGCGTTCCGACTTCTTAGAAGGTCCGCGGATTTGCTCCATGTAGGTGTAAAACACCGGTGTGATGAACAGCGTCAGCAGCTGCGACACCACCAGGCCGCCGACCACGGCCAGCCCCATGGGACGGCGCGCCTCTCCTCCAGCGCCCAACCCCAGCGCAATCGGCAGTGTGCCCGCCAGCGCCGCGAGAGTGGTCATCATGATCGGCCGGAATCGGATCAGGCACGCTTCGTAAATCGCTTCCGCGGGCGAGGTACCTTGTGCACGCTGTGATTCCAGCGCGAAATCGATCATCATGATCGCATTCTTCTTCACGATTCCGATCAGCATGATGATGCCGACGAAAGAATAGATATTGAGCTCGTCGTGGAAGATCAAAAGCGTCGCCAGCGCTCCGAGTCCGGCGGAAGGGAGTCCGGAAAGAATGGTGATGGGGTGAATGAAGCTCTCATACAGAATCCCCAGCACCATGTAGATCACCAGAATCGCGAGTGCCAATAAGAGTCCCATGCCTTCGAGCGACGACTGGAAAGCCGCGGCCGCACCCTGGAAGCTGGTGCTCACAGAGTCCGAGAGAACTTCTTTAGCCAGCCCCTGCACGCGGTCCACGGCATCTCCGAGTGAGACGCCCGGCTGCAGGTTGAACGAAATAGTTGTAGCAGGCAGTTGCCCCAGGTGCGAAATCGAAAGCGGGCCCGCGCCGGTAGTGAGTTTCACAACCGCATTCAAGGGCACCAGACTCCCGTTCGATGACCGGATGTAGAGCTGCCCCAGGGCCTTGGCATCCCGCTGGAATTCCGGCTTCACTTCCAGAATCACGTAATAGCTGTCCACCGACGTATAGATGGTGGAAACCTGGCGCTGTCCGTAGGCGTCGTAGAGCGCGTTTTCGATCTGGTCCTCGGTCACTCCCAGGGAGGATGCACGATCGCGATCTATATCCACGGTCAGAATCGGACTGGAGATCTGGAGATCGCTATTCACGTCGGACAGACCCGGCAGCGTTCGCATGCGTTTTTCGAACTCGGCGGTTCCGCGGTAGAGTGCATCCAGGTCAGACGATTGCAAGGTGAACTGGTACAGACTGCGGCTATTGTTGCCTCCAACGCGGATCAGCGGCGGATTAGTCAGATAAGTGCGCATGCCGGCAACGGCGTCCAGTTTAGGGCGCAGTTCCTGAATGATTTGCTCCGGCGACAATTTCCGCTCACTGCGATGCTTCAGGCGAATGAATAAACGCCCCTGATTCACGGATGCCTGCTGGTTGCCCGTGCCCATAAAGGAGATGAAGGCTTCGATATTGGGGTCGCCAGCAACCGTAGAGGCTGTCTGCTGCTGCAGCCGATACATGGAGTCAAAGGAGATGTCTTGGCGGGCTTCGGTGTTCCCCGAAAGCTGACGGATATCCTGGCTGGGGATGAATCCTTTGGGCACAACACCGGCCAGGTAGATGGTCGCTGCTAAAGTCCCCGCCGCCACTGTCATCGTGAGCAACCGGTGACGCATGACTCCGCGTAGAGCCCATCCATACGCGGAAAGCATTCCGTTGAGCACCTTTTCCGATGCCCTGTAGATCGCATTGTGGCGGTCACTGGGCGGACGCAGGAACCTGCTGCACAGCATAGGCGTCAGGCTGATTGAAACGAAGCCGGAAATCGCAATCGCCACCATGATGGTCACGGCAAATTCGTGGAACAGCCGCCCCATGATTCCGCTCATAAACAGGACCGGAATGAATACTGCCGCCAGGGAGAGCGTCATCGAGAGGACCGTGAAACCGATCTCCCGCGCGCCTTCAATCGCGGCCAGCATACGGTTCTGTCCCATCTCCAGGTGCCGCACGATGTTCTCCAGAACTACGATGGCGTCGTCCACCACAAATCCCACCGAGAGCGTCAGCGCCATCAGCGACAGATTGTCGAGCGTGTATCCCAGAAGATTCATCGCGGCGAATGTGCCGATGATGGAGATCGGCAAAGCCAGGCTCGGGATCAAGGTGGCCGACACATTGCGCAAGAACAGGAAGATGACCAGAACCACTAGCGCGACCGACAGCAAGAGCGTAGTTTTCACGTCGTTGAACGAATCGAGGATGGGCTCGGAGCGGTCCGTGAGCAGGGTCAATGTCACCGAAGGCGGAATTTGTTCGCGGAAGTCAGGCAGAAGCGCTCTGATCCGCCGTACCACTTCGACCGTGTTGCTGCCCGGTTGACGTGAAACGGATAGCCCGATGGCACGCTCGCTGCCGGCTCCATTCACCAGCCAGACCGCGCTCTTGTCGTTCTGGACGCCATCCACCACCTGTCCCAACTCGCCCAAGCGTACCGGCGATCCGTTGCGGTAGGTCACAATCATCTGGGCAAAAGCGGGCGCGTTGAGAAGCTGGCCGCTGGCCTTGAGCGTCATAGCCTGTTCCTTGCCCCATAGCGTGCCCACCGGCAGGTTGACGTTATGCTGCGAAAGCGCCTGCTCCACTTCATCGATTCCAATGTGCTTCGCCGCCAGAAGGCCCGGGTCGAGCTGTGCGTGGACCGCCCACTTCTGTGCCCCGAAGACATTCACCTGCGCCACTCCGGCGAGCTGCGAAATCCGCTGGGCCATCAGATTTTCGGCATACTCATCTACAGCCGATAGCGCCAAGGTTGGCGACGACAGCGTCATGAACAGGACCGGCTGGTCGGCGGGGTTCACCTTCTGGATGGACGGCGGCGTCGGCATTCCCGGCGGCAGCTTCCGGAGAGCGGCGGCAATGGCGTTCTGCACGTCCTGCGCCGCGGCATCGATCGAACGGTCCAGCGTGAACTGAATGGTGATGCTGGTGGAGCCGATACCGCTGCTGGACGTCATGGAATCGATGCCGGCGATGGTGGCGAACTGGCGCTCGAGCGTTGTCGCTACGGACGCCGCCATGGTTTCGGGGCTGGCCCCGGGAAGCCCCGCCGACACCTGGATGGTCGGGAAATCGACGTTGGGCAGATCGCTGACGGGCAACGAACGGTACCCGGCCACGCCGAACAACACGATCCCGATCATCAACAGGGCCGTCATGACCGGCCGCGTGATGAAAATCTCAGTTATCTTCATCGGTCAATGCGAGTTAGGCCAGTCACTAGTTTAGCTGGTGCCGCTATGCCCTCAAATGGCAATTAGGCATAGCAGCGCGACCATGCCCAGCTCCCACGGTAGAATAGCAGTTCATGCCTGAACTGCTCGCGGGGAAGACCGCGCTGATCCTGGGCGTGGCGAACAAATGGAGTCTCGCCTACGCCATTGCCCAAGCGTTCCACCGCGAAGGCGCAAAACTACTGCTGACCTATCAGGGCGATCGCCAAAAGGAAACCGTCGGTGAGCTGGGCTCTGCCCTGAACGCTGCCGCCATTTTCGAGTGCGACGTCACCCGCGAAGAAGATCTGACGCGCCTGGCTGAAACTGTCCGCAAGCACGGCCGCCTGGATACTCTGGTCCACAGCATCGCTTTCGCCAACCGGGAAGACCTGACACGTCCGTTTGTTGAAACCTCCCGCGAGGGCTACCTGCTGGCCCAAGATGTGTCCGCCTACTCACTGGTATCCACTGCCCGCACTGTCGCCCCGCTGATGACCGAAGGCGGATCCGTTATTACCCTGTCCTATCTGGGAGCCACGCGCGTAGTGACCAACTATAACGTGATGGGCGTCGCCAAAGCCGCGCTCGAAGCCTGCGTGCGCTATCTGTCGAGCGACCTGGGTCCTTCGAACATCCGCGTGAACGCAATCTCCGCGGGTCCGGTGAAAACGGCCTCGGCGCGAGCCGTTGCGGGACTATCCAAGATGCTGGAATCCATGCCCACGCGAGCTCCTCTGCGTCGCAATTGCACGCCGGAGGAGGTCGCCGATAGCGCAGTGTTCCTGGCCAGCGACCTGGGCCGCGGCGTGACCGGCAATGTCTTGTTCGTCGATGCCGGCTACCAAGTCATGGGATTTTAGGCCGTAGTGGCGGCCCCAGACACCCGGTAATACATCATCAGGTCCGTCGGCGGCGGCGCGATCCCTAATTGCCGGATCATCGCCATCACTTGGCCGCGATGCAGCGAATCGTGATTCACCAGGTGCAGCACCGCCTTTTCCGCCGCGATCTCATAGACAATGCCGTCCGGCGACTTGGACGGAACCATGCGCCCAAGGTCGGCGTCCTCAATTCCCTCCGCCCACGCTTCCCATTTCCTTTGGATCGCGGGCCATTCCCGCTCGAGCGTGGCTAGGTCCGACTGCCGGATCACGGGCTCGTTCGCATCCACCACGCGCGAATACCAGATGCGGTCTGCGAAATGGATGTGCGACAGCGTCCCCAGGATGCTCTCATGCGACACGCCTGTATTACGGGTCAGGTCGTCGGGATTCAGTTTCTTGGCCGCATCGAGAAGCCTCTGCGATGCCCAGCCGGAATATCGAAGGTGTGTTCGGATTTCAGCGGGTGTCATGTCTGTATTCTCTAATAAGCAGGATCATGCCGGAGCTCCCCGACGTCACGGTATATATCGAAGCGCTGGAGCAGCGGATTTACAGCCATACGTTGACCAAAGCTCAAATCGCCAGCCCGTTCCTGCTTCGGACCATCGACCCGCCGCTGGATGCGTGCGTGGGACATGCGGTTTCCTCGATCAAGCGCGTGGGCAAGCGCATCGCCATCGGATTCGATAACGACATCTGGCTGGTGCTCCATCTCATGATCGCGGGACGTTTGCATTGGAGCGAGAAACTGAAAAAAGCCGACGGCCGGCGCACCCTGGCGGCGTTCGTATTCGACAACGGATGCCTTACGCTGACCGAGGCCGGATCGCAAAAGCGGGCGTCTCTGCACATGGCGGCCGGCAAAGCCGGGTTGGACGCGCTCGATCCTGGCGGAATCGATGTCATGACGGCGTCACTCGGCGAGTTCACCGCTGCGCTGACTGCCGGGAACCACACGCTCAAGCGCGCTCTTACCGATCCACACGTCTTCAGCGGTATCGGCAACGCGTATTCGGACGAGATCCTGCATCGCGCCCGGCTATCGCCCGTCACGCTGACGTCGCGATTGACGACTGACGAGATCGCGAGGCTTCGGCTCGCTACGCGCGCGACCCTGCAGGAATGGATGGACCGGCTTCGCATCGAGGCTGCCGGTGGATTCCCGGAAGGCGTTACGGCGTTTCGCAAGGAGATGGCGGTGCACGGGCGCTACGGACAGCCTTGCCCCGTGTGCGGAGCCAAAGTCCAGCGTATCCGCTACGCTTCGAATGAAACCAACTACTGCGCCCAGTGCCAGACCGGGGGCCGTTTACTCGCCGATCGCGCGCTCAGCCGATTGTTGCGGGAAGACTGGCCGCGTACGCTCGAGGAACTGGAAGAACGGAGAATAGCGAAATGAATCTTACGAACAAAGTTGCCTTGATTACCGGAGCGAACGGCGGCCTGGGCATGGCCGTTACCAAAGCGTTCCTCGAAGCGGGCGCCCAGGTTGCCGGAGTCTCCCCGAAAATTCAAGACTCTGATTTCGGCCATCAGGCTTTCAAAGCATTTCCCGGCGAGATCGCCAGCGGTGAGTCGGCCCAGGCCGTTTGCTCTGCGGTGGTCGCGAAGTTCGGACGAATCGACATCCTGGTTCACCTGGTAGGCGCGTTCAAAGGTGGAAAGCCTGTGGCGGAAACCGACGATGCCGTCTTCCAAAGCATGCTCAGCGCGAATCTGGTCGCGGCGTTTTACATCATCCGTGCCGTTTTGCCGGGCATGCGTACGCAGGGCAGCGGACGAATTCTCGCTATCGGAAGCAAGGCCGCCATCGAGCCCGCGCCGAAGGTGGGCGCATACGCCGCGTCCAAGTCCGCCCTCGTATCGCTAGTGCGGACCGTGGCCATAGAAAACAAAGATCGCGGCATCACCGCGAACGTCGTCCTGCCAGGAACGATGGACACTGCCGCGAATCGCGCGGCCATGCCTAAAGCGGATCCCTCAAAGTGGGTACATCCCGCCCAGGTCGCCAGCATGCTGGTCCATCTGGCCTCTGACGAAGCCTCGCAGATCAGCGGCGCGGCGATCCCGGTGCTGGGCGGCGAGTTGTAAACGCGCTGACCGTTAGGCGCGCCGATCCGCCATGCG
>Ga0105248_10002286_pt1 | contig 21214 bp, 20 predicted proteins | sample KBSS34metaG_FD_81524 | JGI IMG/M metagenome (GOLD analysis project Ga0105248, IMG submission 81524) | Switchgrass rhizosphere microbial communities from Kellogg Biological Station, Michigan, USA - KBS S3-4 metaG | ecosystem: Host-associated > Plants > Roots > Rhizosphere > Soil | place...
AGCCGCGGCGGCTGGGACGTCCATGCGGCTTCCGGCACGACCACGCCCTCGCCGTCCACGCGCACCGGCACCATGTGGAGGTCGCCCGCGTGCATCGCGGCCTTCGCACCCCGGTAGCCGGGATCTTCGATCCAGGCCGTGTCGCGTGGATTCGCGAGGAGACGCACGCAAAGTGACAGCGCTTCCTGCGCCCCCTCGGTAATCACGACTTGCTCCGGAGCGCAGCGCACGCCGCGCGCGACACCGAGGTGACGCGCGATGGCCGAACGCAGCCCGGGCTCGCCCAGAGGGTCGCCGTAGCCGAGGCTCGACACCCCCGCGCGGCGAATCGTCCGATCGAGCGCGCGGTGCCACGCGCCCAGAGGAAACTGGGACAACGCCGGCACGCCGGGACGCAGCGCGCCCGCGCCGGTGTCGCTTCGCGCACTCGGCAGGATCAACGCAACGCGCGAAGCAACCGGCGGCGCAGGCGGCGTGTCCTCCGTCCGGGAACACAGCGCCGGACGCGACAGCTCCGCCACCCGCGTACCCTTGCGATCCAGCTGCAGAAAGCCCTCCGCCGCGAGCAGGTCGTACGCCGCCGTCACCGTGTTGCGCGAGATCGACAGGGCTTCCGCCAGCGCCCGGGAACCCGGCAGGCGGCAACCCGGCGCGAGGCGCCCGTCCAGCACACCCGTCTTGATCCGATGATGCAGTTGCCGCTGCAACGGCATTGCGCCGCGATCTCTCGCCATCGGAGATTCGAGCAAAACCTGAAGCACGAGGGGCGGAGGAGTCGTCGCCATGAAAGATGCGCCAAGGTCCGTGCCGAGGCGCTCGTTCGCGCGTGGCACCATGAGATTGCGAAGCGGTGGAGCTTTTAACAGGTCCACGAATTGCGTAATTTAGCAGACATGTGCTCATCCGAGGAAGCCGTCGTGCCCCAGATCCTGAATCCCTATCAGCAACCCATCGGCGAACCCGTGTCTGGCTGGACCGCGCGTCCGCTGCCCCCTCGCACGCCGATCGACGGACGGTACTGCCGCCTGGAACCACTCGATCCTCAACGCCACGCCGCGGAACTCCATGCGGCGTACAGCGAGGCGCCCGATGGCCGCGACTGGACCTATCTGTCGGTTGGTCCGTTCGAAAGCGCATCGAGCTTTCGCAGCCATGCGGAGCGTTTCGCGCTCAGCGCGGACCCCCTGCATCACGCGGTCATCGACACCCGCACGGGACGCGCCGTCGGAACACTCGCCCTGATGCGGATCGACCCGTCCAATGGCGTGATCGAAGTGGGGCACGTCACGTTTTCCCCGCTCATGAAGCGCACGCCGATTTCCACCGAGGCCCAGTATCTCCTGATGAAGCGTGCGTTCGACGAGCTGGGCTATCGGCGCTACGAATGGAAATGCGACAGCCTCAATGCGCCTTCGCGGAAGGCGGCCGAGCGACTGGGCTTCCAGTTCGAAGGCGTGTTTCGCCAGGCAATCGTCTACAAGGACCGCTCCCGCGACACGGCGTGGTACTCGATCATCGACCGCGAGTGGCCCGCCTTGCGCGCGGCCTTCGCGGCGTGGCTCGCGCCGGAGAACTTCGACGCGCAAGGGCGGCAGCGCAGGTCGTTGACCGAGATGCGCGCGACGCACTGCGCCCGCGCGTAGCTTTTTCCGGCCCGCGACGTGCGATGCCGTCGATGGCGAACGCCCGTGCGGAACTCCTGCCACCCCTGTCGTATGGAATGACCATGAAACTCACGCACCAGCCCGTAATCAAGCCATTCGCTTCCGGCGACTTCGATGCATGGCTGCCGTTGTGGCGCGCATATCAGGCCTTCTACAAGACCGATATCGCCGAGGAAACGACCAGCGTGACCTGGACGCGGCTGCTGAATCCCGCTGAGCCGATGTTCGGTGCGCTCGCGCTGATCGGCGATCGCGCAGTCGGCATGGTGCACTGGATCATGCATCGATCATGCTGGACCATCGGCGACTACTGCTATCTGCAGGATCTGTACGTCGACGAGGAACTGCGAGGCTCGGGAATCGGCCGCAAGCTGATCGAGACGGTGTATGCGAGCGCCGCCGAGGCGAAATGCTCGCGGGTCTGGTGGCTGACGCACGAAACCAATACCTCGGCCATGCAGCTGTACGACCGGATCGCAGACAAGTCCGGGTTCGTGCAGTATCGGAAAACGATGGCGTAGGGACATGAATCGGGTGAAGACTCGGGGCCGGGAGGGCCGATCGCCGTGCGATCATCCGTTATTGACAGACTGGTCCATAACCCATATGCTTGATTCATGGTGAGACCGAGAGAGTTCGATCGGGACGAGGCGCTGGAGCGCGCTACACGCATGTTCTGGGCGAAGGGTTATGCCTCGACTTCAACCGAGGATCTGCTGGCTGCGATGAATATCGGGCGGCAGAGCCTCTACAACGCGTTCGGCGACAAGAAGAAGCTCTATCTGGAAGCACTGGAGCGATATCAGCAGACAAGCAACGCTGGGCACTTCGAGCGCCTGAACAGTAGTGAATCGCCGCTCGGCGGAATCGAGGCGCTGCTGCTGGGCCTCGTTTCGGACGATGACGAAGCCCGCGCACTCGGGTGCATGGGCGTCGGCGCGGTCGGCGAATTCGGGACTGCGGATCCGGACCTTGTCATGCTGCGCAGCAAGGCGGGGCGAGCCCTTTCCAGACGATTAGTCGAACGCCTGCGCGAGGGGCAGGCACGCGGGGAAGTCGATCCTGCCATCGATGCCCGGGAAGCCGCCGCATTCTTGCAAATGACGATGCAAGGCATTCAGCTCGGCGCCCGCGCGGGCGGTGACGCGCGGAATCTGCGTGCGCTGGCGAGGTTTGCAATCCGCCGTCTTGGCGCGCGCTGAGCGATGAGGACCGACGCGCGTTCAATGCACGCCCATTTATGGACTGATCTGTCAATAACGGAGCATCGAGTGAACGAAGGTCGCAAGCTTGCAGGGAAAATTGCCATCGTCTTTGGCGGTTCAAGAGGCATCGGCGCAGCAGCGGTCAGGCGTCTGGCACAAGACGGCGCGAATGTCGCCCTGACCTACGTTTCGGCGCCTGAACGGGCCGCCGAAACGATCGCCGCGATCGAAGCCGATGGGCAGGCCGGCATGGCGATCAGGGCCGACAGCGCCGATCCGGCAGCCATTGAAGCCGCCGTTGCGCAGACCGTCGATCGTTTCGGGAAGCTGGACATAGCGGTCGTCAACGCGGGCATCCTGCGGCTGGGTGACATCGCGACCGTGAGCGTAGATGATCTCGACACGATGCTGAACATCAACGTGCGGGGAGTATTTCTTTCGATCCAGGCTGCGGCCGCGCGTCTTTCCGACGGGGGCCGGATCATTACGATCGGCAGCAATACGGCCGTGCGGAGCGGGCATCCCGGATCGAGCGTCTATTCGATGACGAAAGCCGCAGTTGCCGTCATGGTGAAAGGCATTGCCGTCGACCTCGCCGGCCGCGGCATCACCATCAACAATGTGCAACCCGGTCCGACCGTCACGGACATGACGGCCGCGCACATCGACGCCATCAAACCCCTCATTCCGCTCGGGCGGGCTGGAGACCCGGACGAGATTGCCGGCCTGATCAGCTACCTCGCCAGCAAGGAGTCGGGCTATATGACGGGCTCCAGTCTGACCATCGACGGCGGCATGGCACTGTGAGCGTCCGGCGATCACTGCTCCGAATCCTGAAGCGGGGAGCCCCTTGCTGATCCGTCGACGCAAGGTTGATGTGGATCAACAAGCGATCGGGAAGCGCGCCTAGAGTAAAGCGATTCGCGCGCTTTTTGCGCCTGCCAGGAGATCGAGCATGAAGGCACTCGTTTATCACGGACCGGGCCAGAAATCCCTCGATGAGCGGCCCATGCCGGAAATCGCGGCGCCGACCGACGCCATCATCAAGGTCACGCGCACGACGATCTGCGGCACCGATCTGCACATCCTGAAGGGCGACGTGCCCAGTTGCCAGCCCGGCCGGATACTCGGGCACGAGGGCGTTGGCATCGTCGAGCAGGTGGGTGGAGCGGTCGCGGCGTTCAAGCCCGGCGATCACGTCCTGATCTCCTGCATCTCGTCATGCGGAAAGTGCGACGCCTGCCGGCGCGGCATGTATTCGCACTGCGCGACGGGCGGATGGATTCTCGGACATCGCATCGACGGAACGCAGGCCGAGTACGTCCGCATTCCGCATGCCGACACGAGTCTCTACCCCGTGCCGCAGGGTGTGGAGGAAGAAGCGCTCGTCATGCTCTCCGACATCCTGCCCACCGGCTTCGAATGCGGCGTGCTCAACGGCAAGGTTCAGCCCGGCAGCACCGTGGCAATCGTCGGGGCCGGCCCGATCGGCCTCGCCGCCCTGCTCACCGCGCAGTTCTATGCACCGGCGCAGATTGTCATGATCGACCGCGATCCCAACCGCCTCGAAGTCGCGCAGACGTTCGGCGCAAGCGCCTGCATCGATATCGCCCGCGCGGACCCGGCCGCCGAAATCATGACTCTCACGGACGGTGCGGGCGTCGATTGCGCGATCGAGGCCGTGGGCGTGCCCGCTACGTTCGAACTGTGCCAGGCGATCGTCGCGGCGGGTGGCACGATCGCCAATGTCGGCGTGCATGGCGTGAAAGCCGATCTGCATCTGGAGACGCTCTGGGACCGCAACATCACGATTACGACGCGCCTCGTCGACACCGTGAGCACGCCGATGCTGCTCAAGACCGTGCGCGCAGGGCGCCTCGCGCCGATGAAACTGATCACGCATCACTTTCGGCTCGATGACATCATGAACGCCTACGACACCTTCGGCCGCGCCGCCGAGACCGGTGCACTCAAGGTGATCATCGAAGCTGCATGAGGCAGTGCCTCTGGAAGACATGCAGGCGCGGCTCGTTTCGCGTTATTCGAAGGACAGGCGCGTCAAGGAGGCGATAAATGAACACACCCGCACCCAACGCAGGCGTCGAGGGCTTTTCGCGCATTCTTTTGTGCGTCGACGGCTCGCCTGCTTCCGAACAGGCTGTCGCTTTCGTCCGGCGGATGGCGCAGGGCGGCACGACGGTGCGCATCGCAAGCATCGTCGAGAACCCGCGCAATCTGGTTCCGCTCGCTCCGCTCAGCGGATTCGATCTGGGCGCAATTCACGCAGAGATATTGGAGGATGCCGAAGCCGCGCTTGCCCGGGCGCAGGAGGCGTTCGCCGGTTTGCCCGCCACCGTCGAGCCGCACCTCATCGATCTGGTCAAGCAGGGCGGCGACGTCGTGCACGCGATCGCTGCCGCGGCGCACGAATGGCGCGCCGATGTGCTCGTGCTCGGCGCGCGCCAGCATCGCGGCTTGTTGCGCTGGGTCGAGGGCACGGTGTCCGAGCCGGTGACGCGGCTTGCACCCTGCCCGACGATCGTCGTACCGGGTACGGCCACCGGCAACTCGAACACGCCGCCCAAGCGGATCCTGTTTGCCATCGACGGCAGCGAAACGTCGAGCAACGCGCTGCGGACCGGTGCGAGGCTCGTGAGCGAGGGGGCATGCGTTCGCATCGTCTACGTCGTGGATCGGGCGGTGCGCTATAGCGACATCGTGCCCATCACGCTGCTCGAGGACGCCTTCGTCGAAGAGGGTCGCGCGACGCTTGCACAGGCAAAGGAGATGTTCGCCCACTTGCCGGGCCTGGAAACGGTTCCGCTGGAAGCGGCCCTCGTCGACACCGAAACGAGCAACGACGACATCGCGCACGCCATCGTTCGCGAAGCGCAGCGCTGGAACGCGGATCTGCTCGCGCTCGGCACGCACGGACGACGCGGTCCTGCGCGCTGGCTGCTCGGCAGCGTCGCGAGCCGCGTGGCGCGCATTGCCACCACGCCGCTGATGCTCGTGCACAAGGACGAGCAGGAGTAAGCAGGCATACGTGCAAGCCGGCGCGGGTGACTCCGCTGAATCTACGAAATGGGCGTGGAGTGAAACGCGTCAAGAGCCTTCGCCCGCTCCGACAGCGCGTGAAGCGCGGGATACGCGCCAACGCGTGAGGCCGCTGTATCCGGCAGAATGTGTTGCGCGAACTGCCACGCGACGGCGGCAGTAACATCGGCTTGCGTGACGGAACGGCCGAAGAACCACGGGTCTGCCGCAAGCGCGTCCTGTTCGATCAGACGAAATGCCGCGTCCATTTGCGCCTGCACACGCTCGACCCACGGTGCATGACGCTTTTCCTCTGGCCGGAAAAAGCCTTCATAGATGGTCTGGATCGTCTTTTCAGCCGCGGCCAGTGCCAGGCCCGTGACGCGCAGACTTTTGCGGCGTTGCATGGCGTCGACCGGAATGAGCGAACGACCGGGACTCGCGAGCGACTCTGCGTAGTCGATGATCAGCGTCGAGTCGATCAGCATGTCGCCCTCGTCGGTAATCAACGTGGGAGCCTTGCCGACAGGATTGACCTCGCACAATGCATCGAAATTGCGCACTGCGCAAAGCGCCCGACGCTCGAACGGCAGGCCGAGCAATTTCAGCGTGATCGCGACACGGCGTACGAACGGCGATTCGAAGACTCCAACCAGCACCATGGGCTCAACCTCGCCGTCAAGAAACCGAACGCGGGGTCCAGACTGAAACGATCCTGTCCACGATACACCCACTTCCCATGTCACGCCATGCGTTCGGGCGGCAAAGCCCTGAGCGCTTCAAGGCTCTTCAAACAGGCCCTCGCCTCGCGCACCTTTGCACGGCATGCGTTGCTCCGCGAGAGGTCGCCCTTCGATAGCGTGCTGCGCAAGAAACATGATGCCGCGCACGTTCACGGCAATCCGGACCGTTCATGACACGCCTCACCAAGATAACGCCCACCCGATCTGACACGCGCGAGCCTGAATTTGATTGCGGCGTTAAAGCAAACTGCCCCGGAGTCGATCCTTCTACAGACTGGATTCAGGCGCCCAGTTCGTCTTCCAGAAAACGGATCGCAAAGCTAATGACAGGTTGCCTCACACGCAACGACTTCGAAATCCGTTCCCATAACAGTTCACCATCGAGACGATGAATAATAAGTCACTTCATTTTTGCCGCTCGTACGCTGAAAATCGTCTGGACGTCATGCAGGACGACGCCAATTTTCCGCCGGATTCACGGCGTCGATACCTCTGCTGATCGACGTGCTCGCGTGCTTCACCGGAACCATTGTGCGGAGGCCGCCGTCAAGCATGATGGGTTCAGAAAACGGAAGCGAGTAATCGACATGTCTCGATCAATGAGTGTTGCCGTTATCGGCATGGGAGGAATCGGCGGTGCGGTAGCAGCCTGCCTCGCACTATCCGGCCGGCACCGCGTGACGGCGTGCGTGCGGCGGTCCATCGGCGAGATCACGCTGGACACGGCAGAAGGGTCGGTCCGTCTTGCTCTCGACACGGCAACGAGCCCGGCAAGCGTCAATGCCGTCGATTGGGTACTCGTGTGCACCAAGGCGCACGACACCGCCTCGACGTCGTCCTGGCTCAAGCGGCTTTGTGGCCCGATCACGCGCGTCGCCATGATGCAGAACGGGATCGGACACGCAGACCGGGTTCCGCAGTTCGTCAGCGCATCGGCCGTCGTACCGACCGTGGTCCATTTCAATGGAGAGCGCACCGCGCCGGATCATTTCCGGTTACGGCACGCCAGCCATCAGGACGTGTCGGTTCCCGATACGGAGGCCGGGCGATCGTTCGTCCATCTCTTTGACGGAACCTCCTTGAAGACGGCATGCAGTGCGGATTTCCATACGCTTCAATGGAGCAAATTGTTGATCAACGCCGCCGCCAATCCCGTCACGGCCCTTACCCGTCAGCGACTCGCCGTGCTACGCAGGGACGACATCCGGACCTTATGTCTGCGGTTGCTCGACGAAGGGGTAGCAGTGGCCCGTGCGGACGGTGCCAATCTCGCCGAAGATGCCGCCCCGCGCATCTTCGATGCACTGATGGAGTATCCACCCGAAGTCGGAACCTCGATGTACTTCGACAGCCTCGAAGGCCGGCCACTCGAAGCCGACGCCCTGACAGGCGCGATCATTGACGCGGGCACCAGATTGGGCATCCCCACCCCGGTCAACGAGACGCTGCTTGCGCTGCTGCACGCCATCAGCGCCCCGGAGGCATAGGTTCGGCTCGGCCCGTGGATGCCGTATTCCGCCGATTCATTCCCGAACCGATTGCGCGAAAACAACTTGAGTCAGGCATTCATGTGCGCATGAACGTCCCGCGATTCTGCAATCCGTTGCGGATCGCGAATCAATCGAAGGACACGAACCGTGACGGGGATCACGTCTTTACTCATGTTCCAGGAAAGCATCGCTGTTCGTCGACTGCGAATCGAAAGAGAATGGCGATCGGGTTTGTGCCTTGTCTTCCGAACGCGGTACGCACTTTATGCCGCGTGAGGCGTATGGCCTTAGACGCCGGCTCGCATGATTCAGCGATCGATTCTTCGCGTCATGCAAACTGAACCCGCCATAGCGAGCGATCGCATTCGGGTATTTGGAATAAAGCTGCAATCGAGTTGTTCTATGTTGCGAAGTTCAAACCGACATAGAGGACTTATGCAGAGCACCAAGCGGATACACACTCTCCCAATCGTTGCCGCAATCGCGATGTTTGCCTCCGCGGCGCAAGCGGATACCGTCGTCAAGATCGGCCACGCCGCTCCATTGACCGGCGAGATCGCGCACCTTGGCAAGGACCAGGAGAACGGGGCACGGCTCGCCGTCGAAGAGATCAACAAGAAGGGCCTGACGATAGCGGGTCAGAAGGTCACCCTGGAACTCGATGCACAGGATGACGCCGCCGACCCGCGAATTGCTACCCAGGTCGCGCAGAAGCTCGTCGATGACAAGGTCGCCGTGGTCATCGGGCACCTGAATTCCGGAACGTCCATCCCGGCGTCGAAGATCTATTCCGATGCCGGCATCGCGCAGATCTCGCCTGCCGCGACGAATCCGCAATATACGTTGCAGGGCTTCAAGACCACGTTCCGCGTGGTCTCGACCGACGCGCAACAGGGCCCCGCGCTCGCGAACTATGCGATCAAGACGCTCAAGGTCAAGACCGTTGCGGTGGTCGACGATGCCACCGCGTATGGCAAAGGCCTCGCAGACGAGTTCGAGAAAACGGCGAAGGCCAATGGCGTCACGGTGCTGTCGCATGAGACGACCAACGACAAGGCGGTCGATTTTCGCGCGATCCTCACCAAGATCAAGGGCGAGCGTCCGGACGCCATCATGTACGGCGGCATGGACGCGACAGGCGGTCCTTTCGTGCGCCAGGCGAAGCAGCTCGCGATCAAAGCGAAGGTCTTCGAAGGCGACGGCGCCTGCACCGAGAAGCTGTCCGAACTCGCCGGCCAGGGAACAGACAACGTGATCTGCTCGCAGCCCGGCATGGCGCTCTCCAAGATGCCTGGCGGCCCGGCGTTCGAGCAGCGTTACGTGGCGCGATTCAAGCAGCCCGTCCAGATCTATGCGCCGTTTGCCTACGATGCGGTGTACATTGCCGTCGACGCAATGAAGCGCGCCAATTCGACCGACCCCGCGAAGATCCTGGCGGTGATGCCCTCGACCCGGTACAACGGCATCAGCGGACTCACGCAGTTCGACGCGAAAGGCGATCTGAAGACGCCGGTCATTTCGCTGTACCACTACACTGGTGGCAAGAAATCGCTGCTGGACGTCGTCACGATGTAGGCCCTGCTGCGGTTGGGCACGAAGAGTGCGCCGGCTTTGCCGGCGCATTTTTTTAGAGCACGAGATGCGAGACGTTTTGTCGTTAGTGGGCAGGTGATTTCACGGACCGGCTATCATGTGCGGAATCCATAAACCCGCCGCCCCTTGCCGGCAATCCGGCCGGAGACTCCATGGCCTCATCTCAGGAAAGCGTCAGCATGGCGCTGTTTTGCGACTTCGAGAACGTCGCCCTCGGCGTACGCGACGCGAAGTTCGAAAAATTCGACATCAAGCCCGTGCTCGAGCGTCTGCTCCTGAAGGGAAGCATCGTCGTCAAGAAAGCCTATTGCGACTGGGACCGGTACAAGGCCTTCAAGGCGACCATGCACGAGGCCAACTTCGAGATGATCGAGATTCCGCACGTGCGGCAGTCGGGCAAGAACTCGGCGGATATCCGGCTGGTCGTCGATGCGCTCGATCTCTGCTACACCAAGTCGCACGTCGATACGTTCGTGATCATCAGCGGCGACTCGGATTTCTCGCCCCTCGTGTCGAAGCTGCGCGAGAACGCGAAAAAGGTGATCGGCGTGGGAGTCAAGAATTCGACCTCGGATCTCCTGGTCGCCAACTGCGACGAATTCATCTTCTACGACGACCTCGTGCGCGAGCAGCAGCGAGCGACCGAGAAGCGCGAGGCGCGCGATGCGAACGCCGCGGCTGCGCGCTCATCCGAAGAGGAAAGGCAGCCCAAACACGAGGTGGAAGCGCGCAAGGCGAAGGCCATTGCGCTCGCGGTCGAGACGTTCGACGCGCTCGCCTCCGAGCGCGGCGAAAGCGGGAAGATCTGGGCATCCGTGCTGAAAAGCGCGATCAAGCGCCGCAAGCCGGACTTCAGCGAGTCGTACTACGGTTTTCGCGCATTCGGCAATCTGCTCGACGAAGCGCAATCGCGTGGTCTCCTGCGCGTCGGCCGCGACGACAAGTCCGGCGCTTTCGTCTACCGGCCCAGTCAGAATCAGGCCGCTGCAACCGAGGCGGCGAAACCTGCCGAAGCTCCGGTGCCGGAAGCCGTTGCCCCGGCGCCGCAGTCTTCCAGCGAAAAGGGACGCCATCGGGGCCGAAGCGCCCGAAAGCAGGCTCAGGCTCGCGAGCAGGTGCCGTTGATCGAGGAAATGCCTGTAGTCGTTGCGGAGCAGGCGATCGTCGAGCAGAGCGTGATCGAGTTCGACGAGCCGCGTGAGGCGCCGAAGGACGAACGGCCCGCGCCTCGCCGGGGCCGCAAGACCGCGGCGAAGAAAGCGCCGGCCGGCGCCGATCAGGTCCCGCGTGACAAGGCTCAGGCAGCGGCTCCGTCCGTGGATCCGGCGAGCACCGACAAGCCTGTCAAGCCGTCGCGCAAATCGTCATCGCGAGCACGGCCCAAGCGCGAGGCCGCCGCTCCGGAAAGCGGGCGCTGAGCTGGGAGCGCGCGTGCCGCTCGACGAGGCATCGCCATTGCGGCATCGATCCCGTCCAGGCACGCTTCGCCCGCTTGCGAGCCGTTCATTCGACTACGCCAGCGAGATCCTCGATGTTCTTCTCGATACGGCCGCGGGCTTCCCTGATCGCCTCGTCGCGCGTCTTGGCGATCAGCGGAAGGACCACCCCCGTGCCCTTGATGTCGTGCTCGAACTGCACCCATCCGGCATAGACGCACACGCCGGATGCCTTTTGCACCACGTTGAGTGTCACGTCGTACGTGCGTCGCTTGCCGCGCATGCGGGTGTACTGGAACTTGGTGATAACCGGTCTGTACATTGGTTCGCCCTTCTTGCTCCGTGGATCAGTGAGACTCGCTTGCCGACTGACACGCCGCGCGCTATTGGCTCGCGCCCGACGCGGGAGCCGCATCCGATGCGGCGGCGGCCGGCGCTGACGCGGCGGCTGCGTCGCTGGCAGCGGCCGGCGCAGCCGTCTCGCCAGGCTTGTTGCATGCGCCGAGCGCGAGCGCGCCCAGCAGAAGTGCTGCGAGGAGAGATTTGTTCACGATCAGCTCCTTTCATTGGTCAGGCACGAGCAATGCAGATGTGCGCGGCTGCTTCGCCGGACACCGCCGCACGCGTGCACCTGGGTGGAATTCGATCGACGCCCGTCCGAGCGCCGACATTCGCGCCCATGACTACCCGATGGCACGGCCTTCGAACGGACTGCGGGGCATCGGTGCGCCGTCGACGAACGCAGTCGCGCTGCGTACCGCGAACTCATACGCGGAACTCGGGCTCGCGAACTGGCCGAGATCGCCCAGTGACGTGGATTCGCCGTCCTCTTCCAGAATGCAGGCGCGCGCGATGAAGATGTTGCCGCGCCGTGTGATCGACGGTTGAATCGCCGCGCCCCGGTGATAGATAACCATCGAAATCTCCAATCACGAATAGTCGAAAGGAAATTGTAATGTTTCTTGTCGACGAAGGGGCGAAAGTTACACTTCTCCGGAAGGCATTTACATAGCGGGGAATGCGTCGGCGACAGGAACGACAACGCGCCTGCCGCTTTGACAAGCCGCAGGCGCGCCTCCTGCGGGGCGCGCGAATCTTCCACGCGGCCCCGGGATGAATGACGAGTCGAAAAGATCAGGAATACGGCAACCGCAGACCCGGTTCCGGCCATTCCATGGATACGAGCTGCCCCGTGCCGGACAGCGTAATGAACGCGGTTCTGAGGTCCGCGCCGCCAAAGCAGATATTGGTGACCATCGGATCAGGCAGCATCACCTGCCGCAGCACATCGCCGCCGGGCGTAATCACAGTTATGCATCCCGTCACGAGCGTCGCGACGCAGATATTGCCGTATGCGTCCACGGCCATGCTGTCGAATCGCTGATAGCCGGGCAAGCCGCACACGAGCCTGCCGCCATGCGGAGAAGGATGCGGGTGCTTCTTCGCGCGGCCAGGCTCTTCCAGATCGAAGGCCCACAAGCGCCCGGTTTCGGTTTCCGATACATAGACGACTGAATCGTCCGGTGACAGGCCGACGCCATTGGCTGTCGTCAGCGGGTACGCTACTTCCACGATCATCGAACCGTCGGCGCGCCCATAGTAGAGGCCCGCATGATCGCGGTCGCGCGCGCGGTTCTTGCCGAAATCGGTGAAGTAGAAACCGCCCGCGTGATCGAAGACGAGATCGTTGGGCCCGCGCAGCGGAAAGTCGCCGCAGCGGTCATACAGCGTCTGCAGTTCTCCCGTTGCCGGATCGAAGCGCTCGATGCGTCCGCTCGTGTAGTCGGGATGCACGCCCGCGCGCGTCCTGTTGAATCCCGCAATCGTCTGAAAGAGAAAGCCGCCGTTATTGCAAAGGTAGTACGCGCCTTCCGGCCCGATCGCGAGACCGTTCGGGCCGCCGCCGACGTTTGCGATCACCGACACGGTGCCGTCGGGCGCGACGCGGCTGATGGTCTCCCGCTGAATCTCGACAAGCGCAATCGAGCCGTCCGGCAGCGCGACCGGACCCTCGGGAAAGAGCAGCCCGGTTGCAAGGACATTGAAGTTCTGCATTGAATCTCCCGCCAGTTTGCGTTGATACCTGCACGGTCCTTCCGCGGCAATCGACGAACACGCGCGTCAGCGCTTGTCCGCGCGCAGGACATAGCTGTTGTCGTAGGTCGTGGTCAGATCGACGTTCGCCGCGGCCACCGCCGGATCGAAGGCGGCAAGCACGCTGCGCACCGTCTTCGGCGCGTCCTGCGCCATCAGGCCATCCTGCGACAGGCATTGATGCATGTTGGAGTACGCCTTCACGAACACGGCCTTGTCCGCTATCGCATACTGCGGCGGAACGGCATCGGCGATCTGCTGGGGCGTCGCCTGCGCTATCCACTTCTCCGCAGCCACCATGGCGGTCGCGATGGCCTGAATCGTCCGCGGGTTCTTCGCAATGAACTTCTCCGTGGCATAGATGCTCGCCTCCGGGTAGTTGCCGCCGAGCGTCGCCTGCGTCTCCTTCACATTGCGCATCATCGCCAGGGGGAACAGGTCGCCGCTGTCCTGCAGCACGGTCGCCACCGGGTCGTTGGTCATGAGGGCGTCCACCTGGCCGCTGCGCGCCGCCGCGATCGCGCCGGAAGAGGACCCGACGCCGATGATCGACACATCATCGGGCTTGAGGCCCGCCCTGCTCAGCAGATAGTTGACGCCCATGTGGAAGCTGGAACCGGGCGAACTCACGCCGATCCGCTTTCCCTTCAGGTCCGCGTACGACTTGATCTTGTCGTGGCTCGCCCTGGTGACGCCGAACACGAAGCCCGGGCACACGGCCTGCGTGACGAACGACACGATCTTCTGTCCGTTCACGGCCATCGTGATCGTATTCGAGTAGGCGCCCGCCACGATGTCGGCGCTGCCGCCGAGCAATGCCTGCAACGCCTTCGCGCCGCCGCTGTAGACGCCGATCTCGACATCGAGGCCCTGCTGCCTGAAGTAGCCTCGGCTGCTCGCGATCACGAACGGCAAATAGGGAAAGCCCACGCCGGCCGCGGCAAGATGGATCTTCGGCTGCTCGGGCGCGGACTGCGCACTCGCCTCGGTTGCCGAGGTCGCCGCAGTCCCGATGGCGAGGCACGTCAGCAACGCAATCCGGCCCATGCAAAGACGCTTCATGATGGTGTCGCTCCTCAACGCCGGTGAATCGGCCGGCTGCCGCCAAGACGCGCCGCCCGGCGAGCACGCTGGAACAGTCCGGCGACTCGCTCAGTACGTGGCGCGCCCGCCCGACAGGTCGAACACCGCGCCGGTGGTAAACGAATTCTCTTCGCTGACGAGCCATGCAATCATCGCCGCCGCTTCGTTCAGTTCCAGAAAGCGGCCTCGGGGAATCTTGCCGAGCATGTAGCTGATATGTTCGGGCGCCTGCCGCATCGCGCCGGGCGTGCGCGCCACGGCGGGTGTCACGCAGTTCACGGCGATATCGTGCGCGGCGACTTCCTTGCCGAGCGACTTGGTCATCGCGATCACGGCCGCCTTCGCCGCGCTGTAGGCGGCCGCATTCGGATTGCCCTCCTTGCCGGCAACGGACGCCACGTTCACGATGCGCCCATAGTTGCGCGCGGTCATCACCGGGATCACCGCGCGACAGCAATGGAACGTGCCGTTCACGTCCACGTCGATCACCTGCCGCCAGTCTTCGAGCGGATAGTCGGCAAGGGTCGCGTTGGGTCCGACGATCGCTGCATTGTTGATGAGAATATCGACCCGCCCGAACGCGGCGAGCGTGCCGGCCAGCGCGCGTTCGACGCTGCCGTAATCCGCGATGTCGACCTTCTCCGCGTGCACGGCACCCTTGCCCGCGTCGCTCAGCTCGGCTTTGGCCTGTTGCAGGCGCTCTTCGTCGATGTCCCAGACCGCCAGTTGCGCACCGGATGCGAGCAGGCGCTGGCCGACGGTCAAACCGATGCCCTGCGCACCGCCCGTCACCACAGCCACGCGGCCGTTCAAGTCGATCGTGTTCGTTTGCAAGATGCTGTTCCTGTTTTCGGGTTGGAAGGCGTATTCGCGAGTCACGCATGCCCACTGACCGTCTGTCCGGCGGAGGGCTGCCATCGCATGAAGTGGTCTTCGACGAGCGACACGGTCGTGTCGAGCACCAGCGCGAAGACGGTGAGCAGCAGAATGCCCGCGATGACCGAATTGATGTCGAACACGCCTTCTGCAAGAAGAATCAGATAGCCGACGCCCTTTTCCGAGCCGAGGTACTCGCCCACCACGCTGCCCACGAAGGCAATGCCGACCGCGTTGTGCAGGCTCGAAAAGACCCAGCTCATCGCCGAAGGCAGGTAGACATGACGCATCAGCTCGCGCGAATTCGCACCGAGCATGCGCGTATTGGCGAGCACGGCCGGGCTGACTTCACGTACGCCCTGAAACACGTTGAAGAACACCACGAAGAAGACCAACGTGACGCCGAGCGCCACTTTCGACCAGATGCCGAGCCCGAACCACAACGCGAAGATCGGAGCGAAGATCAGCCGCGGCATGGAATTCATCGCCTTGATGAACGGATCGGTCACCACGGCAAGGAACGGATTCAGCGCGAGCCAGAGACCGCAGGCGAGCCCCAGCACCGTTCCGATGAGAAAGGCAAGGATCGTCTCGACGAGCGTCGTATAGAGATGGGTGTACACCGACCCGGTGACGAACCATCCGGCTATCCGCCGCGCCACGCCGACCGGATCGCCGAAGAAGAACGCCGATATCCATCCGCGGCTGGTCAGTATCCACCAGAGCAGTATGCCGCCGGCAAGCAGCGCGAAACGCGTGACGAGAACAAGAAGCCGGTTGCGTGGGTCAAGGGCGATTGCGCGCATAGCCTTTCAATACCTCCCCTCTCAGCACTTGCCAGATTTCGGCGTGCAGTTGCAGGAACCGCTGCGTCATGCGTATTTCGGAGACTTCGCGCGGACGCCGCAGGTCGATGTCGAATTCCGCGATCGGTCTCGTCGCCGGGCCCGCCGACATCACGATCACACGGTCGGAGAGGGAGATCGCCTCTTCGAGATCATGGGTCACGAATACGACCGACTTCCGGTCCGCCGACCACAGCCGCAGCAATTCGTCTTCCATGAAGTGCCGGGTCTGGATATCGAGTGCGCTGAACGGTTCGTCCATCAGCAATATGCGGGGATCGAGCACGAGCGCCTGAGCGAGACCCGCGCGCTTTCTCATGCCGCCCGACATCTGGTGCGGATACTTGTCTCCGTGTCCTTCAAGGCCGACGCGAATCAGCCAGTCGCGTGCGCTCGCCATTGCGTCGGCCTTCGTCCTGCCGTGAAAAAGCAGGCCCGCCGCGATATTCTCCGCGGCAGTCTTCCACGGCATCAGCGCATCGACCTGGAACAAGTAAGACGCCTGCCTGTTGAGCCCCTGGCCGAGCTTCTGCCCGAACACGCTCAAGGTGCCCGCCGAGGGCTGGATCAGGCCTGCCGCCACGTTCAGCAACGTCGACTTGCCGCATCCCGTGGGGCCGACGATCGAGAGAAACTCGCCGTCGCGAACGCTCAGGTTCACGTCGCTGACCGCGGTGTAGTTTTCGCCGCGGCCTCGGTTGCTGGCGAACGTGCAGGTCACGCCTTCGAAGCGAAGCGCTTCCCGTATTTCGAGCGGACGATCCAGCGTATCGGCGCTGCTCGTGGCGAGCCTCACCGAAACGTCTCTTCTTTTGATGCCGACTGCCGCAGTGAATGACATGACGGTGTCTCTCTCCATGATGTTCGGCCGATGCATGCGGTCGCCGCGAACGCCGGTCGCCGGCGTTGCCGATACCGACCGGCGTCACGCTCCAGGGCTCACTGCGACAGTTCTTCCAGACTGCGGTTGAGCGTGCGCGGGCCGAACCCGCCCACGGCCACGACCATCACCAGCATCGCCGCGCCGATGAACATGGCAACCCCCATGGTGCCGCCCTCATGAAGGAAAAAGCCGATCAGGAGCCCCGCCAGCGCGGCGCTCACGCGGCTCCACGAATAGACGAAGCCGATCGCGCGCGCCCGGATGCGGGTGGGATACTGCTCCGCCTGAAAGCCGTGGAATACGAACGAGATCCAGTTGTTGAACAGCGTGACCAGCACGCCGAACACGATGATCCAGGCAGGGCTGGTCTGCTTCGCGAAGAACATCATGAAGATGCCGATACCCACGCCCGCCGAGACGATCTGCCATTTGCGCTCCATCCTGTCCGCGATCCAGATGCCGAGCAGCGGCCCGACCGGATTCGCCAGCGCGATGATGAACGCGTATTGCAGGCTCGTGGTGACGTGGATGCCCTTGGAGATCAGCAGGGTCGGCACCCACGCGCCGAAGCCATAGAACGCGATGGTCTGGGTCAGGTTGAACAGCGAAAGGACCAGCGTGCGCTTGCCGTAAGGCGCCTTGAACAGTTCGGAGAATTTGCCGTCGGCCACGACGGGCTCCGAAGGCGGCGCCGGCGGCAAGGCCGTTGCGCCTATGTCGCGCGCGATCTTCGTTTCGAGGTCGCGCATGATCCGCTCGGCCTCGCCCTCCCGCCCATGCAGCGAGAGCCAGCGCGGGCTTTCGGGCAGGCCGAGCCTCAGCCACCACGCAGCAACGGCGCCCACCGCGGCGAACATCGCGACCCAGCGCCAGCCGTCGATGCCGAAGGGGCTGATCGGCACGAGCAGCCAGCCGAGCAGCGCCACGACCGGCACGATCAGAAACTCGATGAACTGATAGAACGCGAACGCCTTGCCGCGCCCCTGCGGCGGAACGAGTTCGGTGAGAAACGTATCGATCGTGACCTGTTCGAGCCCGACGCCGATCGCCGCGATGAAGCGGCACAGGTCCACGCCTGCCGCTGTCGTCTGGCACGCCATGGCGGCGGTTGCCAGCGAATACCAGATGAGCGAGAACGTGAACATGGAGCGCCGCCCGAGCCGGTCCGCGACCGATCCGAACACCATGCACCCGAGCCACATTCCCGCGAACGTGCAGAAGACGAAGAAGCCCACGCCGCTGATGCCGAAGAAGCTGCCCGACGTGGTGCCGAACAGCCCGCTCCTGACGAGGCCCGGCGCGATGTAGGCCGTCATGAAGAGGTCGTACAGCTCGAAGACGCCGCCGAGGGAAATCAGAAAGACCAGTCGCCAGAGCGTGCGCGTGAAGGGAAGCCGGTCGAGCCGCGCCGCCACTTGTCCGGAATACGTGTCCACCTGCTCGAACGTCGTGTCGGCATAGATGTCTGTCATCGTCGTCTCCGCACGGCGTGCGATCGCCACCGTGGTTATTTATGTATTCAGGTCGCCGGCACATGGAGCGGGCGAACCGGTCCGCGCCGCGGCGCGAGCCCTCAGCGAAGCGCGGCGAGCATCGCGTCTCCCATTTCGCGGGTTCCCACCCTCTTCGTGCCGGGCTCGTAGATGTCCGCCGTACGGTATCCCTCGGCCAGCACCGCGCTCACCGCGCGCCGGATCCGGGCCGCCGCCTCCTGCATGTCGAACGAGAGGCGAAGCATCATTTCCACCGACAGGATGGCCGCCAGCGGATTCGCGATGTTCTTGCCCGCGATATCCGGCGCCGTGCCATGCACCGGTTCATACAGTCCGAGGCGGCCGCTGCCGAGCGATGCCGACGGCAGCATGCCGATCGAGCCCGTCAGCATGGCGGCGGCGTCCGAGAGGATGTCGCCGAACACATTGCCGGTCACGATCACGTCGAATTGCCGCGGATTGCGCATCAGCATCATCGCGGCCGCGTCGACGAACGTATGCGTCAGTTCGACATCCGGGTATTCCGTGCCGACCTCGGTCATGACGTCGCGCCAGAGCTGCATCGTCTCGAGGACGTTCGCCTTGTCGACCGAGCAGACCTTGCGGTTTCGCATGCGCGCAGCGCGGAAGGCCGCATGCCCGATACGCCGCACTTCGCTTTCCGAATACCGCATCGTGTTGATGCCGACACGCTCGCCGCCTTCGTTCGTGACGCCGCGCGGCTCGCCGAAGTACAGGTCGCCCGTCAGCTCCCGCAGGATCACGATGTCCAGACCATCGACGATCTCGCGCTTGAGGCTCGAAGCGTCCGCCAGTTCGGGAAACAGGAACGCGGGCCGGAAGTTGGCAAAGAGGCCGAGCGCCTTGCGAAGACGCAGCAGGCTCGCGCCGGGGCGCATGTCGAACGGGATCTTCTCGTCGCCTGGCTCGCCCGCTGCGCCGAACAGGATCGCATCCGACTTGCGGGCCAGTTCGAGCGTGGCGGAGGGCAGCGGATCGCCGGCCGCTTCCACGCCCGCGCCGCCGATGGGCGCGTGTGCGATTTCGAGCGCGGCGCTTTTCGGAACCACGGCCTGCAATACCCTCAGGGCTTCCGCGGTGACTTCCTTTCCGATTCCATCGCCAGCGAGCACGGCAACTTTCATGTTGTGTCCTTTGATATCTGAGTGTTTCGTGATCCGCCGTTCAATACGCGTAGCGGCGCTCGAATTCCCTGATCCGGTCGAGTTGCGTCAGGGTGTGGCCGAGTTCGTCGAGACCTTCGCTCAGGCAGCGCTTCTGGTATGCGTCGATCGCGAACCCGTGGGACACGCCGTCGGGCGTGGATACCGTCTGAACCTCCAGATCGACGACGACGTGCAGTCCCGGCTGTGCCTCGATCCTGCGGAGCATGCCGGCCACCGCGTCCGCGGGCAGCAACACGACCAGCAGGCCATTCTTCGACGCGTTGGACGCGAAGATATCGCCGACGCTCGGTGCGATCACGGCACGCACGCCGTAGTCATGGAGCGCCCACACCGCGTGCTCGCGTGACGACCCGCAGGCGAAGTTCTCCTTCGCGACCACGATGCGGGCCGACCGGTAGGCGGGAACATTCAGGACGAAGTCTTCGGCCTCGGAGCCATCCGGGCGGGAACGCAGATCGCGAAACAGGTAATCGCCGAAGTTGTCGGAGCGAGGCTTTTGCAGATAGCGGGCTGGAAGGATCTGATCGGTATCGAAGTTGGGCCGCGCGATGGGCAGGGCGACGGCGTCCAGACAGACGAACGGTTCCATCAGTTTGCCTCCGCAAGCATGGGCCGCACATCGGTGAGATGACCGTTCAGCGCCGCGGCGGCAACCATGGCGGGACTCATCAGATGCGTGCGCGACCCCGGTCCCTGCCGCCCGACGAAGTTGCGATTCGTGGTGGACGCGCTGCGCTCGCCGGGGGCGACCGTGTCGCCGTTCGTGCCGAGGCACATGGAACAGCCCGCCTCACGCCATTGAAAACCCGCCTCCGTGAAGACCCGGTCGAGCCCCAGCGCTTCGGCTTCCTGCTTGACGAGCCCCGATCCCGGCACGACCCACGCCTCTACCGATCGCGCGACCTTGCGGCCCTTCACCACGGCGGCGGCAGCCTTCAGGTCCTCGATGCGGCCATTCGTGCACGAGCCGATGAACGCGCGGTCGATCTTCAGGCCATCCATCGGCATGCCCGGTGTCAGGCCCATGTAATCCAGGGCGCGCTGCATCGACACCTTGCGTTCCGCATTCGGCGCCGTTGCCGGGTCCGGTACGCGACCGTCGATGGGCAGCGCGTCCTCGGGGCTGTTGCCCCAGGTGACCATCGGCCGCAGGCTGCTCACGTCGATCGATACTTCCTTGTCGAACGACGCACCCGGGTCCGATGCGAGCGCGCGCCAGCGCGAGACCTCCTGGTCCCAGCGCTCGGCCTGCGGTGCGAACGGCTTGCCCGAGAGATAGTTGAAGGTCGTGTCGTCGGGCGCGATCATTCCCGCGCGTGCGCCCGCTTCGATCGACATGTTGCAGACGGTGAACCGGCCTTCCATCGACATGCCGCGCATCACGGGGCCCGCGTATTCGATCACGTGCCCCGTCGCGCCGCCTGCGCCGATCTTCGCGATGATCGCGAGAATGACGTCTTTCGCGCCCACACCCTGGCCGAGCCTGCCCTCGAGCGTGATGCGCAGCGCCTTCGGCTTGCGCTGCCAGAGCGACTGCGTCGCGAGCACGTGGGCCACCTCGGTCGCGCCGATGCCGAAGGCGAGCG
>Ga0105248_10002288_pt1 | contig 21210 bp, 16 predicted proteins | sample KBSS34metaG_FD_81524 | JGI IMG/M metagenome (GOLD analysis project Ga0105248, IMG submission 81524) | Switchgrass rhizosphere microbial communities from Kellogg Biological Station, Michigan, USA - KBS S3-4 metaG | ecosystem: Host-associated > Plants > Roots > Rhizosphere > Soil | place...
CCTCGTGATGTTTGTCTTGAACTGGGATCAGAGCACAGCGGCAGCCCAACAGAACCCGGCGGTGGCCGCATTCGTCGTTCCGATGGTCATCGGTTTCGCCATTGTCGGCTACGGGATCTCGATCCTTCTGTGGTTCCTGATCGCACGTCGCGGCAACGAAGTGGCGAAATGGATCTATGTCGTCTTGTTCGCGCTCGGAGCGCTGGCTGCCCTGGCGGGCGTGCTGATGAGCGGCAGGCCAGGCGTCCCGACGCCCGGCGTTCTCGTGCGCGTCGGACAGATCGTCAATCTCGTGCTCGGCGTCGCTGCGGTCTGGTTCCTGTTCCAGCCCGATACGCGCCCCTGGTTCAACAAGGGCGTCGATCCCGACGCATAAATCATGCTCAGCGCTGGATCGTCACCGTCGCAGGATGGTGGCGGTCCAGATAGCGCTTGATGATCTTGAGGTTGCGCGAGTTCGAGCGGAAGAAGAAGTCGGGGACGATGCCGACGACCGGGATCAGCCCGAGCAGCCAGTCGAACCCGACATTGCCCACCATCCGCGCCATCGCGCCCTTCGACATTTTGAGGTTACGCGCTTCCCAGACCATGTAGAGCCCCAGCGCTGCGCCGATGAAGTCGCCGCCGATCGGGATCAGATCGAGCAGCACGTCGAGGCCGAAGCGCTGGTCGGTGCCCGGGATCCTGATCGCACGCTCGAGCAGCTTCTCCATCGCCTCGACGCGCTGGCGCACATGCGCCGGATGCGTGCCCGTCGGCAGGTCGGCCGCGATGCGGCGCAGGTCACTCGTCATTCGGGTCGTGTTCGCCATGGGTCTTCGTTCCTTGTCGGTGCGGCCCGCTCCTCCTCCCGAACACCCAGCCAGCTACCCTATGGGTGGTCAGGAGGGGGAGCGGGCCGGCACCGCTCGCGAAATTCGCACTTCCGCGAACTTCGCCAAATCAATGTGGCGTGTCGCGCAAATGGTTCAACGGGTGCCACGCGCGCACGTTCCCCTGCCACCCCGGCAGCCGCAGCGCGACGACCGACCATCGGAACGGCTGTGCGATCGGAATGAACGCCGCATCGGCGGTCAGCGCCAGGTCGGCCTCCGCGATGCGGTGCGCGCGCTGGTCGAGATCGGGCGCGTCGCGCGCGGCGTCGATCAGCGTGCGCGCATCTTCCGAACATGGCTGGCAAGCCTTGACCAGATACCAGCGTCCGCTGTCGTACGGCGCGACCTGGTCGACCAGCCGCAGCTCGGTGTCGGCATCGATCGCAACGCGTTCGGCGAGGATCCCGATCGCCGCGAAGGTCTGCGACAGATGCCGCCACAGCCGCGTCGCGCCCGGGCCCGGCGGCAGCGCGACGCGCAGCCGCAGCGGGTCGGCATGGCTTGCGTTCCACGCCTGCACCGCCAGCCGCGCCGCGCCCTGGCGCTGGTCGATCGGCTGCACTGCCCAGCTTGGGATCGCCGGCCCCTGCGCCGAATCGAGCTTGTCGGGGAGCAACGTCGTGCTCGCCGCCCAGCCGGGCGCGAAATCGGCGACGATCGTCGCGCGGTCGATCGCGGCGCTCAGCGCGGCGCGATGCACGGGATCGGCGAGGAAGCCGTCGCGCCGCACCACCGCCAGCCCGAACAGTCCCTGCGCCGGATCGGTCCGCAGATTGGCCGGCGCGATGCCGGCGGCGGCGACAAGCGGCCAGTCCGCGAAGCTGCCGCCCAGCACCAGATCGGACTTGCGCGCCGCGAACCGCGCAAGCGCCAGCGCCGCGCGTTCGCCGCGCAACCGGACCTGGTTCTCGGGTCCCGGCTTGGCGGCGTCGGGGTCGTCTACCTGGAGCGGATCCGGCGCCGGGCGCAGCATCAGCCAGCCATGGCCATCGGGCTGCGCGTGGAACGGGCCGCTGCCGGCGAACGTGCGCGCGTCGAACACCGCCATCTCGGGCTGCGCGAACAGCTTGAGCAAGTCGGGGCGCGGGCGCTTGAGCCGCACTTCGATCACGCGTGGCGTCATTTCGATGATCTCGTCGATCACTGCGAGGAACGGCGCGAGCGCGTTGCGTGAATTGGCGGCCGCGGCGCGGCGCAGCACGCGTGCCACCTGTTCGGCGGTCACCGGCTTGCCATCGGCCCAGCGCGCCTCGCGGAGGCGGAAGATATAGCTGCGCCCGTCGTCGATCACGATCCATCGCTCGGCGACGCCCGGCTCGATCTGGCCGAGCGCGTCGAAATGCACCAAGCCCTGCGCCGTCGCGCCCATCAGCACCCGCGCCGGCAGCCCGAGCGGCGCGCGGCTGGGATCGCCCGCCCGCACCGCCTCTCCGATCACGCTGACTTCGACGGGGACGTCGTCGGGCCGTCGCGCGCGGCAACTCGCCAGCAGTACGAGGGCGACGGCCAGGGTCAGGCGTATCCAAGCGAGGCGTGGGCTCGGCATGGCGCCCTCATAGCAGGTTCGGCGGCGTGCGCACCCGGATCGAAGCGGCCTGGCGCACGTTGGCGCGCCGAGGAGAGGGAACCATGGCCACCAGGAAATGGTCGCAGGACGTCACGGAACACTCGAACGCACTCGACCTCGATCAAGGTGTGTTCACCCACGACGATCCGAAGGAGATCGCATTGTCGCTCAAGCGCGCCGCCGAGCGCAGCGGGCGCCGCAAAGGCACGCCGCTGCAATCGGCGATGGGTATGCTGACCTTTTACATCAACCGCGCCGGCGACCAGCTCTCCGCCGAGCGCCGCGAGACGCTCGAAAAGGCCAAAGACGAACTGCGCCAAGCGTTCGGCAAGAAGAAGCACAACTGAAGCCAGGACGCGATGCGTTTGCCTCGTTGCGCCTGGTAAAGCTGGCGCGACGGTTGATCAAATCCGGGGTTCGCGCGGCGCGGGGCGCTTCACGGCGTCCTTGGAGCAGATTCGTCGACATTCGCACTCCATCGAAACGGAGCATGTATCCTGCTCCTTGGTCGACGATGCTGCGCAGTCGCCGTGGATACTCACATCGGTGCCGAGGTGACATCAATCAATTCGGTCTTTGAATTGGTCATGAGGCGATCCCCCTCTACCCTGACCAGGCGAGCTTAGGACCGGGTTCCGCTTGCAGAATTGCCGCCGGGATCGGCGGGCGCGGAGCGACCAAGGGGACACGAGTTCCCCGGAGCCCAAGGGGGGATGTCATGAAAGAGTCCGTCAATATCGATGGCCCGTCGATCGGGCGCACGCACCTGCTACTGGCGGCGGCCAGTGTCGTCGCGCTGGCCATGGCGGCAGCGCCGGCGCGTGCTTCCGATGCGGATACGCCGGCACAACACCAGCCCGCGCAGCCGGATACGGCTGCCGAGCCGCCCGGCACGGTCGGGCAGGCCACCGGCGACGAGATCGTCATTACCGGATCGCGCATCCAGGCGAGCGGCTTCAATGCTCCGACGCCGACGACGGTCGTCACCGAAGCGCAGCTTCAGCAGACCGCGCAGCCGAACATCTATGACTCGGTCGCGCAGCTTCCCGCGCTACAGGGCAGCGTGGGAACCGCGAATAGCCGTCAGAACGGCAACACCAGCTTCGGCAACAACGGCTTGTCGTCGCTCAACTTGCGCGGCCTGGGCTCCAACCGCACGCTTACCTTGCTCGACGGCCAGCGCGTAGTGTCGGCCTATATCACCGGCATCACCGACGTGAGCCAATTCCCCCAACTCCTGGTCAAGCGCGTCGACGTGGTGACGGGCGGCGCGTCGGCGTCGTGGGGCTCGGACGCCATCGCCGGTGTCGTGAACTTCGTCACCGACACCAAGTTCAAGGGCATCAAGGCCAACGTCCAGGGCGGCATCTCCACCTATGGCGACGATCAGAGCATCCTCGGCCAGGTCGCGGTGGGCTTCGGTGCGCTCGACGATCGCCTGCACGTCGAAGTGAGCGGCGAACTCTATCACAACAAGGGCGTTCCCGGTGGCGAAGTCGGAGGCGCGCAGCCCAACGGTCGGCCCGATGCCTATCGCTCGGGGACCACTTCCTATGCGATTACCGCTACGCCCCTGGGCAGTCCGCAATTCTATAACCTCCCTTATAATGCGCAGCTCACCACTTTTGCGCGCTATGGCCTGATCACGGCAGGACCGCTGCGCGGGCTTGCGTTCGATGGCAGCGGCGGCGTCTACAATTTCCAGTACGGCACGAACTGCGTCGGCACGACTTGCCTCGGTGGCCAGCAAGACGCCTATATCACTACCACCACGATCGATAATCCGCTCAAACGGGTGGTCGGCTATGGGCGAATCGGGTTCGACATCTCGCCGCACATCGAGCTCTACGGCACGCTGATCGCAGCGCGCACACGCACCGAAAACACGCCGATCGCCTATCCGCGCAAGAATGCGAATCTCACGATCCGATGTGCGAACGCCTATCTCGCGGCGACGACGATCCCGGCGCTCTGCGCGGCGAACAACATCACCACCTTCCAGCTCGGCGCCACTGCGATGCAGATGCCCGCCAGGGAGTTGATCAGGACCGATCGCCGTCAGTTGCGTTGGGTTGTCGGCACGGCCGGTCAGTTCGGTATCGGGTCGACGCCGGTCAAATTCGATCTCTACTATCAGCACGGGCAGAACGACGCCGACATTCGATTGAGCAACATCACGCTCAATGGCCGCTTCAATGCGGCGATCGATGCCGCCGTCGTGAACGGCGCGATCGTGTGCAATTCGGCGACTGCGCGCGCGCAAGGGTGCACGCCGTTCAACCTGTTCAGCAGCCAGACGGTCTCGCCGTCCACCTTTGCCTGGATCGCGCCCGTCGCGGGTCCATACCAGCTCAACGTCTTCAAGGAGGATGTGGCGAGCGTCTCGTTCAACGCCACGCCGCTGCGCAATTGGGCCGGCGCCGTTTCGCTGGCGTTCGGCGCCGAGTGGCGCAAGGAAGCCTATGTCACGCACGCCGATCCCTATGGCAATGGCGTCACGGCAGACACGCCGAACACCAGCGCCTATCCCGCGGACGCGCTGCTGACGACGGTCGGCACCAATTGGTTCGCCGGCAACTTCAAGAACGGCAGCGGTTCGTTCACGGTGCGCGAGGGCTTTGTCGAACTCGGCATTCCGCTCGCGAATGGCCCGGTGATCGGGAAGCTGGACCTCAACATCGCGGGCCGGCTCGCACATTACAGTACGGCAGGCGACGCCACCTCATGGAAAGTCGGCGGAACCTGGGCCACTCCGCTCGACGGCTTTCGCCTGCGCGGCGTGGTGTCGCGCGACGTACGCGCGCCGAACCTCAACGATCTGTTCGCGCCTGCGTCCGCCGCGACGCAGAATGTGCTCGATCGCGCCAACGGCAACAAGAATGTCCAGCTCATTGCCCAGTCGATCGGTAATCCGAACCTGAAACCCGAGATCGGCAATACGTTCGAGGTCGGCGCCGTCTATAGCCCGCCTTTTCTGCGGGGTTTCAATGTCTCGCTCGACTATTACGACATCAAGCTCAAGCAAGCGATCTCGACGCTTTCGAACCAGCAGATCGTCGATCTCTGCTTCGCCGGCAACGCGACCTATTGCGCCAACGTGAAGCTTACTGGGACGCTCGGCACATCGGATTTTCCCTACGTGATCGCGCAGCCATTCAACCTCGCATCGCTTCACGCGCGTGGCTTGGATATCGAGGCGAGCTACCAGCACAGCATCGGAAAATATGGCAAGATCGTCTTGCGCGGCCTCGCGACGCGCGCGATCGATCTCATCAGCGACACGGGCATCGCCGGCCAGCAGATCGCGCAGCTCGCCGGCAACAATACGGAGATCGGCTCCGGCGTACCGCGCTGGAAGGCGCTGTTCAGCCAGTCGTGGAGCAACGACATCGCGTCCCTCACGGTTACGGAACGCGTCGTGAGCTCCGGTGCGCTCGATCCCTATGCCATCGCCTGCACCAGCAACTGCCCGGTCTCGACCGTCCAGAACCCGACCTATGATTTCAACTTCATCCCCGGTGCGACCTATGTCGACGTCGGCGGGACCTACGAGTTCCGCAAGGACACGCAAATCTACTTCAAGGTCGACAACGTCTTCAATCACCGTGCTCCGCCGTTCGGCGGCTCGACGCTCTACGACACGATCGGCCGCATGTACCGGATCGGTCTGCGCGTGAAGCTTTAGTTCCCGGGGCGGCATCGGATGCCGCCCCTGCAGCTGGATAAGGGAGAAGGCGGATGCGGATGGCGCGAATATTATTGCTCGCAGGAGGCGCGATGGCGGCGCTGGCCGCGTCGACGGTCTCGGCACAGAATCGGTCGAAGCCGCCGAGCGAATATCCGAGCCAGACGCAATTCCCGTCTGAAAACGCGCGCGCCGTTGCCAGGCACCTGTCCGCCGCGCGCAAGCTCGCCGAGCCTGATCTCCTGCCCGAATTCTATTGGCGGTGCCTGGTGAGCCCGCTCGATCGCGCAATGGTGTTCGCGATCCAGCATGATGGGCTGGTGCCGGCGACCAAGGTCTTCGACAACCTCTATTCGGTCGGCCAGAACGCGGTGAGCGCCTGGGCGCTCGACACACCCGACGGCATCATCCTGATCGACGCGCTCAACAACTCGGACGAAGCACGCGACATCATCGTGCCCAACCTCGTCAAGCTCGGGCTCGACCCGAAACGCATCCGCTATGTGCTGATCACGCACGGCCACGGCGATCACTGGGGTGGCGCCAAATATCTTCAGGACAGTTTTGGCGCGCGTGTCGCGATGTCGGCGACCGATTGGGACATGATCGAGAAGCCCGATCACGGCGGCGGTCCATTCGCGGCGCTCGTACCGCCCAGGCGCGACATCGCGCTGAAGGACGGCGACGGCATCACGCTCGGCGGCATCACCGTGAAGGTGTACGCCACTCCGGGCCACACGTCCGGCACGCTTTCGATGATCTTTCCCGTCTATGAGCGCGGCCAAAAGCATGTCGCGGGATTGATGGGCGGCAGCGGCGGCGGACAGGACAGCGCATCGGTGCACCAGCAGATCGCGTCGCTCGCGCGCTGGCAGACGCTCACGCGTGCGGCCGGGGTCGACACGATCATCGCGAACCACCCGACGCACAATGCCGCGAACGAGAAGTTGGCGCTCATTCGCTATTCCGCGCCCGGCGACGCGAATCCGTTCGTGTATGGAACTGCCCGGGCGCAGCGCTTCGCCGCGATGCTCGAGGAATGCTCGCGCGTCCAGCTCGCGCGGATGGGCGAAACCGGCGATTGATCTTCGCGCGGGTAGCGGGCGGGGGTCAGTCCTCGCCCAGGCGCCGGATGGTTCCAACCAGTGTCAGGAAGCAGAGCGCGGCGGCGAGTGCGGAGCCTGCGACGAGCATCAGCACCAGGTCGAACGATCCCGTCTCCTTGAGGATCAGGCCGATCAAGATCGGCGTCAGGATCGATGACACATTGCCGAACATGTTGAAGATACCGCCCGAGAGCCCGGCGCTGTCGCGCGGCGCGACATCCGCGACCACGGCCCAGCCCAGCGCGCCAATCCCCTTGCCGAAGAAGGCGAGGCTCATGAAGATCAGGATCGCCATATTGCTCTCGGCATAGTTGCAGCCGAGAATGGTGAGCGCCAACAGCATCCCGCCGACGATCGGTATCTTGCGCGCGACCGTCAGGCTCGCGCCGCGCCGGAGCAGCCAGTCCGAAATGACGCCGCCGAGTACGCCGCCGATGAAGCCGCAGATCGCCGGCACTGTGGCGAACAGTCCGGCCTTCACGACCGAAAGCGCGCGTTCCTGCACCAGATAGACCGGGAACCAGGTGATGAAGAAATAGGTCAGCGTGTTGATGAAGAACTGGCCGAGGTACAGGCCCCATAATGTCGGGGTTCCGAGCAGCAGCTTGAGTTTGCGCGCCGTTTCGCCCTGGGGCGGCGGGCCGGCGGTCGCCTTCGCCGAGTCGACCATCGCGCCGCCGGCCGCGATCATTGCGAGTTCGCGCTCGCTGACACCCGGGTGATTCCGGGGTTCGTGCACCAGGCGCAGCCACGCCGCTGCCGCGACCAGGCCGGCGACGCCCATGAAGACGAAATCCCACTGCCAGCCAAACGTCGCGATGATCCATCCCATCAGCGGCGCGAACAGCACGGTCGCGAAATATTGCGCGGCGTTGAAGATCGCCGAAGCAGTACCGCGCTCGCTCGCCGGGAACCACTGTGCGACGATCCGCGCATTGCCGGGGAAAGAGGGCGCCTCGGCGAGGCCGACGAGGAAGCGCAACGCGAACAGCGCAGTGACGGCGGTCGTCCCGGACATCCAGATTACGGCGCCGTGTCCTGCGGTCAGCAGCGACCAGCTGACGATCGCCCAGAAATAGACCGGCACTGCGCCGAACCGGTCGAGCAGCCAGCCGCCGGGCATCTGTGCCGCGACATAGGACCAGCCGAACGCCGAGAAGACGATTCCCAGTTGCAGCGGATCGATGCCGAGGTCCTTGGTCAGCGACGGCGCGGCCAACGAAAGCGCCGCCCGTACGGCATAGTTGATGATCGTCACCGCAAACAACATCGCGAGGATGGTCCAGCGCACGCGTCCGGTTGTTTCGGCTTCGGCCATTACCGTCCCTCCCCAAGTCGTTGCGACAAGTCTGCCTGTGCGCGGCATGGAGGATCAAGCGATGCGAAAGCATCGATCGATAGCCATTCGGTATTGGTCGCGGGGTTAATATGGCTATTCTGGTATTGAACTCGGGCGGAGGAGGGGGCGATGAAAGTCAGCAAGGTTCGCGTGACGCCGATCGCCTTTCGTGATCCGCCGCTGCTCAACGCGGCCGGAATCCACGAACCCTATGCGTTGCGTTCGATCATCGAAGTGGAGACAGACGAGCGCCTGGTAGGGCTCGGCGAAAGCTACGGCGACGCTGCCGCGCTGGGCGTGATCCGCAACGTGGCGGATCGGCTCGTCGGGCTCGACGCATATGACCTGAACGGCTTGCGGCGCACGGTCGCGGCGGCCGTTGCCGGGCTGCCAGGCGCAATGCGCGGAGCCGAGCTCGCGCCGGGCTCGCATCCCTCCAAGCGCGTCACGAATGGACTGTCGGCGTTCGAGCTGCCGTTGCTCGATCTGCAGGCGCAGCGCGCCTCCGTGCCGCTCCACGCCCTGCTCGGTGGCGCGGTGCGGCGCGAAGTTCCGTTCTGCGCCTATCTCTTCTTCAAATATGCGCGTCACATCGAGCCGGACGAAGCGCCCGACGCCTGGGGTGAGGCATTGACGCCCGAGCAGATCGTTGCGCAGGCCCGGCGGATGATCGCCGCGCACGGCTTTTCCAGCATCAAGCTGAAAGCCGGCGCGCTCGACCCGGAAATCGAAGTGTCGAGCATTGAGGCGCTGGCGAAGGCCTTCCCGGGCCTGCCGTTGCGCATCGACCCGAACGGCGCCTGGTCGATGGAAACGGCACTGCGATGTGCCAAGCGGCTCGGGCCCCTGGTGCAATATTATGAGGATCCGGTCGACGGCCTTGAAGCAATGGCCGAGCTTCACCGCCGCACCGGTCTTTCGCTCGCGACCAACATGGTCGTCACCGATTTCGCGCAGCTTCGTGCCGGCATCGCGCTCGACGCGGTGCAGATCGTGCTCTCCGATCATCACTATTGGGGCGGTCTGCGCGAGAGTCAGGCGCTTGCGGCGATGTGCCGGACGTTTGGGCTCGGGCTGTCGATGCACTCCAATTCGCACCTGGGCATCAGCCTGATGGCGATGGCGCATCTTGCGGCCGCGACACCGAACCTCAGCTACGATTGCGACACCCACTACCCCTGGGTCGAGGACGCCGACGAAGTAATCGCAGGCGGCAAGATCCCGATCGTCGGCGGGTGCGTCAGCGTGGGTGACGCGCCTGGCCTCGGCGTGACGATCGACCGGGAGCGCCTGGCGCGCGGCGCGGCCATTTTCGAGCGGATCACGATCCGCACGCGTGACGATGGCGGCCAGATGCGCAAGTACGATCCGACGTTTTCCGCGGCCAAGCCGCGCTATTGATCAGAGATGAGGCGACGATGTTCGAGCTGATCCAGTTGCGCTGTTTCGTCGCAGTCGCCGAGGAGCTGCACTTCGGCCGTGCTGCCGCTCGGCTCAACATGACGCAGCCGCCGCTGAGCCGTCACATCCAAGTGCTCGAGCGCATCCTCAAGGTCGATCTCTTTCATCGCAGCAGCCGTTCGGTGAAGCTCACCGCGGCGGGCGCCGCGTTTCTTGCCGAGGCTACTCGCATCGTCGCGCTCACCGAAAGCGCCGTGGCCACGGCGCGCGCGGCAGCCGAGGGGCAGGAGGGGATGCTCGCGCTCGGCTTCACTGCGGCCTCGGGGTATAGTTTCCTGCCCCGGTTGATCGGACGCGCGCAGCGCGAGTTGCCCGGCGTCCGCTTCGTGCTGAAAGAAATGGTCAGCGGCGAACAGATGGAGAATCTGCTCAACGGGCGCATCGATATCGGCTTGCTGCGGCCGCCGGTGCGCCATCCCGACCTCAATTCGATGCGAGTACTTCAGGAACGCTTCGTCGTCTGCTCGCACGCGTCGGTACCCGAGGCAGATCGCCCGCGCCGGCTCGCCGATTTCGATGGCCTGCCGTTCATCATGTATGCGCCGGACAAGGCGCGCTATTTCCATGATCTCGTGACCGGACTGCTGGCTGGCGCGCGCGCCGAGCCGCATCTCGTGCAGCACCTCGCGCAAATCCACTCGGCCCTGATGCTGGTCGGCGCCGGTCATGGTTTCGCGCTCGTTCCTGAGACGTCGGTACGACTGCATCCCGATGACGTCGTCTTCTCGCCGCTCGAAGATGCGCAGCCGCTCGTCGAGCTGCATGCGGCGTGGCGGCGGGAGCACGACAATCCCGCGCTCGACGTGTTGGTGAAGCTGCTCCGCACGCTGGAGGAATAGCGAAGCCGCATCGATCGATGCCGCGTTGCAATTGGAGCGCGCGGACCCGCTCACGCTAGCTTCCGGGTGTAGTGTCGCGCCGCAGACCGAAGCGCGGATAGCCGAACCACGAGGAGAGGATCATGGATAGGCGCGATTTTCTGGTGGGACTGGGGGCCGGGGCGGGCGTCGTCGCCGCAGCCAGTCCGGCACCCGCCGAAGCGGACCGGTCGGAACGCAGGCCGGCCGCGTCCATTCCCCTGCGCAAGGGCCATCTCGCGCTGAAGCTCGGCTGCCAGAGCGGGCCGGCGGATGACGATCATTTCGCCTTTCTCGCGCGCTATGGCGTGACGGACGTCTCCGCCCGCGCAAAAACCTCTGATGGCAGGCTATTTTCGACCGTCGACGAACTGCTCGATCTCCGGCGGTTGGCCGAGAAGCACAGACTGAACCTGCGGATCCTCGAGCCCGCGTTCCTCGCGTCGTCGCACATCGATCGCGAGCCGCATCCGGCGATCATGCTCGCCGACAGTCCCGAGCGCGATCGCGACATCGAAGCGTTCCAGACGCTGATCCGCAACTGCGCCAGCGCAGGCATTCCGTGCATCAAATACAATATGAGCATACTCGGCGTGCTGCGCACCGGCCAGGTCCGGGCGCGCGGCGATGCCGTGTTCTCGGAATGGGATGCGACCAAGGGGGCCCCGGATAAGCCGCTGACGCGGGCCGGCGCCGTCAGCGAAGACGCGTTTTGGGAGCGCATTACGTATTTCCTCGACCGCGTCGTGCCGGTCGCGAACGAACATAAAATCCGCATCGCCTGCCATCCGCACGATCCCGGAACGCCTCCCGAGGGATATCAGGGCGTGCATCGTGTGCTGGGTACGATCGATGGTCTCAAGCGTTTCGTGTCGCTTCGCGAGAGCCGTTATCACGGACTCAATTTCTGCCAGGGCACGGTGAGCGAGAACCTGCCTAAACCGGCCGAGCAGATCTTCGATGTGATCCGCTGGTTCGGCGCACGCGGCAAGATTTTCAACGTACATTTCCGCAACATCGTCGGCGGTCGCGGCCATTTCCGCGAAGCGTTTCCGGACGAAGGCGACGTCGATCTCTACCGTGCGCTGCTGACCTATCACGATGTCGGGTATGATGGGATGTTGATGCCCGATCATGTGCCGATCGTCCCGGGCAAACCCGAAGCGGCGCTGCAGAGCTTCGCCTTCGCTTATGGCCACATCCGCGGACTGATGCAGGCGGCGGAGCATTATCTTTCCGCCTGAACATGGGCGGAGAGGTCAGCGTACCAGACAAGGCCGCTTGGGATCGAAGCGCCAGTCGGGAATGAGGAACTGCATGCCCAGCGCATCGTCACGCGCGCCGAGCCCGTGCTCCGCGTATAGCGCATGCGCGTGGGCAAGCGCGTCCTCGTCGAGCTCGACACCCAGGCCCGGCTTGTCGGCAAGGCGGATTGCGCCATCGACGATACGGAGCGGGGTCTTCGTCAAGGCTTGGCCATCCTGCCAGATCCAGTGCGTGTCGATCGCCGTGATCCGGCCCGGCGCAGCGGCGCCGGCATGCGTGAACATTGCCAGCGAGATATCGAAGTGGTTGTTCGAGTGTGAGCCCCAGGTCAGGCCCAACGTCTCGCACAATTGGGCAACGCGGACCGAGCCTTCGAGCGTCCAGAAGTGCGGATCCGCGAGCGGAATATCGACCGCGTCGAGCCGCAGCGCGTGCGCGAGCTGCCGCCAATCGGTCGCTATCATGTTGGTGGCGGTGGGAAGGCCGGTCGCGCGGCGGAATTCGGCCATCGTCTCGCGACCGGAATAGCCCGCCTCCGCGCCGCAGGGATCCTCTGCATAGGCGAGGATGTCGCCGAGCGGCGCGCACAGGCGGATCGCCTCGGCAAGCGACCAGGCGCCATTGGGATCGAGCGTGATGCGTGCGTCCGGAAAAGTGGCCTTGAGCGCCTTGACCGCCGCGACTTCTTCGTCGCCGGCGAGCACGCCGCCTTTCAGTTTGAAGTCGCGGAATCCGTAGCGAGCCTGCGCGGCGCGGGCGAGCGCCACTATCGCCTCGGGCGTGAGTGCTACCTCATTGCGCAACTGCAGCCATGCGTCTGCCTCGCCGCTCTCGTCGCGATAGGGCAGGTCGGTGCGTACTCGGTCGCCGATGTAGAAAAGATAGCCGAGCACCGGCACGCTGTCGCGCTGTCGCCCGGAACCCAGCAGGTCCGCGACAGGAACGCCGACGTGCTGCCCCAACAGGTCGAGCATTGCCGCTTCGACTCCCGTCATCGCATGGATGGTGGTGCGAAGGTCAAAGGTCTGCTGTCCACGGCCGCCGGCATCGCGCGAGGCGAAGCGTCGACTGATTTCGGCGATGGCGCGGACATGCGTGCCGATGCGCGCGCCGACCACGATCGGCTTCGCATCCTCGAGCGTCCGCCGGATCGCCTCGCCGCCAGGGACTTCGCCGACACCGGTGTTCCCCGCTTCGTCGCTCAGGATGACGATGTTGCGCGTAAAGAAGGGGGCGTGGGCGCCGCTGAGGTTGAGCAGCATCGAGTCCTGCCCCGCGACTGGCACCACCCGCATTGCGGTGACGCAGGGCGCCCGCGTCGTCATGCGGCTTGCCTCAGCATTGGGTCGGCCCGCGCGATCAGCGCCGCCAATTCGTCCTTTTCCGTTGCCGTCAGATCGGTGAGCGGCGGTCGCACCGACCCCGCGGGTCGGCCGATCACTTCGACGCCTGCTTTCACGATCGAGACGGCATATCCCTTCCCGCGATTGCGCAAGGCGATGTAGGGCAGCACGAAAGCATTGAGTTCGCGTCTGATCGCCTCCTGGTCGCGCGCGCGGACGGCGCGATAGAAACCCAACGCCCAGTCCGGCAGGAAGTTGAAGATTGCCGAGGAGTAGGTCGTGACGCCCATTTCGAGATAGGCAGGTGCAAAGGTTTCCGCCGTTGGCAAGCCGCCAATATAGGTCAAGCGGTCACCCAGCTTGCAATAGATCCGCATCATCAGTTCGACGTCGCCGACGCCGTCCTTGAAGCCGACGAGGTTCGGGTTGCGCTCGCAAAGCCGCGCCAGCGTTTCTTCGTTCACGACCGCATTGTCGCGGTTGTAGACGATGACGCCCAGGTTGGTTGCCTTGCACACAGCTTCGATATGCGCGGCAAGGCCTTCCTGCTTTGCGCCGATCAGATAGGGCGGCAGCAACAGGATGCCGTCCGCGCCGGCACGTTCCACGGCGCGCGCCATGTCGGTGGCGATCGCCGTGCCATAGCCGCAACCCGAAATGACCGGCACGCGCCCTGCGGTCTCCGCTGCGGCAGCCGCGACGACCGACGTCACTTCTGCGTGCGACAGCGAGAAGAATTCCCCGGTCCCGCCGGCAGCGAACAGGCCGGCGACCTCGTGTTCGAGCAGCCAGGCACAATGCGTGCGGTACGAGGCTTCATCGAACCCGAGCGACTCGTCGAAGTGCGTGACGGGGAAGGACAGCAGGCCCGAACCTATCTTGCTGGCCATTTCCTGGGGAGACATCATCGCGCGGTATCCTCGGTTCATGTTTCGAGAAACCGGTATCACCTCCGATGATTAGGCGTCCAAATCCGATCCTGTTTTGATTGATAGCCATTCGGCATCAGCGGCGGAGCAATCGCCGCCGCAAGCGTGACTGGCCGCGATATGCTTCGGCTTCCGAGCTACCGGCGCGTCGATCAGCCGTGCGCGTGCTTGCGCCGCGTCACCCAGCCCTTGCGCGCTGCCGCCGAGCGCTGTTCCGACGAGCCCGATTTGTGCGCCCGCCCGCCGCGCGACGACGAGACGTGCGTATCGGGCTTGCCGCGGCCCGATCCCGACTTGTTGCCGCCGCCCGATTCCTTGTTGACCGTCGCCCAGGCGCGGCGCTCGGCCTCGTCCTTGGGCACGCCGCGGTCTTCATAGCCTTCCTCGATATGCTCGGCCTTTCGTTTCTGCTTGTCGGTATAGCTGTCCTTGTCTCCACGGGGCATTGTCACTCTCCCGATTTTCCGAGTGAGCCAACAACGCGCGAAGCGGCGGGCTTCTCCGCAGTTCGCCGCATTACGCAATCCAAATGCCGGCCGGAAAATCCCGTCTCGTTTCCATAGGCCGCGGCGCGCAAATCGCCGCCACTCTCAACGGAGACCCATGATGCAGGACCTTCTCTGGGTCGGTCTCGTCCTCGGGCTACTGGCGCTCACGCTCGCCTATGCCCGGCTGTGCGACGAGGCCTGACCATGGCTTTCGATCTCTGGCTCGCCGGCGCCGTCGCGCTCACGCTGCTCACCTATTTGGTCGCAGTGCTGCTGCGGCCCGAACGTTTCTGAGGCGCTGGCCATGACCTGGCAAGGATGGCTGCTGATCGCGGTGTTCGTGGTGCTCCTGCTCGCGCTCACCAAGCCCATGGGGCAGCTGTTGTTTGCGGTCTATGAAGGCCGCCGCACGCCGCTTCATGCCGTGCTCGGCCCGGTCGAGCGCGGCTTCTACAAACTCGCCGGCGTCGACCCCGATCAGGAGATGGGCTGGCGCCGCTACGCCGTGCACATGCTGGTGTTCAACACCGTGCTGCTGCTGTTCACTTATGCGATCCTGCGCACCCAGGCCTGGCTGCCACTCAACGCGCCGGGCATGGCCAATATCGGCCCCGACGGCGCGTTCAACACCGCGGTCAGCTTCACCACCAACACCAATTGGCAATGGTATTCGGGCGAGGCGGCACTGTCGAACCTCAGCCAGATGCTCGCGCTGACCATTCATAATTTCATGAGCGCGGCGACCGGCATTGCAATCGCCTTCGCCTTCTTCCGCGGTTTCGCGCGGCGTCAGGCGACCGGCATCGGGAACTTCTGGGCCGATTGCACCCGTATCACGCTCTATGTGCTGCTCCCGATCTGCCTCGTCTATGCGCTCTACCTGATCGCCGCCGGGGTGCCGCAGACGCTGACGCAACAGGTCGTCGCCACCACGCTCGAAGGCGCCCACCAGACGATCGCGCTCGGGCCGGTCGCGTCGCAGGAAGCGATCAAGATGCTCGGCACCAACGGTGGCGGTTTCTACAACGCCAACAGCGCGCATCCGTTCGAGAACCCCGACGCGCTCACCAATCTGGTGCAGATGCTGTCGATCTTCCTGATCGGCTTCGGGCTCACCTGGTGCTTCGGCAAGGCGGTCGGCAACACGCGCCAGGGCTGGGCGATCCTCGCCGCGATGCTGCTGCTGTTCCTCGCCGGCACGACGGTCGCCTATTGGCAGGAGGCGGCCGGCAATCCCGTGCTCCACCAGCTCGGCGCCGCCGGCGGCAATATGGAGGGCAAGGAGGTCCGCTTCGGCATCGCCGCCTCCGCGCTGTTCTCGGTGATCACCACTGCCGCCTCGTGCGGCGCGGTCAACGCGATGCACGATAGCTTCACGGCGCTCGGCGGGCTCGTTCCCCTGTTCAACATCCAGCTCGGCGAAGTCGTTGTCGGGGGCGTCGGCGCGGGGATCTACGGCTTCCTGCTGTTCGCGATCCTCGCGGTGTTCGTCGCCGGGCTGATGGTCGGCCGCACGCCGGAGTATGTCGGCAAGAAGATCGAGAGCCGCGAAGTCAAGCTAGCGGTACTCGCCATCGCCGTGCTCCCGCTGATGATCCTCGGTGGCACCGCGATCGCCTCGGTGCTGCCCGCCGGGCTCGCCGGCCCGCTCAACAAGGGCCCGCACGGCTTCTCCGAGATTCTCTACGCCTTCACCAGCGCGGTCGGGAACAACGGCTCGGCATTCGCCGGGCTCAGCGCCGGCACGCCCTTCTATAATCTCACGCTCGGCGTCGCGATGTGGATCGGCCGCTTCTTCATGATCGTGCCGATGCTCGCGATCGCCGGCAGCCTCGCCGCGAAGAAATACACGCCGGAGACCGCCGGCTCGTTCCCGACCACCGGCGGGCTGTGGGTCGGGCTGCTTGTCGGAACCGTGCTGATCCTCGGCGGCCTCACTTTCCTCCCGAGCCTCGCGCTCGGCCCGATCGCCGATCATCTCGCGATGCTCGGCGGCCATCTCTCCTGATTGGGACAGGCCTCATGGCTAGAACCACCAAATCGCTTTTCACTGCCGATCTGCTCTTCCCGGCGACGCGCGACGCCTTCGTCAAGCTCGATCCGCGCCAGCTGATCCGCAACCCGGTGCTGTTCGTCACCGCCGGCGTCGCTGCGCTGCTCAGCGTGCTGCTGATCGTTGGCCACGACAGCCTCGGCCTCGGCTTCAAGCTTCAGCTCGTGCTGTGGCTCTGGCTCACCGTGTTGTTCGGGACGTTCGCGGAGGCCTTGGCCGAGGGCCGCGGCAAGGCCCAGGCCGCATCGCTGCGAGCGACCAAGGCCGAGCTCACGGCGAAGCGCGTCCGAAATGGCCGCATCGACAGCGTGGCGGCAAGCGAGCTCCGCGCCGGCGACCTCGTCCTCGTCGAAACCGGCGACCTCATCCCCGCCGACGGCGAAGTCGTCTCGGGCGTCGCCAGCGTCAACGAAGCCGCGATCACCGGCGAAAGCGCGCCCGTGATCCGCGAGGCCGGCGGCGACCGTTCGGCGGTCACAGCCGGCACGCGCGTGATCTCCGACGAGATCACCGTGCGCGTCACCGTCGATCCCGGCCAGGGCTTCCTCGACCGCATGATCGCGCTGGTCGAAGGCGCCGAACGGCAAAAGACTCCCAACGAGATCGCGCTCACCATCCTCCTCGTCGGCCTGACGATCATTTTCCTGATCGCCGTCGCGACCATCCCAGCCTTCGCCAGCTATGCCGGCGGCGCAATCCCGGTCGCGATCCTCGCCGCGCTGCTGATCACGCTGATCCCGACCACCATCGCCGCCTTGCTCTCGGCGATCGGCATCGCCGGCATGGACCGGCTGGTGCGCTTCAACGTGCTCGCCAAGTCGGGCAGGGCAGTCGAAGCCGCCGGCGACGTCGACACCCTGCTGCTCGACAAGACCGGCACCATCACCGTCGGCGACCGCCAGGCCAGCGAGTTCCGCCCGGTGGCCGGCGTCCATGTCTCCGAACTCGCTGAAGCCGCACTGCTCGCCAGCCTCGCCGACGAAACTCCCGAGGGCCGCTCGATCGTCGTGCTCGCGCGCGAACGCTTCGACATCCAGCGCGACGCGCTCCCCGCCGAAGCCATCGTGATTCCCTTCACGGCGCAGACCCGCATCTCCGGCGTGCAGATCGGCGCATCGCTGATCCAGAAAGGCGCCGTCGATTCGGTCCTTCGCGCCAACTCGGCTGCCACCGAAACCGCCGCCGCGACCGAACTCCGCCGCGCGACTGACGAGATCGCCCGCGCCGGCATGACTCCGCTCGCCGTCGCCAGGGACGGCCGCATCCTCGGCGCCGTCGCGCTCAAGGACGTGGTCAAGGCCGGCATCCGCGAGCGCTTCGGCGAACTCCGCCGCATGGGCATCCGCACCGTGATGATCACTGGCGACAATCCGCTCACCGCCGCGGCGATCGCCGCCGAGGCCGGCGTCGACGATTTCCTCGCCCAGGCGACGCCCGAGGACAAGCTCGCGCTGATCCGTCAGGAACAGGCCGGCGGCAAGCTCGTCGCGATGTGCGGCGACGGCACCAACGACGCCCCGGCGCTCGCCCAGGCAGATGTCGGCGTCGCGATGAACACCGGCACCCCGGCCGCGCGCGAGGCCGGCAACATGGTCGATCTCGACAGCGACCCGACCAAGCTCATCGAAATCGTGGGCCTCGGCAAACAGCTGCTGATGACCCGCGGCTCGCTCACCACTTTCTCGGTCGCCAACGACATCGCCAAATATTTCGCGATCATCCCGGCAATGTTCGCCGTGCTCTACCCCGGGCTCGCCGTGCTTAACGTAATGCACCTCGCCACGCCCGAATCCGCGATCCTCTCTGCGATCATCTTCAACGCGCTGATCATCCCCGCGCTCGTCCCGCTCGCGCTCAAGGGCGTCAAATACCGCCCGATCGGCGCGGGGCCGCTGCTGCGCCGCAACCTCCTGGTCTACGGGCTGGGCGGGGTGGTGGTGCCGTTCATCGGGATCAAGGTGATCGACTTGGCGGTCAATGCGGTGGGCTTGGCGTGACCTGAAATCCAAACCCAATTGTGGAAGAAGACGATGTTGAACGAAATCAAATCCGCCCTCCGCCCGTCGCTCGTCCTGACGGCGTTGTTCGCCCTGCTCCTCGGCCTGGCCTACCCGTTGGCCCTGACCGGTATCGCCCAGCTCGCTTTCCCGAGCCAGGCCAACGGGAGCCTCCTCCACGACGCCCAGGGCAAACTCATCGGCTCCGCGCTGATCGGCCAGGGCTTCACTGCCGAAAATTACTTCCACCCCCGCCCCAGCGCCGCCGGCAAGGGTTATGACGCGCTCGCTTCCTCGGGCTCGAACCTCGGCCCCGCCAGTCAGGCGCTCGCCGACCGCGTCAAGACCGACGTCGCCGCGCTCCACCCAGCACCAGGCCAATCGGTTCCCGCCGATCTGGTGACCGCCTCCGCCTCGGGGCTCGACCCCGACATCAGCCCCGCCGCGGCACGGTTCCAGGTCCCGCGCGTCGCCAAGGCCCGCGGCCTGCCCGAAGCGCAGGTCAAACAACTGGTCGATCGCATTACCACGCACCCGCTGATCGGTTTCCTCGGCGAGGACCGAGTGAATGTCCTGCTCCTCAACCGCGCGCTCGACGCGAAAGCGTCGAAGGGCCCTCGCGAGTGACAAAATATGGATAACCCTCTTTTCTCTCGCGCTGAGGCAAGAAGGATTGTTCGCGCAGAGACGCTGACACGCAGAGGTGCGGAACGCGACTTTCGCCGAGGATTCGATCTCTGCGGCTCGGCGTCTCCGCGCGAATCAAAATCGCACTTCCGCACACCTGACCTGCGTCTTCGACACCCCAACGATGACCCCGGTCGGCACCCTCCGCGCCTCCGCGTGAACCAAATCCAAGGCTCACCCCCCGCATTGCCGCCCCCAACCACAACCCCTAAACCCACCCCGTGACTCCCCCGGACCGCCCCGATCCCGAGGCCCTGCTGCGCGCTGCCGCGCAGGAGGGCAGGGGGCGCTTGAAAGTGTTCCTCGGCGCCGCTCCCGGCGTCGGCAAGACCTATGAGATGCTCCTCGGCGGCGCCGAACGCCGCCAGGCCGGCGTCGACACCGTCATCGGCGTCGTCGAAACTCACGGCCGCGCCGAGACTGAAGCGCTCACCCGCGGCTATGAGCTGATCCCGCGCAAGGACATCGCGCACCAGGGCCATGTCCTCCGCGAAATGGACCTCGACGCGATCCTCGCGCGCCACCCCCAACTCGTGCTCGTCGACGAGCTCGCGCACAGCAACGCGCCCGGTTGCCGCCACCCCAAGCGCTACCAGGATGTCGAGGAACTGCTCGACGCCGGCATCCACGTCTGGTCGACGGTCAACATCCAGCACATCGAGAGCCTCAACGACGTCGTCGCGTCCTTCACCCATGTCCGCGTGCGCGAAACCGTGCCCGATCGCATGCTCGAGCTCGCCGAAGTCGAAGTCGTCGACTTGCCGCCCGACGAGCTGATCGAGCGGCTCAAGGCCGGCAAGGTCTATGTCCCCGAGGAAGCGACGCGGGCGCTCGCCCATTTCTTTTCCAAATCGAACCTCTCGGCGCTCCGCGAACTCGCGCTGCGCCGTGCCGCGCAGGCAGTCGACGCGCAGATGCTCGACTATCTGCGCAGCCACGCGCTCGCCGGCAATTGGGCGGTCGGCGAGCGGCTGGTGGTCGCGGTCAACGAGTTGCCGAGCGCCGAGGGCCTCGTCCGCGGCGCCAAGCGCATCGCCGACGGCCTGCGCGCGCCCTGGACGGCGCTCCACGTCGAAACTCCCCGCGAGCGCGGCTTCGGCGAGGACGAGCGCCGCCGCCTCGCCGCCGCGCTCAATCTCGCCAGCCAGCTCGGCGCCACAGTGGTGTCGGTACCGGCGGAGTCGGCGGTCGAAGGCATCAAATCCTTTGTCGCCGAGGCGCGCGCGACGCAGCTGATCGTCGGCAAGTCGATGCGCTCGCGGCTGTTCGAGCTGCGCCACGGCTCGGTGGTCGACCGGCTGGTGCGCGAGACACCCGGCGTCGCGGTGCATGTGCTGCCGATGCTGGGTGCCGCGCCCGCGCCTTCGCGGCCGCCGCGGCGCAACTATGGCACGCCCGCCGCCTATGGCTGGACCAGCCTGATGGTCGCCACCGTCACTGCCGCCGCCTCGACGCTGTCGCACATCCTCAACCTCGGCAACGTCGCCTTGCTCTATCTGCTCCCGGTGATGGCCGCCGCGAGCCTGTTCGGTCGCTGGCCCGCGCTGTTCGCCGGCG
>Ga0105248_10002289_pt1 | contig 21208 bp, 19 predicted proteins | sample KBSS34metaG_FD_81524 | JGI IMG/M metagenome (GOLD analysis project Ga0105248, IMG submission 81524) | Switchgrass rhizosphere microbial communities from Kellogg Biological Station, Michigan, USA - KBS S3-4 metaG | ecosystem: Host-associated > Plants > Roots > Rhizosphere > Soil | place...
CGCCGGACCGGCAGGTCCTGGCCACTTTCGCCGTTGCTAAGAACGATGGCGCCCCGACCGACGACGGCGAGCGCCCGTGCCTTATCGTTGGGACCTTCGGCCGTGGCCGTGTGGCCTTCATGCCGAACGACATAGACCACAGGTATCTGGATGATCCGCATCCGGACCAGGCGCTGCTGATCGGCAACCTGTTGCGGTGGTGCGCCGGCGAGGGACCTTTGCCGGTCGAGTTCGACGGACCCGGCTTTGTGGGCGCCTACTTGTACCGGAAGAACAGCGCGTTCCTGGTTCACCTGCTGAACGGGTCCGGCATCGACAATGGCGAACAGATCGCCGAGCGCGCCTACCCCGTGGGGCCTTTGAAGGTAAGGGTCAATGCCCCCGGCCGAGGAACGTCCGTGAAGCTGGCGACCAGCGGCGTGGTCCTGCGCGGCACGCGCTCTGGGGACATAGTGGAGTTCACCCTGCCTCGCCTCAACGAGTACGAACTCGCAGTTCTGGAATGAGGTGCTGCCGTCGCGAACGCTCTCGGCCTGGATTATATTTTCCCCGCGCCGTGAATTCGCGCAGCCGCTAGTGCAGAAGCCAAAGTGCAGTCACCAGCGAGACTGCGGCCAAGCTGGTTGTCAGGAGCACCGCCCAGGCGCTGAGCTCCATTGCCCATTGGCCGGCACGGCCGGCAAGCACGAAGCTCGTCGAGCCGCTAGGCATCGCCGCCATCAGTATCGCGATCGTGCCCCACAGCGGTGGCATTGGCGGCAGGAGGACGATCAGCCCTGCCGTCGCGAGCGGATGGCCGACCAGCTTGAGGAGCACCACTCGCGCGATCGGCGCGGGTGCGGCGCTTTGCCGCGGCAGCGCGATGAAAAGTCCGATGGCGACCAGCGCGCATGGCGCCGTCGCGCCGGCGAGCGTTGCCAGCATGGTGTCGAACGGACCAGACAAAGGCAGTCGCGCGATTGACCAGGCGATGCCCAAGAGCGCGAGCATGATGAGCGGGCTGCGGACGAGCGCACCGCCGGTGCGACGAAAGCCAGCGATCACTCCGCCGCCATCTCCGGCGGCCATCTCGCTCAGCAGCACTGCGACACCGAAGACAACCGAGGCATAGAGCGCCATCGTCACCGCGCCCGGGGCGAGACTGGCCGGCCCGAATGCCAGCAGCGCGACGGGCAATCCGACAAAGCCAGTGTTGCTGAAACAGGACGCGAGCCCCGCGATATTGGCTTCGGCTGTGGTGCGGCCGGCGATCCGCTCTACTGAATATGCCAGCGCATAGGTCAAGAATGCGCCGCCCAATACCGCCAGGATCATGGCCGGGCGCGCCAGGTCCCCTGGATCCATCCGAGCGAGGGTGTGAAAGGTGAGCACCGGCATCGTCACTGCGATCACGAAGCGGTTCAGGACCTCGTATGCTCGCGCACCGAGCAAGTCGATGCGGCCGCAGCCCACTCCCAGCAGGATCAGGCCAAAGACGGGGACCAGCGCACCGACGATCGTCGAAAATGTCGTCATGCGCATGCGCCGCTGCTCAATGCAGCAGCGATCCGCCGTTCACGTGGATCGCCTGGCCGTTGACCCAGCGACCGTCCTCCGACAGCAGAAAAGCGACCATCGCGGCGATGTCCTCCGACTTGCCCAGGCGCGGGCTGCGTCCCTTGGCGAGGAAGCTCTCGATCAGCGCCGGCGGCACTTGGCCGCCTGCTTCCAGTTCCGCGGTCATTGTGAACCCCGGAGCGACGACATTGGCCGTGATGGCTTCGCGCCCCCAGCGCGAGGCGACGTGTCGCATCAGCGCGTGCAGTCCACTTTTCGACATGGCGTAACAGGGCCGCTCCGGCTCTCCGGCATCGGCTGAACCGGAGCTTGTATAGACGATTGCGCCACCGCCATTTGCAAGCAGGTGGGGTAGCGCCGCTCGCGTGCAAAGCAGGTGCCCGCGCAGATTCACCGCAAGGGTCCGGTCGAACACGGCGAGATCGACTTCGAGCGCATTGCTGTCGGCGAAGATGACGCGGAGATCGGCCGCATTGATGTGTACGCCGTCGAGGCCACCCAGCCGCTCGATCGCCTCGGCGACGCCCCGGTTCACCGACGCCTCGTCGACAATGTCGAGTGACACTGCAAATGCATTGCCGCCGGCGGTCGTGGCGCAAGCCGTTGCGCCGTCGAGGTTGATGTCCGCCGCGCATACATGTGCGCCCTCGTTCACCAATCGCCGGACGGTCGCGGCCCCAATGCCGGTCGCCGAGCCAATGACGATGATGCGTTTGCCGTCCAGACGGTCGCGCATATCGCGTCTCATCGCCGCATCCTCGGAGGCTGGATGCCGGCGCGTTCACAGGCATAGTCGAGCAAAGCCGAATAGTCCTTGCTTGCATAGGCAGTCGCGCGCGCGGCGCCATAGACCGCGTGCGCGGATGCGCCCATCGGCAGACCGATGCGCTGCTCGGCGGCAGCGTTCATGGCCAGGCTCAGATCCTTGAAGGCGAGGTCCACGGTGAAGCCCGGTTCGATGTCTCCGCTGAGCACCTTGTTTACCATCAGAACATGGAACTGGCCGTTGCGCGCGGTCGTCGCGCCGGTCACGTCGTGCATGGTTTCGATATCGAGTCCGAGCTTGGTGCCGAGCGCCAGGGCTTCCGCAACGATCTGGGCAGTCGACAGCAGCATGAAATTGTTGATCAGCTTCATCCGGCTGCCCATGCCCACCGCGCCGCAGCGAAAGATGTCGGTGCCCATCGCGCGGAGTAGCGGTTCGATACGGGCGAACGTCGCGTCGTCAGCGCCAACCATGAAGAGCGATTCGCCGCGCTCGGCGTGGAGGGAGAGGCGTCCGATCGGGCAGTCGGCGAAGGGGGTTCCCCGGTCGGCGCAGGCAGCTGCGACGCGATCGGTCGCCTTGGCGTCGATCGTTGACAGGTCCATCAATACCGCGCCGGGATCGATGTGCGCGAGCACTCCGTCCGACCCCAGCACGACGGCTTCGACATGCTGGGTCGCGGGCAGGACGGTAATCACGATGTCGACGCCTCGGCTCGCTTCCGCGATGCTCCCGGCCTTGCGCGCGCCAAGTGCTGCGACCTTTTCCATTTTGCCCGCGTCGATATCGTAGACGGTCAGGTCGAAACCTTTGCGCTGGAGATTGGACGACATCGGCAGGCCCATTGCGCCGAGCCCGATGAATCCGACTTTGGTGGACATGCATTACCTCCCGCCGGTTGGGACGTTCACAGGACGCCGTGATGGATGTAGCTGGTCTTGATCTCGGTGAAGAATTCGGCGCTCGCCGAGCCGGTCTCGCGACCGCCGTAGCCGGATGGGGAACGGCCGCCGAACGGGACGTGATAATCCAGGCCAGCGGTCGGCGTGTTGATCATCACCAGGCCCGCCCGGGATTCGCGCCGGAATTTTTCCGCGTTCCGAAGGCTGGTCGTCGCAATGCCTGACGAGAGCGCATAGTCGCAGTCGTTGGCGACGGCGATCGCCTCGTCGAGGTCACCGACCTTGATCACGCTGGCGATCGGTCCGAAGCTCTCGTGCCGGTTGATCGTCATGTCGTTGCGCGTGCGGAGCAGCAGCGCCGGAGCCAGATAGAGCCCGCGCGTGCGCGCCTCGATGGGCGTACCACCAAAGGCCAGTTCGGCACCCTCGGATTTTGCCAGCGCGATGAATGCGCAGTTCTGGTCAAACTGCTCCTGGTTCGCGACCGGCCCGATCTCGGTGTCGTGATCGAGCGCGTGACCGACCTTGAACTTGGCAACGCGCGCCTGCAGCCGGTCGACGAAAGCATCGTGGATCTTGTCCGTGACGATGATGCGTTCCGAGCCGGTGCAACGCTGTCCGGTCTGGAGCCAGCTTCCCTGCGCCGCTGCTTCAATAGCCACCTCCAGATCGGCGTCGTCAAGCACGACAAACGGGTTCTTGCCGCCAAGCTCCAGCTGTACCTTGGTCATGGACACGGCTGCGGCTTGCAAGACCTTGCGGCCGGTCTCGCTTCCGCCGGTGAATGTTACGGCGTCGGCGCCCGCGATCAGCGCGCTTCCTACGGTTCCGCCGGACCCGATGACGAGGTTGAACACGCCGGGCGGGAGACCTGACTCGGCAAGGATCTCGGCAAGCAGGACCGCGCAACCCGGCACGTTGTTGGAGGGCTTCAGCACGACGGTGTTGCCATAGGCGAGCGCCGCTGCGGTCTTCCATGCCGGGATCGCGATCGGGAAATTCCACGGCGTGATCGCGGCCACCACGCCGACCGGCTCATAGGTCACCAGGATATTGTGGCCGGCGCGCAGCGAATCATACCATTGGCCCGGATGACGGACGACTTCGGCGGCGTAGAAATGGAAGACCTGCGCCGCGCGCGTGACTTCGCCGATCCCGTCCTTCAGCGTCTTGCCTTCTTCGCGCGCGAGCAGCCGCCCGATCTCGTCGGCGCGGGCATAGAGGGCATCGCCGGCCCTGCGCAGGATATCCGAGCGCGCCTGCATGTTATGGCGCCGCCAGTCCGGCAAGGCGCGTCGTGCCGCAGCCAGCGCTTCCTCCGCCTCACCTTGTCCGGCCAACGGATATTCGCCGACCCGCTCGTCGAGGTCGGAGGGGCTGAACGTCGCGAAATCGGCGCCCTCGATCCAGCGTCCGCCGATATAATTGCGTCCCTTCATGGCAGTCTCTCCGCGATCACGCCTTGTTCCTCGAGCCTCGCCAAGGTCTCCGCATTCAGTCCGAACATGTCGCGCAGCACATCGACCGTATCCTCACCCGATCGCGGCGGGGCGCGGCGATAGTCGGGCGGTGTCTTCGAGAATTTGGCCGGAAACCCGAGCACCGAGACCGGCGTCCCGTCCGAGCGCAAGAGTTGCTGGACAAGTCCGCGTGCCGCGATGCCCGGATCGGCGAGGATCTCCGGTATCTCGTTGACCTTTCCTCCCGGCAGTTTCGCGCGTTCCATGGCGGCAATCAGCGCGTCGGACTGCCAGGTCGCGATCGCCGCGCCCATTGCGGCTTGCAATGCGCCGCGGTTCACGCTCCGTCCGGCATTGTCGGCGAAGCGGGGATCGTCAGGTAATTCGGGGAGCCCGATCAACGCGCAGAAAGCTCGGAACTGGCGATCATTGCCCAGCGCCACCAGGATCGTGCCGTCCGCGCAGGCGAAATCCTGATAGGGAACGGTGTTCGGATGCTCGTTGCCGAGCCGGCATGGGATCATGCCGCCGTTCAGATAGTTGGAGGCCTGGTTCGCGAGCAAGGCGACTTGGGTATCCAGCAAAGCGCAATCGATGTGCTGGCCTTCCCCGGTCCGGTTGCGGTGCTCCAGCGCGGCGAGGATCGAAAGCGCGGCATAGAGGCCGGTCGTCAGGTCGCAGATCGGGATACCGACCTTGATCGGCCCTCCGCCGGCTTCGCCGTCGGCGCGCCCGGTGACCGACATCAGGCCGCTCATTCCCTGGATCAGGAAGTCGTAGCCGCCCCGATCCTTGTACGGGCCGCTCTGGCCGAAGCCCGTTATCGAGCAATAGATCAGGCGCGGATTGATGGCGGTGAGCGCCGCCTGGTCGAGGCCATATTTCACGAGGCCGCCCACGCGGAAATTTTCGACCAGTATGTCGGCTTCGCGCGCCATCGCGCGCACAAGATCGGCGCCGCGGGGATCGGAGAGGTCGATGGCAACCGATCGCTTGTTGCGGTTTGCACAAAGGTAATAAGCGGAATCGCGTGATCCGTCCTCCAGGAACGGCGGACCCCAGCGCCTGGTGTCGTCGCCCTGTCCGGGCTGCTCGATCTTGACGACGTCGGCGCCGAGGTCACCCAGGATCTGCGTCGCCCATGGTCCCGCGAGCACGCGCGAGAGATCCAGTACTTTGAGGCCGGCGAGCGGTCCGCTGGGACGTTGTTGCATCGCTCAACGGTTCTCGAAGACCGGCGCGCGATTCTCCAGCAGCGCGGAAACGGCTTCGGCATGGTCTTCTGTATGATGCGCAATCGCCTGATAGGCGGCGGACAGTTCGAGCAACGATGAAAGTTCCATATTCTGCCCCTCTCGGAGCAGCCGTTTGGCCATGCGCGTGGCGTGGCCGGGGTTGTCGGCGACCTTCTTGGCAATGCACTTGGCCGCGGCCATCAGCTCCGATGCCGGGACGACTTCGCTCACCAATCCGTAGCTCAAAGCCTTGGCGGCATCGATCGTCTCGCCGGTGAGGGTCATCAGCGAGGCGCGCGCCATGCCTACCACGCGCGGCAGCAGCCAGGCCCCGCCATCGCCGGGCACGATGCCGACCTTTACGAAACTTTCGGCGAACTTGGCGTTCGCTGCGGCGATGCGGATGTCGCACATGCATGCGAGGTCGAGTCCGGCCCCGATCGCCGGACCATTGACGGCCGCGATCACGGGCACTTCGAGTTGGTAGAGCGCCATCGGGATCCGCTGGATTCCCGAACGATAGCCATTGCGCAGCGTATAGGGCGAGCCGGCAAACATGCCCGAGCGGGACTGCATGTCCTTGATGTTGCCTCCCGCGCAAAACGCCGAACCGATGCCGGTGAGGATCACGGCGCGAATGCTCGGATCCGCCGCGACATCGTTACAGAAGCGCTCGATCGCGAGGATATCCTCCTGCGACGAGATCGCATTGCGTTGCGCGGGTCGATTGATGCTCGCCGTGACGATCGGACCGTCGCGCTGGACGATCAGAAAGGGATTCACGCTTCGCTCCACTCGCTGGGTTTCCATCATCCAGCAGCGCTAGGCGTTCGACTCGGTTTCGGCTAATATTGAATTCCACCTGGGCGATACCGATTGACTATCATGGACCTACGCCAGCTTCGCTATTTCGTCGCGCTCGCCGAGACGCAGAACTTCCACCGGGCGGCCGAACGGCTGAACATCTCGCAGCCGCCCTTGACCGTCGCCATCCGAAAGCTCGAGCAGGATCTCGGCACCCAATTGTTCGAGCGATCCGCGCGCGGCGTTTCCCTGACGCCGGCCGCGGCGGCGGCGCTCGATATCGCCAAGGCTACACTCGCGAATGCCGAACGGTTTCGCGAAGCCGTTCGCGAAGGCGCTGCCGGTGAGAGCGGCAAACTGCGCGTCGGCTTTGTCGGGTCGGCGACGTTTGAACTCCTGCCGCGGCTGATCCCGCGCTTTCGGCAACGCTACCCCAAGGTGGATCTCATCCTCGAAGAATCGACCAGCGTGGATATCGCGCGGCGGCTCTGCATCGGGGAGATGGACGTGGGCTTGCTCCGCTTGCCGCTGTTGGAGCCTGCCGCCGTCGAAGCCGTCGTTATCGATCGCGATGAACTCCACGCAGCCGTGCCCGAGCATAGCCCGTTTGCCAGTGAGAAAGCTGTACCGCTCGAGGCGCTCGCGCGCGAAAGCTTCGTCCTTCAAAGCAGCATCAGCGTGCTCCATGCGATCACCTTGATGGCATGTCACGAGGCGGGTTTCGTGCCGGCTGTGGCGCAGGAAGCGACGCAATTGAGCGCCGTGCTGAGCCTCGTGCGCAGCGGGTTTGGCGTGGCGCTCGTGCCGGCGCGCGCCGGGCGATCCGTCCCGCAAGGTGTCCGGCTGCTGCGGCTTGAACGACGCGTGCCGATCGAAACCGGCGTCGCCCTGCCGCGTCAGGGCGCGGGCCGGCTCGCCGCCAATTTCCGTGCATTGGCGATCGAGGCCGATAGCTGGCATGTATCGAGTACGGCCAAAATGATATTGGACTGAACTGGTATCGAACGCCAAAGCCCCGCAAGCGAGCCCGCCGGCCGCTCTAGGCGAGATAATGTTCGAAACGCTCACCCTGTCGCCGATTCCGCCCGAGGACGAGGCACTGCGTTTGCCGCTTCGTGCGCTCATCGCTGAGCAAACAGCGAATATGCCGCTCGATCGCCGGGCCCGGTCATGGCAGGGCTTTGATGCTGCGTTCAGCCGCAAGCTGGGTCAGGCGGGCTATCTTGGCCTCACCATCCCGAAAGAATATGGTGGCCAGGGCCGCGGTCCGTTCGCGCGCTTTGTGGTGGTTGAGGAACTGCTCGCCGCCGGCGCTCCGGTGGCTGCCCATTGGATCGCCGATCGCCAAAGCGCGCCGCTGATCCTTCATTTTGGCACCGAGGCGCAACGGCAATTCTATCTGCCGCGCATCTGCCGTGGCGAAGCGCTGTTCTGCATCGGCATGAGCGAACCCGGGTCGGGCTCGGACCTTGCGAGCGTGCGGTCGCGTGCGGAGCCCAAGGGCGATGGCTGGCTGCTGAATGGTCAGAAGATATGGACGACCAACGCCGTGCACAGCGACTATATGATTGCGCTGGTTCGCACTTCGGGGGGGCTGGCGGACCGCAACGTCGGACTGTCGCAATTGATCGTCGACCTCAAGGCGCCGGGCGTGACCGTCCGTCCGATCACCGACCTTGCCGGCGATGCGCATTTCGCGGAAGTCTTCTTCGACGACATGCACCTGCCGCCCGACGCGCTCGTCGGGCGCGAAGGGGAGGGGTGGCGCCAGGTCACGGCAGAGCTCGCGTTCGAGCGCAGCGGCCCCGAGCGCGTCTATTCGAGCCTCATATTGTTGGACGCCTGGGCGAACCATATCGCGGCGGCGGGACGCTCGGACTCGGCAAGCTTGCGCCTGCTGGGCAGCCTGACGGCGCGTCTCGCGGTGCTGCGCGAGATGTCGCTTGCCGTCACCGCCAGGCTGGCGCTCGGAGAAAGTCCGGTCATCGAGGCTTCGCTGGTCAAGGATCTGGGAACCGGTTTCGAGCAGGACGTTCCGCTGCTCATCGGCGATGATCTCGCGGCGCATCCCGACGAGCCGGTCGAACCCGAACTGCTTCGGACCTTATACTATGTGACGCAAATCGCTCCGAGCTTTTCGCTGCGCGGCGGCACGCGCGAGATACTCCGGGGCATCATCGCGCGTGGATTGGGCTTACGCTGATGGAAATTTAGGCGCTGATCGACCCCTTCAACCGTCTGGTTTCGGATGCTTGTCCTCCCGATGTCGTGCGAGCGATCGAGGCCGGGGGCGATCCGGGCCCGGCTTGGCACTTGTTCGAGCAGTCGGGATTCCTCGATGCGCTCGTCCCCGAACACGCCGGCGGTGCGGGCCTCGAATTGGCCGATGCCGCGCCGCTCCTTGCCCTGCTGGGAGGGCACGCCGTACCGCTGCCCGTCGGCGACACGATGATTGCGCGCGCACTGATCGTGCTTGCAGATCGTGTACCGCCGCCGGGGCCGATCGTGCTGGCGGCAGGGGCGGGACCTACTCCCTTTGCCGGGGTTGCCCAGCATGCCCTGGTCGTGGCCGGTTGCAGCATAGCACAGGTATCCGTCGACGCAGTGGTTCCCGTCGATGCCCATCTGACCGGCAGGCTCGTCGCGGGCGCCACGGTCGCCACCTTCTCTGCGGGCCGCGACAGCCTTCGGCCGATTTCGGCGGTGTTGCGCGCTCTGCTGATCGCCGGCGCAGTCGCTCGCGTGCTCGATATGACCGTGGACTATGCCAACCAGCGCAGCCAATTCGGTAAGCCGATCGGCAAACTCCAGGCCGTCCAGCAGCAACTCGCGGTGCTCGCCGAACAGTCGGTCGCCGCCCGCATTGCGGCGCAGATCGGCTGCCGCAACGGTCTGGCACCCTCGTCAATCGATGCGGCGATTGCAAAACATGGGGCAAGCGTTGCCGCGGTCGAGGCAACGGCGATCGCGCATGCGGTTCATGGAGCGATCGGGATCAGCGAAGAATTTGACCTGCAGCTCCTGACCCGCGCGCTGCATTGCTGGCGGTTGGCGGACGGCGCCGAATCCTATTGGGCGGCGATCCTCGGCTTCGGGCGGGCTGCGAGCGAATGCGGATCGATCGATCTGCTGCGCTGACGCGCCGGGCCGCCAAGCGAGGCCTGTTCCTACGGCGCTGAGAAGATCTGCGGGAGCGCAGAGGCATAGGCCCAGGCGCTGAACATCCACAATCCCAAACAGACCAGCAGCGTGGGCACGGCGCAGAAGGCAATCGCCGCGCCTACCCCCATCACGAAGTCCACAACTTCACGTCCGAATGTCGCCGTTGGTGCCGGCTGGTCAAACCCGAACCGCCTCGAATCAGCCTCCATCCTTCTCTCCCGGCGTTGCGTGGCCGCTGTCCCGACTCGCGTGAGGCGGTCAGGATCTGCATATATCATATATTCCGCGCGGAAGAACGTCAATTAGCGTCGCCAAAGTCTGAAAGTTCTACGCAAATGTGCGTGGCGAGAAGGGGGGCTCTGCTGAGAGCGAGTGAAAGCGAGAGAGCGCCTTTTCTCAGGGGAATCATACGGGAACGTTCTAATGCTTGTGATATGCAAAAAGCTGTCGTATTAGCGATATGCGTTGGAAAATGATAACCATGCTACGCAATTCAAGGGGAGGATGGCGATGCCGATGAAATCACGGATTCTTTGCGCGCTTGCAGGCGCGTCGTGCCTGGCGACATTTCCCGCGCTGGCGCAAAGCGCGGCCCCAGCACCATCGGACGCGCCGGCAGCACCGGAGGCGGCGGTCCAAAATGAGATCGTCGTGACGGCGACGCGCCGCTCGGAATCGCTTCGCCATGTCCCGATGAGCGTCAACGTGACGACGGGAGACCAGCTGCAGAAGCTCAATCTGTTCGATGCCAAGGACATCCAGCAGGTGACGCCTGGGCTTGAGCTGACCAATACCTCCGGTCGTAACAACACGACCTCGCTGCGCGGGATCTCCTTCGATCCGGATCAGGGCACCGGCCCTGCCGTGCAGGTCTATTTGAACGAAATCCCGACCGATGCGCAAACCGTCTACACGGCGCTGTACGATGTCGCGCAGATCGAAGTCCTGCGCGGCCCCCAAGGCACCTTGCGCGGCCTTTCCTCCCCGGCGGGTGCGATCACCATAAGGACGCGGCGGCCCGATTTCGATGCGGTCAGCGGCTCCGTGCAGGCGACCGCGACCAGTCGTGCGGGCTATAATGTGCAGGGCGGCATCTCGCTGCCCTTTTCCGAGACGTTCGCGATCCGCGCCGCGGCACTGGTCGACGGCAACCGCTTGAACCAGGTCTATAACGTCAGCCGCAAGGAAAGATCACGCAGCCGCACCGAAAGCGCGCGCCTGACCTTGGGGTGGAAGCCTAACGCCGACCTTACCGCTTATTTGACCTACCAGTATCTCGAGTCCGACAGCAGCCAGTACGGCCAGGTCGTGGGCGCTGGGAACGCGCCGGCGGCGCTGTTCGGCGATCCGACGCGCTCCGGACCGGCGGCAACGGTCGGAGACTATCTTTCGGTGACCGAAGGGCCGGCGCGGTTCCAGAATCATACCCATATCATCAATCTCGCCGCCGACTGGAATCTGGGTCCCGCCACCTTGTCATTCGTCGGGGCGCATCAGTTCAGCAAGCTCCAGTTCGACCGCGATCAGGACGTGGCCAACGCCGTACCCGGGTACAACAACCTGCAGAATGGATCCGTCCCTTACAAGGTCGATACCGCGGAACTGCGCCTGTCGTCGAACAACGCCGGCATTTGGAACTGGGGCCTGGGCGCATTTTATTCCAAGCAGACGGGAACGACGGTCTCAGCACAACGATCCGATAGTTTCTTCGCGCCCGCGCCCATTGCCATGGGCCTTTATTTGCCGATCAACTCGGTCGCAACCGTCCCCGTCAACTCCGAAACCCTCTCGTTCAATGCAACCAGCCGGCTCAGCCTCGGCCAGTTCAGGCTGGAGGGCGGACTGCGCTATTCAATCCTTCGCAAGATCCAGACCGCCACGATTGACGTAACGTCGCCTGGTTTCGCTGGCTTTGCTCCCTTCGGTATTCCCGCGATCCCCTCCTTCACGCTCCAGCAGCCCGGGATACCTGCGGCGCTGCAGAAGACGGTCGATCGACCGCTGACCGGCGGCGCTTCGCTCTCCTGGGAGCCCACTGACACGCTCACGCTTTATGTCGCTTATGCGCATTCCTTCCGCTCGGGGAGCGCAGCTGTGGCAGTCCCGCTGGGGATAAGCAACGATCTGATTCTCACCCATCCAGAAAAGACCGATTCAGTGGAAGTCGGCGTCAAAGCGGCGGTGCTGGACCACCGGCTCAACCTGAGCCTCGCCGGCTATTACCAGAAATATGATGGCTTCCTGTCGCGATTCGACGGGATCAGCTACAATTGCCGAGATTTCTTCGGTTCCTGCAACAATGCCGGCCCGCCCATCAACAACGCAACGGACAATCCGGCAGTCAACGGCGCCTTTCCGTTCAACTACAATGGCAACGCGACGGTCAAAGGCATCGAAGGCACCATCGACGGACGACCGACCCGCTTTTGGGATTTCTCGCTGAGCGCTTCCTATACGCACGGCCGCTATGACAATGCGCTGCTGCCGTGCAATGACTATAACGGGGACGGCGTCCCGGACGGTAATGGAGCGCCGCGCATCACCGGCAGCGGGAACGTCAGCTATTGCCGGTCGAACGGCCGGCTCGCTGAAATTCCGGACTTCTCTCTGAGTGCCAACAGCGAGTTGAGATTTCCGGTCGGAGAGTTGACGCCATTTGTGCGCGGGTTGGTCAACTACCGGCCCGGCTTCTTCGCGGAACGCTCGAGTTATGACTTCGAAAGCCGCACCTTGCTCAACGCTTACATCGGTATCCGAGGCAAGGACAAGCGCTGGGAATTGACGGTGTTTGCCAAGAACCTGCTCAACCAGCAGCGCATCACCAACATTTCGCTGGGCAACGCGATTCAAAGCACGTCCTTCGGGCCCTATGATTCGGGCTACCGGACCATCAACGCCATGAATCCGCGTGAGTTCGGCCTCTCGCTCAGCTTCAATTGGTGATCGGACAAGGAAACAGGTCGATGCCGCCCAAAAGCCACTTCGGCTTCACCAAGCTGGTCGTGCACGACCTCGATCGATGCGCTGCATTCTACCGAGAGGTATGCGGGCTGACCGAGTTGGCGCGCATTCAGGCCGACGTCGGCGGACGCAAGGTCGACGAGATCCTGTTTCAACCGACGCGCGAGGGGACGGCCACCTTCGTACTGTTCAAGTTCCTCGACCGCGACGCACCGGCGACCGACGAAGTCATATTGGGGTTCGAGACGCCCGATCTCGTCGCGTTCGTCGACCGCGTGAAAGCGGCGGGCGGGGCGGTTGTCGAACACATCAAGGTGATGCCCGAACACGGTGTGAAGGTGGCCTTCGTGACCGATCCCGAGGGTCATCTGATCGAGGTCGTCGAATTGCTGGCAGGCTGAGACAGGCGCGTCGGAGTTGGGCCCGACCCCTGTCGTCGGCAGCCTGGGGCAGCAAGCAGGCGCCGCTTAGCTTTCTGCCGGCTCGCGAAACACATATTGGCTGGTCGGGAGCAGGTCGACGCAACCTGCATCGATGAAGCGTGCGCAACTCTCGGCCATTGCCGCCGTGTTGGCGGCAAATCGCGCCGGGTCACCAACGGCATCGAAGAAGGCATTGGGGTCGTCCATCGCCTCCGGCGGGAAGCACTCCTCCACGATCCCTTCATAGGGCTGGGGCCCTTCGATCAGCGGATGGACCACCAGGTTCTGGACATATTCGAAATTTGCCTGGGCCTCTATGGCAACCCGCGTGTGAAGCGCTTGCCAATCGTGGCGCCAGCTGGCCCGAACCAGCCGGTCAGGCCGCTTGAGGAAACAGAGCTGCGACCAGCCGTGCGTGCGCGAGCCTGGTTCCGGAGGATGGCTGGTGTTCGCGATGATCGTCGATTCGAGGACCGACCAGGCGGCAATCTGGCCGCTTGCCTCGCGCAGCATCGTGTCGACGGGTGCGCGGAAGGCGTCATGCGCTACGTCGAGCCAGAGCTGGGCCGCCGCGTCAGGCTGGCGGGTGGGCGCACAACGCAGCCGCAATCCTTCGGCGGGAGCGACATGGGCGTCTTGCAGGTTGAGCCGAACGCCACGCACGTTTGGCATAGCAAGCAGCCGATCCATGCTTTGGAGGAGGCGCTCGTTGAGCGCGGCGCGTTCCTCCCCGTCGCGCGCCCACAGCGCATAGATCAGCTTTTCCACGACCGGCCTTTCAGTCGAAGTTCGCCTGGCCGCCGTCGAGCGGAATGGTGGCGCCCGTGAGGTAGCCCGCATCCTCGCTCGCGAGCAGCGCGACCATCCGTCCGATGTCGCGCTCGGGATCTCCGATCCGGCCGAGAGGAATGGTCCGGAAGAACGCGCGTGCATCCTCGGGATGGTCCGCGATCCATTTCTCAAGTCCGGGCGAAAGCGCGTGCGGGGCAACGGCGAGTACACGGATATTGTCCGGGCCCCATTCGGACGCAGCAGCGCGTGTGAGCACCCGCATCGCCTGTTTGACTGCGCCGTAGGCGCCGAATCCCGCCATATCCCAGCGGACACCGGCCGAGCTCACGAGGTTGAAGATCGTGCCGCCGCCACGTGCCTTGAGATGTGGCGCGACCAGCTTCATCAGTCGGAATGCCGCGAGCGGGCCGCTTTCGAAACCGGCGATGAAGCTGTCGTCCGTGACGTCGGCTAACCGCCCCAAGGGCGTCTGCTGTGCATTGTTCACCACAATGTCGATCCCGCCGAACGCTCCCAAGGTGGCATCGACGAGTGCCGCCAGGGCGGCCGGATCTCGCCCATCCGCGACGACGAACCGCGCGCCATCGAGCGTGGCCGCGGCACGCGCCAGCGTCGTCTCGGTACGGCCCGACAGCATGATGCGCGCGCCCGCCGCGGCCAGCGCGCGGGCGATCCCGAAACCGACACCTTGACCGCCACCCGTGACGATCGCGATCTTGCCCGCAAGCGATCTCATGCGGGGAGCGCCATGCGCGCCTCGCGGGCGATCGCAGCGGCCGCCCGTCGCGCGAAATAGGTAGACTCGCCCAGGCAGATCCCGCTGGCGTAACAGCGCGACCCCTGAGCGAGGTTGGATGCTGCTGCGCCGGCGGCATAGAGACCTTCAACCACGCTTCCGTCAGCGCGCAGCGCGCGTGCATCGATGTCGGTCCGCAGCCCGCCGAGCGTAAATCCCGAGAAGATCGCCGTGCCGAGCGAGCAATCGAGCGCGGCATAAGGGGGGGCGATCAGTGGCTGGCACCAATCTGCATGTTTGTGCATCACCGTATCGCATGCCGTTGCCGTATCGCGGTTATACGTTGCGATCGTCGCCTGGAGCTTGCCGTCGGGCAGGTTCAGCGCACGCTCCATCCCAGCGAAGTCCTCCCACACATCGATCAACTGCTGCTGGCCGAAACCGGGTGGCGCGTACATTGCGGCATCCACGATCAGATAGGCGGCATGATCAGGCTGATCGATGATCGCCTGGCTGGTCCGGGTGTGATAACTGTCTTCAGCAATGAACCGCTCGCCCAGCTTGTTGACCAGTACGCCCTTCAAATAGCCTTCGGGCGGATAGAGCGGGGATGTGATCAGTTGCGCATCCATGTGTGCGGTTGCCGCGCCGACGCTGCACCCGAGCTCGATGCCCGCTCCATCCGCATAGGCGCCGCCGACGGCATGAACATCCTCGCGCGCCATGACCGGAACATGCCTTGCCATCATCTCGCGATTCATCGCGAAACCGCCGGTCGCGATGAGTACGCCGTGGCGCGCGTGCACGAAATGCTCGACGCCTTCGCAACGATATCCCAGGCCTGCTACGCGCGCATTCTGCGTGACCAGGCGAACCACGTTGGCATCGCATTTAATGCGTGCGCCTGCGCGCTCGGCCGCGGCGATCAGTCTTTGGATCAATACATGGCCGGCGGCGCCCGGCGCTGCGACCATATGGCCGCGCGGAGCCGGCTTTGCGACCCGATTGTAGGGATGCGCTTTTTCTCCGCCGGTGAACGACAAGGTTTCGTCCGAGGGCACTTCGAAGTGCTTGCCGCCATAATATTTCGTGTTGAACGGGACACCTTGGCGCTTGAGCCATTCGTAATGGGCGACACTATTCTCACAATAGGCGCGAATCTTGTCGTGCGGCGGCTCGGGCATTTCGCAGGTGAGGAAGGCGATCATGTCCTCAACCGTGTCGGCGAACCCGTTTGCCGTTTGCGCATCGGTGCCGCCCCCGATGTAGAGATAGCCCCCGGCCGCCGCAGTCGATCCGCCCCCGCCCGATGCCCGCTCCAGGACGAGGACGCTGAGGCCAGCGGCAGCGGCATCGATCGCGGCCGCCGCACCGGCGGCGCCTAGCCCGATCACAAGCAGGTCTACTGAGTCGTCAAACGTGACCTGCGCGGCATCCAGAGGTTCAAGCGGCATCCGTCCCCTCGCTGTTCGATTCTCATTGCGTAGAAAAAGCGTTCATCTGTTGCTAATCTATGCGGGTTTCCAGCGCAATATGCCATGATATGCGTAGCAAACACGGCTAAATTCTCTCAGCTTTGGTGTGGGAGAGGTGGAATCGCACGCGATCGTGTGGTATGCGCCGGAGTCGAGAGGATTGAGTATGGCGACCACTGCAGATTATCGGCTCGGTGAATTCGAATTTCCGCGGGGCTGGTTCATGGTCGGAACGGCGGATGAAGCTGGAGCGAAGCCCGCTGCAGTCCGCTATTTCGGCCAGGACATGGTACTCTATCGCGGCCAGAGCGGGACGCCGTATCTGGTCGAAGCCTACTGCCCTCACATGGGGGCGCATCTCGCGCGGAACACGACATCCTATATCGTGCTCGACGGCGAACAGGTGCAGGGGGAATCGATCCGCTGCCCCTATCACGGCTGGCGCTTCGATGCCCAAGGCCAGTGCGATCACATCCCTTATTCCGATTTTCGGCCCAAGGCGGCCAAACTGAAGACCTACCCGCTTGTCGAACGTGCCGGGATCCTATGGACGTGGTACGATCCCGAAGGCCTCGAGCCGGAATTCCCCTTGCCTGAATTCGGCGGCCATTGGGATGAACCGGGGTGGGTTCGCTGGAAGATCGACCATATGGGCGATCTCGACAGCCATCCGATCGAAGTGGTCGACAACATGGCTGATCTTGGCCATTTCGTGCCGATCCACGGCGCCAAGCAAGTTTTCTACTTCGCCAACGAGTTCAAGGATCATGTGGTCCACCAATATTTTTCGCACACGCACCGGACACTCGCCACCGGTCCGGAAGGTCTGTCGCTCGACACCTGGTATACCGGTCCCTCAATCCTGCAATCCGACATGGCCGGCGATTTCGACTCGTTCATCATGATTGCGCATACACCGATCGAGCCCGGTAAGCTGCGCGTCTGGCACGGTTTGATGGTGAAGGTGAACGACGGCTCGGCGCCGATCACCGATGAACTTCGCGCCGCGGCATTGGCGTATCAAGAGGGCAGTCGCATGGCGCTCGCGCAGGATGTCGAGGTCTGGCAGCACAAGCGGCCTTGCATCAATCCCATGGCCGTCCGCGGCGACGGCCCGTTCGGCAAGCTGCGGATCTGGTACAAGCAATTCTACAACCCGCGCGACGAGGCGAAGAAAATCCAGGAGCGAGTCAACGGCCTGGTGGTCAGCGTCGACAATCGACCGGAAAGCGCGAAGGCGAAGGGCGTGGCGGCTTGACCGGGAAGTAACGATGGGGGAGCAAAGCGAACGGCCGGTCGCCGTCGTCACCGGCGCGAGCCGCGGCGCCGGACGCGGCATCGCCGCTGCCCTCGGCGCTTGCGGGTTCCGGGTTTACGTGACTGGTCGCACGCTCATCGAGGGAACCGCATCGCTGCCCGGCACGATCGACGCTACCGCGAAGCAAGTCGATGCCGCCGGCGGCGAGGGGCGCGCAGTGCAAGTCGATCACGCTGATGCCGGCGCGATTGCCGGCCTGTTCGAGCGTGTCGCCGAGGAGAGCGGCCGTCTCGACATTCTCGTCAACAACGTCGCGGCGCTGCATGACGATCTCGTCAAACCGGGGCCATTCTGGGAGAAGTCGACGGGCTTGGCCGATATCCTCGATGTGGGACTACGCTCACACTATCTGGCGAGCTGGCATGCGGCGCGGCTGATGGTGCCGCGGGGCAGGGGACTGATCGTCTTCACGTCCTCCTTCGGTTCGGTTTGCTACATGCACGGCGCTGCCTATGGCGCGCAGAAGGCCGGCGTCGACAAGTTCGCAGCGGACATGGGCGTGGATTTTCGTGGCACCGGCGTCGCTGCCATTGCGCTATGGATGGGGCCGCTGATCACCGAGCGGAGTCAACGGACGCTCGCGGAGCGGCCGGAACAATATGCCGCGTTTATGGCGGACGCAGAGACTCCCGAGTTCAACGGCAGGCTGATCCACGCAATGTATCAGGATCCCGCGCTCGACGAGCTGAACGGCCAAACCGTGATCGCCGCGGAGATCTCCGAGCGATACGGCATAACCGAGGAGGGCGGTCGCAAACCACCCTCCTACCGGGCAATGCTGGGCGCGCCGCGCGTGCCGCATCCGGCGATCGTCACCTGACGAAGCGAATGAAGGCACGGCGTGGTGCGCCTTGCCAGGACCTGGCTATGGGCACGAGCCCCCGGGCGAATTAGAAGCCTTCCGGCCGCAGGATCGCGTCGGTGCCACCGTCACAGAAGATCATCTGGCCCAGCAGGTAATGACCGTCGAAGGTCAGCAGATAGTTTATCAGTTCGGCGATCTCCTCGGGTTGCGCAAAACCTTGCACCGCCATGGGATTCGACTGGGCGATGAGCGCCAGCATCGAGTCGTCCTGCAGCAGCGGCAAGGTCATCGCGGTTTCGACCACGCCCGGCGCGATGCCGTTCAGCAATATGCCGCTGCCTGCCCATTCCGGCGAGATGGCCGCGCGGCGCAGCCACCGGCTGACGGCGAGCTTTGAGCTCGCATAGGCAGTCGCCGGTCGCTTGAGGATATGCGCCCGCGCTTCCGTTTCGTCGCCGGCAAGGCAGGCAGCCACTGTTCTTTCGTCGCTGGGCAATAGCGCTGCGGTTGATCCAATCACGACAGCCCTGGGCCGCGGCTTTTTGGCGAGCAGCCCCACCAGACCGTTGAGCGTCGCGACGGCGCCGAAATAGTTGATCGACAGAACTGCCTCGGGACGATCGAGTGCGGAAATGCCGGCCGCGGCGACAACACCGTCAATACCATCTGGGGCCAGTGCGGCGACCGCATCCAGCATCGCGGCACGGCCCGTTGCCGATCCTAGATCAGCGATCACATCGGCGTCGTGAAGGTCGACGCCAATCGTGCGGGCGCCGTCCCTTCGCACTCGTTCGACGGTCGCCATGCCGATCCCTGACGCGGCTCCCGTTACGACAAGCGTGCGCATTTGCCCTCCGGTCCGATTCCCGGCAACGTGCGTACCGTATACGCTGTATTGCTACGCAAACGTCAAGCTGGACGATTGCCCTTACCCCGGAATTCGGGGTAGGAGTCACGAATTCATCTGCCAGCTAATGAAGTCCGGGAGAGTGAGATAATGTTGACCAATGCGCAGAGGCACGAATTGTCGAACGTGCTACGCCCGGCCGCGCCGCCGCGCGAAATCATCAGTCCCTACACCGAGGAGCAGAAGCGCCGGCTGCTCGACGTCGTCCACGACAAGGGTGAATGGCGGTTGATCATCGCGCAGCATTTTCCAACTCCGGAATCGCTGATTGCCACCTTTGCCGGCGGATTTCCGCAAGGGTTCGAACCGACCCTCGACATGTTCCTGACGCCGACGTTCCGCGGTTTCCTCGCCAATTATTCGGCGGTGCTCTATCCCGAGCTCCACGACGTCTTCTACAACGAAGCATTTCTGGCGCACGCGCGATCCTATTGGAAAGCCGACTACGCCAAGCCGCAAATGATGTTGTTCAACATCAATGGGCCATGTGGGAACAACGACCCAGGGCATCTCGATTCGCCCAGCTTTCGCGGCATCCGCTACGAGAATTCGCCCACGTGGCTGTGTTCGATCATGGGCCGTTCGGGCTTGTTCAGGGACTATTTGATCAAGATGGCGCAGGTCATCACCTGGTTCAGTCATGATCCGGCGAGCGGGTTCACTTATTGGCCGAACGGTCCGCTCGAAAAGCCGGCGCGCATGGCTTCGCCGATCTACAATCGTGGGATCCTCGTTCAGAACGAAATGATGGTGCACCGAGGCGAGGCCAATGGGCCGATCGAGCGCCAGCGGCCCAAGGGGCTTGGCTTCGACAGCGTGTTCACCGGTGCACCCGGCGATCCCGATGGCTGGATCGTCAAGACGGGGACCGAGGTGATCGAGCGTTACCACACCGACGATCTACGATTCCTCGTGCATTGGTCCGCCGAGGTGTTCGCCGACTACGACGAGCTCAAGAAGAACATGGACGGCTCCGACAATCTGACCTTCGATCGCGTATTCGACACGCTCATCAAGGACGTGCGTGCAAAAGGCATTGCCATCGAGACGCCTGCCGATCCGCTCAATGATCCGGTGTTCATCAAGGCGTTGAACGATGCCTATGACTATGGGGGCCCTGCCGAATATCCCGCGGACGCACCGCGCGGCCAGGTCTATGCCAGCGCGGCCTGAGCACGGCAGGTACGTTCTCGTCGAATACGTCACCGCCTTACGCGTCGCGTCACGCGCGGTGCGCGTGCCCACACTGGGGTCGCCTTGCTTGTCCTTCCTGCGCCGGCCTGGAGCGAGGACATGCCTCACGCGCGTGACAAACTGGCCCACCCCCTGATCCGCTTGGCCGGGTGGGCCTGCGCGACGCGCAGTGGTCCCGAGGAAAGGAAACCGACCAGTGAAGATCAGTGCCTGGCATCAGACCGGTGCCCAATGACCATCGCGGAGCGTTGCAGGGCATGAAAACGCGCATCACCGAACTCACCGGCACGCGCTATCCGATCGTCCAAGGCGGCATGCAGCAGGTCGGACGTGCTGAGCTGGCCTCGGCCGTTTCGAACGCCGGCGCCCTCGGCATCCTGACGGCGCTGACCCAACCGACACCGGAATTGCTCGCGGCCGAGATCGCGCGCTGCCGCACGATGACGGATAAGCCGTTCGGCGTGAACCTGACGATGCTGCCGACCATCAATCCGCCGCCCTATGTCGACTATGTCGAGGTGATCGCCAGTTCGGGTGTCCGGGTCGTCGAGACTGCGGGCCGAAGTCCGGCGGAGTTCATGGCCCGCTTCAAGGCGTCAGGCGTCAAGATCGTTCACAAATGCACGTCCGTCCGCCACGCCCTGTCGGCGCAGCGCACCGGGGCGGACGCGATCTGCATCGATGGCTATGAGGCGGCCGGCCATCCCGGCGA
>Ga0105248_10002293_pt1 | contig 21181 bp, 14 predicted proteins | sample KBSS34metaG_FD_81524 | JGI IMG/M metagenome (GOLD analysis project Ga0105248, IMG submission 81524) | Switchgrass rhizosphere microbial communities from Kellogg Biological Station, Michigan, USA - KBS S3-4 metaG | ecosystem: Host-associated > Plants > Roots > Rhizosphere > Soil | place...
CACCATGCCTTCGCCGCCGTAGTGAGAGGAAGACTGTTATGAACATCCCGCACCTGTCCCGAATCGCCGCGAGTCTTGCCGTCACAATCGGCATTTTGATTCCTGCCGCAGCCCAGGAAGCCGCCTTCATCGGCGGCCAGACCTTTGACCACGCCCCCGTTCCGTCTCGGATCGTCGATCGCGTCGACGATAGCCAGGTAGTTCGTATCGCCGGGGGTACGCATCCACTGGCGCGAGCAGAGTTCGACCGCGGTACGGTCAACCCGCAGCTACCCATGGACCGCATGACACTGATTCTCAAGCGCAGCCCCGAACAGGAAGCGGCTCTGGAAAAGTTCATGGCGCGGCAACTCGATCCCAAATCGGCGGACTACCATCACTGGCTCAAGCCGGCGGAGTTCGGCGCTCTATATGGTCCCTCCGACAGCGATATCGGCAACATCACTTCATGGCTGCTGAACCATGGATTCAGTGTGGATAAGGTAAGCAACGGCCGTGTATTCATTGAGTTTTCGGGTACGGCGCGACAGGTAGCCGAGGCCTTTCATACCGAGATTCACAATTTTGTAGTGAATGGCGAAAAGCATGTGGCCAACAATGTCGACCCCAGCATCCCGGCGGCCCTCCGGCCTGTGGTCGTGGGCATCTACTCGCTCCACAATTTCCAGGCCAAGCCGATGCATCGCGACCTCGGCGCATTCCGCCAGGACAAGAAGAGCGGCCAGTGGATTCCCGTCAATGAGAATGCCGTCGCCAAACCAATGTTCAACATTCCCGGCAGCGGAACCCCTTCGTTCAAGCTCATTGCGCCTTACGATTTTGCAGCAATTTACAACGTTGCTCCGCTGTGGACCGCTGGCATCGACGGAACCGGACAAACCATCGCTATCGCCGGCCGCAGTGATGTCAGCCTTACCGATGTCGCTAATTTCCGTTCATTCTTTGGTCTCCCGGTAAAGGCGCCGACAATCATCGTCAATGGAACCGATCCGGGGATTCCGAGCGCAGGCGACAAAGTCGAAAACACGCTGGACGTGGAGTGGTCGGGCGCAGTCGCCAAAAACGCCACCATTAAATATGTGACGACCAAGAGCACAAACACCTCCGACGGCGCCTCGGCCTCTGCCATGTACATCATTGACAACAATGTCGCACCGGTCATGAGCTTCAGCTATGGCAACTGCGAACTAGCCTATGGAACTGCCGGCAACGCAGCCAACAATAGCCTCTGGCAGCAGGCGGCAGCGCAGGGAATCACTGCTTTCGTCGCCTCGGGAGATCAAGGAGCTGCAGCCTGCGACGGCGGTCAGACGGCCCCCTACGGCGCCACCTTTGGTTTGGCCGTCAGCGGCGCTTCGACCACACCGTATAACGTAGCGGTCGGCGGAACGGACCTGAACTGGATCAACAGCACGACCGTGTACTGGAACACCACCAATGCCGCAAACGGCTCCTCCGCAAAAGGCTACATGCTTGAAGTCCCATGGAATGGCACTTGCGCCAGCAACGCAATCGACCAGGCAATCGGAGCGACCTCGCAAGGTCTGGATGCGGAGCAGACCTGCCAGGCTATTTTGAATGACCAGGTCAATAATGCCTCCCTAGTTCCACTCGTAAACGTAGTCGGCGGAACCGGCGGCAAGAGTGCTTGCACTACTCCCTCCAGTAATACCGTGGCTAGCTGCTCCGGTGGATATGCCAAGCCCTCCTGGCAAACCGGCACAGGCGTTCCGGCGGATGGCAAGCGCGATGTTCCAGACGTCTCGCTCTTCGCCTCCGGCGGCTCGCTGAATACGGCATACGCAATCTGCGATTCCGACTCTGCACCCTGTACCTACACCAACACCAACGATGCCTTTGCCCAGGCGGTCGGCGGCACCTCGGTTGCCTCCCCGGCAATGGCCGGCATCATGGCTCTCGTAAACCAGAAAATGGGCGCGGCCCAGGGCAACGCCAACGTAGCCTTCTACGCTCTCGCGGCAAAGGATAACCGCACCGCCTGCAATTCCAATACAGTCGCGGCCGGCAATGCATGTAACTTCTACGACATCACAACCGATAATATCGCGGTTCCCTGCGTGCCGGGCAAGCCAAATTGCACCGTCCACCACACCGGCGACGGTGTAGGCATTCTCAATGGCTACACCTCAACCACCGGCTACGATCTGGCAACCGGCCTTGGCACCGTGAACGCAAACAATCTGGTTAATAACTGGTCCAGTGTTGTTCCTAAGCCGGCCGTTTCGCTTACACCGACCAGTCTCACCTTTGCCAGTACAGCTGTAGGAGCCACCACAGCCGCGCAAGTGATCACCATCAAGAACACTGGTACCGCGGCCCTCACTTTGACCTCTGAGACCATCACCGGCACCAACGCAACCTCCTTTGTTAAGTCGGCTACCACCTGCACAACATCCCTCACAGCTGGGGCATCCTGCACCGTCTCCGTCCAGTTCAAACCCACGGTTGCAGGCGCGCTCACTGCCAGCCTCTCGATTGCCGACAATGCGACCGGATCGCCGCATACCGCAGCGCTGAGCGGTACAGCAACCACCCCGGCACTCACAGTATCCGTAACGCCTGCTACTCTCACCTTCGCCTCCACCACAGTGGGGATCACAACCGCGGCTCAGGTGGTGACGATCAAGAACACCGGAGCATCAACCGTGACGCTCACCTCGGAGACAATCACCGGCACCAACGCAACCTCCTTTGCCAAGTCCGCAACCACTTGCACAACGACATTGGCAGCTGCAGCTTCTTGCACTGTTTCGGTTACCTTCAAACCCACAGCCGCAGGCGCGCTCACCGCGAACCTCTCCGTTGCGGATAACGCAACCGGATCGCCGCAGTTGGTTGCGTTGAAGGGCACAGGAGTAGCGCCACTGACAGTTTCCCTGACTCCGGCGAGCCTGACCTTCGCATCTACAACCGTCGGCGTAACCAGCGCAGCTCAAATAGTGACAATCAAGAACACCGGCACTGCGACGGTCACACTGACCTCGGAGACAATCACCGGCACCAACGCAACCTCCTTTGCCAAGTCCGCGACCACTTGCACAACGACATTGGCAGCCGCAGCTACATGCACTGTTTCGGTTACCTTCAAGCCCACGGTAGCGGGAGCTCTCACTGCCAATCTCTCCGTAGCCGATAACGCAACAGGTTCACCGCAACTGGTCACGCTCAAGGGCACAGGCGTAGCAGCCGGAGCCGTAACTCTGACTCCAGCCTCCATCGCCTTCCCGGCAACTGTGATTGGCACCACCAGCGATGCTCAGGTTGTCACGTTGACCAACTCCGGCACAACAGCCCTCACCATCTCCTCCATCACACTCGGGGGAACCAACGCAACCTCATTCATCGACTTGAGCAGCTGCGGCACATCGCTCGCCGCAAGCGCCTCATGCTCGATCTATGTAGCCTTCAAACCGGCCACCGCCGCAAGCTTCACCGGCACCCTGAGCGTCACCGACAATGCCACCGGCAGCCCGCAAAAAGTGACCCTCACGGGAACAGGTACCACCGCACCCTCGGTCAAGCTCAGCGTAACGAGCCTGGCCTTTCCAACCACTAAGGTTGGAGCGACCTCCGCTGCCAAGCCCGTAACTCTGACGAATCTTGGAACTGCGACATTGAACCTGACCTCAATCACTCTGGCCGGAGCCAACCCCGGTGCCTACATCGAACTCGACACCTGCGGAGCAACGCTGGCTCACGCCGCCACTTGCACCGTATACATCGCATTCAAACCCACCGCTGTCGGGGCACAACCTGCATCGCTCAGCATCGTCGACAACGGCGCGGCTTCACCTCAGACAGTAACGCTCACCGGAACCGGTAATTAATCCCAAACAACCGCTGCAAAAGAGAGGGGCCAGTTGGAATTCCAACTGGCCCCTCCCTTTTGTCTATGCTCGGCTTCAGTTTGCGAGCTCGAGCGAAACCTGCTTGCTGGCAGTGTCCAATGTTGCGATGCGGAATTTTCGCACCTGCCCCGAAGCCACTGTCTCGTCCGTAGTAGATTTTGCCTGAGAAGCAGCAGGCGTACCGGTCTTCCACTTCGTCTTCAACATCGAGCTGAAAGCCGACAGATCAACTTTGCCAGGAGTCGGCTCCGTCGCAGCGGCTTCTACAGCTGCCGAATTCTTCGCCGGAAGCACGCATGCGCACAAAATGCCTTCTCCAAGCTCGACCTGTGCCACACCTTCGGCAACCGAAGCGACGCGGCCTGTGACCACATCGCCCACTTTATGTTCAGCGACAAACTCGTCGAGGCTGGTGGGGATCAGTTGCTTCATGCTGAGGCGAAGCTGGCGCTTCTCGCTGTCCAACTCAAGCACCAATGCCTTCACAACTTGACCGGTTCGCAGCACATCGGACGGGTGATTAAGCCGCCGGTCTGGAACGATCTCGCTGATATGAACCAGGCCCTCGACGCCTTCGATCACCGTGACGAAAGCCCCAAACTTCGTAATGCTGCTAACCGGACCCTCGATGACTGCACCCGGAAATAGCCGCTTGGCTGCCTCGACCCATGGATCACCGAGAGTCTGCTTCAAGCCCAGGCCAATCCGCTTCTCTGCCGGTTGAATAGAGAGAATCACGGCATCCACAACATCGCCAACCTGGACAACTTCAGTGGCCTTGAGAATACGCTTCGTGTAAGACATCTCGGAGAGATGCACGAGGCCTTCCACACCTGGAGCAATCTCGACAAACGCTCCAAAATCAGCAATGCGCGAGACCGTGCCGCGAACCTTATCTCCAAGCACATAGGTCTCTGCAACCTTGTCCCAGGGATGAGGCTGCAGCTGCTTGAGGCCGAGTGAGATTCGATTGCCCTCAGACTCGATCTTGAGAACCTTGACCTCGATCTGCTGGCCCACCGTAAGCACATCCGCAACATTGGCCACGCGGCTCCAGGAAATATCGCTCACATGCAGCAGGCCGTCCACTCCACCGATATCGACGAACGCCCCGTAAGCGGCAATGCTGCGCACCGTGCCATCGAGTACGGCGCCCTCGCTGACCTCGGCATAACGCCGCGATTTCTCCTCGAGCGCTTCCTCCTCAGTCACCACGCGGCGGTCGATGACGACATCTTCATCACCCACGTCAAGCTTGGTAATGCGGCAGCGAATCTCTTCGCCAACCAGCTTTTCCATCTCCGCAGCATCCCGTGCCCCGCTGCGTGAGCCTGGCAAGAAAGCGGGAACGCCCACATCGACGCGCAATCCGCCTTTCACGACTGCCGTAACGGTGCCGACAATGGTCGACTTGTCCGCAAAGGCCTTTTCCAGGCTCGTCCAGTCCTTGGGCTGCGCAGTCTTAAACAAGCTGAGCAGATAGTAGCCATCTTCACCGCGACCCTTGGGAGAAACCTGCACCGTATCGCCCGCCTTGGGCGCTTCGCGATTGGCTGGAAATGCGGTCAGCGGCAGTATTCCTTCTGACTTGAAGCCGATATCGACAAGAACAGAATCTTCAGTAACCGCAACGATCGTCCCACGAATCTGGCTGCCTGCCTCGGCACTGCGCCGCGAACTCGTCCGCTGGAACTCGGAGAAGATATCGGCAAACGACTCCTCAGGCTCTTCCGGCTCTTTCACTGCTTCAACTACTTTGGGCTCTACCGGTATGGCTGTCTCAACGGCTTTAGCCGTCACTTCCGGTAAAGCGGTCGTCTCCTCCACAACACCCGGTGCAGCCTCGTTCGCAACCACCGGCTCCGTAGCAGCTACAGGCTCAAGCTCCGGCACAACCTCCCCTCCCTCATTAGGTAGAGGCTCCGGATCTGGCTCGGGAGCATCCTCGGGTTCAGGCTGCGGCTCGGCGACAGGCGCAGGGTCAGGTCCCGGCTCAGTCACAGGTACGATGTCGGGTTCGGGCTCGATAGCCGGCTTCGGTTCTGCTTCAGGAGAATGCGGGAGCGTTGCTTCCAGCTCGGGGGTGTTGTTTTCAGACATGAAAAAAGAAGGCCTCGTCAGTTGCCGATGGCGCTGGGGCGCGTCATCGGCTCAACAATATCATCGCATGCAAGGGTCTAGCGGAGCCTGGCAAGGGGTAGCGCAGAGGCAGACTTTAGACTTCGGGCAAGCAAGCGGTGAAAAAGATGTTCGCCCGCCTCGCGCCGGACCGAAAGCCGCCCCGCACCGTATGCTCGCGACTTCAGCCCCCGTTGCACGGCCTCACAAATGGCAACGTCCTCGTCCTGTACGGTGTCGCTCACCGCCACGCTCGCCGCGTTGTGCTCTTCGTGCTCAGGGCCGACATGGGCAAAGTAGAAATCGAAGATGACACGGCACCGGTCCGGCCCAACCGGCAGTACAAGGTTGGTGTCCATCACACCGTCGTAGACGTTGATCATGAAGTTGGGATAAAGCCAAAAGTACCAGGCACGGTCGCCAGTGCGGGTAGCATTCACCAGCGCATCTTCCGAAGCCGTCATAGGGCTGGACTGAAGGCAATAACGCTCGCCGTTCTCGATTGTGTAATGGCTGTAATCGAGAACGCTGTTCAATCCCTTGTGCAGATGCGGAACGTGATAACCGCCGTCGAGATAGTTGTCGACATACACCTTCCAGTTGCACTCGAGCACGTACTCTTTGCGAGAGTGGAAGTGGAGCTTTTCGAGCCCAAGAGGAGCTACCCGCTCGACCAGATCCCCAAGGAACTCCTTGAGTGGCGCGGCGTTAACCGAGAGGTTGACGAAGACAAAGCCTTCCCAGACATCCACGGCAATGGGCACAAGTCCGTTGGCTGCGCGGTCAAAGTTGCATACCCCGGCAAACTCTGGCGCTCCCTTGAGGCTGCCGTCAAGTCCGTAAGTCCAGCCATGATAGGGGCAACGAAATAACTGCGCGTGACCGCAAACATCCGTCGCAACAGCAGCGGCATGATGACGGCAGACATTGAAGAAACCGCGCAAACCGCCATCCGCGCCGCGCACAACAACAGTCGGCTCCCCAGCCAGCTCTGCGGTGAAGTAGTCTCCAGCATTGGACACTTGATCGGCGCGGCCAATGGCAATCCAGCCATCGCCAAAGACACGGCTGCGTTCGAGTTCCGCTATTTCCGCATCCACGTACCACGGCGCAGGCAACGTATACGCCTCGGCCAGCGTCGCAGCCTCGTCATATTGAGTAAGGATCGACCTGACACGATCGTTCATGAAATCTACTCCACCCCATCAGCCAGTGCGGCCCGCGCCTGTCGGCGCTTGCCAAGAGCATAGACCAGTGCGCCCACGGCCACCAGGAGGGCGGTCATACCGACTGTTTTGAAGACAGCAAGCGGCTTGTTCGGCTCATCGTCCGCCGGAATCACCGAAAGGCCGATGGTAACGACAGTACTGAAAAGGCCAATCCCTGCCAGCACGATCGCCACGCGCCGCCCGCCGGGCACACGAATCACATCCGGCCCGGCAGGGTCACGCTGGATGCGGATCATCGCCGCGAAAAGGAATAAATAGGGAATGAAGTACGTGATGACGCTCATGCTGACGAGCACGTCGTATGCGCCCTTGACGTTGGTCGCCGCCTGGCCGAGAAAGGCAAACAACATACCCGCCAGCCCATAAGAGAGCACAGCGACATACGGCGTATTCCATTGTGGATGAATGCGCGCAAAAGCTGCAGGCAGGTAGTTATCAATCCCTGCAACGAAGGGCAGGCGCGCCGTGGAAGAGAGATAAGCTCCAGCCGCGCCAAGGCAAGCCACCGTAATCATCAACGCGATGAGGACGCTGAGCCAATGGATGCCGAGCGTGTTACACATCTGGGCGATGGCGGTCATGAATCCACCCAGGCCGCTGATCTGCTCACTGGGCATGGCAATCAGCATCGCGATCGTGCCGACGATATACCCCAGCGTCACCAGCACTCCAGCGAAGACCAGCGCGCGCGGCACCGTCTTCCGCGCGTTCTTGATTTCTCCGCCCATGAACGAAGCACACTCCACGCCCGCAAAGGCATAGAAGATGGTGGACCAGAAGATCGCATTCTTGACGCTCAGGTGCGGCACCATCGCCGCCCATGTGAAGTGTGTCGCACTGCCCTGCCGCATCCAGAAAAGAAAGCTCAGCCCAATGAGAATCGGGATCGGAATGGCAGACCCGAAGGCGCCAAGATTGTTCAGCCACTTACCTTGCTTGACACCGATCATGTTCAGCACCGTGATGAATCCAAGTGCAATCAGCGCAAAGCTCATGAAGTAGCCGCTCTCGTCTGCCAGCGCCTTGCAACGATCTCCGGCCGCAAACAACAAGCTGCCCGCGGCAAAGTAGAGCACCGCCGAGAAATACGGCAGATTGCTCATCCAGTACGTCCACGCAGCCATGAAGCCGGAGAAGTCCCCGAAGGCCTTTTGCGCCCACACATAGAGACCACCCTCCTGCGGGTAACGGGAAGAGAGCTCCAGCACAGAAGCCGCCAGCGGCAGGAAGAATCCAAAGAGCGCCAGCAGCCAAACCGCAATGGAACTGGGACCGGAAGCAGCAGCTGTTGCGATCCAACGCAGGCTCAAGCTGCTGACAATGTAAAACAGCGCGAGGTCGCGAAAACCCAGCTCACGCTTGAGCTGAATTTGAGGCTCAGACTGCTCGGAATCTTTTGTCTCGCCCAATCGTGCCGCCTCGTCTTCGCTTATACTTGTGTCAATACTCCTGCATCTTTCAGCACAGCCATCGCCGCATTGCGTCCGTTCATCGCGATCACGCTGCCGCCAGGATGCGTACAGGCTCCGCACAGATAGACACCCTCCATCGGAGTGCGCGATGTGAGGCGATTGCTCCACATGTACTGCGGCAGTATCTCCCCCTGAAAGATGTGCCCTCCGGTAAGCCCAACCTTGGCCTCGATATCCGGCGGCCCAAGCACCTGCGCATCCACAACAGCATCCGGAAGATTGCTGCAAAATCTTCCGATGGAATCAATCGCCAGCTTGCGCGCAGCCTCGCGATGATCGTCCCAAGTGCCATGAGCAAACGTGTGCGGCACATACTGCGCAAAGACGCTCATCGTATGCAGGCCCTCAGGCACAACACTCGCATCGTGAACACTCTGAAAATAAAGCTCGCACCACAGATGCTCCGGCAGGCGACCGGACTTGGCCGCAGCAAAGCCCGCCTTCCACTCATCTTTGGTGAGTGGCGCATTGATCTGGCCGTAGTGATGAGGTTCGTTCAAGCCGGGGCGCGAGGTGAAGTTAGGTAGTTCCCGCAGCAGAACATTGAGCTTCACCGTACAGCCCTCGATCGGCACTGACTCCACCTGCGTCTTCCATGCAGCATCGGTGTGCTGGCCCAGCAGCCGCAACGTCACACGCGGATCGGCGTTGGCAATAACCCGCTTGGCCGCAATCAACTCTCCACCCGCAAGACGTACACCCTCGCCTGGGATAATCTCTGCGACCGGCACTCCAGAAGCCACCACCGCTCCGGCTTCACGCGCAGCATCGCACAGATAGAAAGAGACCATGCCCATTCCGCCTTTGACATAACCCCACATCCCCGGCATCCCGCCAAGGCGTCCAGAACCGTGATGGAAGCGTACCGATGCCGTACCTTTGTCGAAAGGGCTGGCATTCGTGCCGATCACTCCCTGGCCAAGATAGGCCACCTGCAACTGTTCATTCCGCAGGTAATGCTCGACGAATTCAGCCATCGACCAGTCAAAGAGAACCGCTCGTGCTTCTGGATCGTCGCCGATGCGTTCCTCTATCTGCTCGCGTGTTGGTGCTTCACCGATCCATACGTCACGCTTGCCGGGCGGCCTGAGAGCATCGCGCAACCGTCGAATGACCGCACACATAGCGCGGAATCCTTCAGCATCCTCAGGTGCAAACCGCTCTACTTCGGCATCGCACTTTGCATCGTCATCCCAGAGCTGAATACTGCGCCCATCGAGAAATGGAACGAAAAGGCCGTTAACCGCGGGAGTCCACGAGAAGCCTCGAGCCGGCAGGCTCAGCTCTTCAATCACCAACGGATGCAGCAAGCCGGCAAGATAAGCGCACGGCGACATCTTCACGCCCGGAAAAGCTTCCTCAACAGTGCACGCGCCGCCGATACGCTCTCGCGCCTCCAGCACCAGCACCTGCTGTCCAGCACGAGCCAGATAGGCCGCGCAGGCCAGACCGTTGTGTCCACCGCCTACAATGACGGCGTCCCATTGCCTCACGGCCAATTCACGGATAGGTGCGGGTAAACCGATGCGGCCAAGACTCGCTGCCGCACACGTTTGATTCCGGCTCTCACTCACGATGACCTTGACTATATTCGCTACCCCCGGCGTGGTCTATCAGTTTCTGCCCAGCCTTGCTATCCGGTCCGAGCTTTGCCCCTGGCCGATATCATCAAATGAAAGAGGTTTGAATGACTGCAAAGCAGCGTTGCGCCTGGGCCGAGAGTGATCCCCTGATGCTTGCCTACCATGACACCGAATGGGGCATTCCCGAATATGACAGCCGCGCTCTGTGGGAGACCCTTATGCTCGAGGGCTTTCAGGCCGGGCTCTCGTGGCTGACGATTCTGCGCAAGCGCGAGAGCTTTCGCGAGGCCTTTGCGAACTTTGACCCCGAAGCGGTCGCTCGATTTGGCGAACCGCAGATCGAGCAACTGTTGCTCAATCCAGGCATCATTCGCTCACGCGCCAAGATCAAGGCCACCATCGAGGGCGCACGCATCTATCTCTCAATGCACAATGCAGGCGAAGATTTCTCGGACTGGGTCTGGGGCCTGGCCGGAGGAGCGCCGATTGTCAATCGAACCGGCAGCGTGCCTGCCAGCACACCGCTTTCGGAATCAATCTCAACTGCCCTCAAGAAGCGGGGCTTCAAGTTTGTCGGCCCCGTAATCGTCTACGCCTGGATGCAGGCCACCGGGATCGTCGACGACCACAGTGCGCTATGCTTTCGCAGCAAGACGAAAACCCGCAGGCGTTTGTCCAACTAAGAGCCAAATTGCCAACAGCCTACGCCATGCCAACTCCGTCGATGACAAACACGCGAGCCGGACTCAGGAGGGTATGCATCCTCATGCTCTTGCTATGCTCTGCGGCCTGCGTGGGGGGCCAGGCCAATCAGGGCGAATTGCAACTGAGCGTCACCGACCCCTCCGGAGCTGCTATCAAGGCCGCCGTCACGCTAGTGAGCCAGGCCAGCCAATATGCCAACACTCTGACCACCAACGCTCAGGGACACCTCGTGGCCCAGCACTTGCCCTATGGCGTCTACCAGTTGCAAATCCAACAGCCGGGCTTTGCGAACTTCTCCGACACCGTCGAGGTTCGGTCCTCAATTCCCCTCCGACGCACGATACAGCTCAAGCTCTCGTCGGTGCAGCAATCCGTGTTGGTCAGTGCGGGGGGAACGCTGGTCGACCCCGATCAGGCTGGCTCTGTTGATCATGTGGGGCTGGCCCAGATTCAGACCCGGCTCGCGTCCCTGCCCGGCCGCTCCCTGCAGGATCTGGTGAATGCCGAACCGGGCTGGCTCTACGAGGGCAATGCCGTACTCCATCCGCGCGCGTCGGAGTATCAGACTCAGTTTGTCATGGACGGCATTCCGCTTCTCGACAACCGCTCACCCAGTTTCGGCCCCGAGATCGAAGCCGACGATGTGCAATCGATGAGCATCTATACCGCCGGCATCCCAGCCGAGTATGGGCGCAAGCTCGGCGGAGTCATTGAGATCAACACACTGCAGGATGCCCAGCCCGGCTTTCACGGTCAGACAGTCTTCTCCGGAGGCAGCTTCGATACCCTCCGTGCTTTTGCTCAGGGGCAATACACCTGGGGTAAGAACACGCTCAGCGGTAGCGGCAGCGGTGGCCGGACAGATCATTACCTCAATCCCGTGGTACCCGAGAACTACTCGAACACCGGCACGCAGGGAGATTTTTCCCTGCACTATCGCCGCGACCTTACCCCAAATGACCAGGTCGGCCTGAGTGTGCGCCATGCACTTGTGCGTTACGACATTCCCAACGAACGCATACAGCAGGCCGCGGGACAACGTCAGACCTCGGACAACTTCGAGACAATGGGCATTGCCTCGTACCAGCACATTTTCTCTGCGAATGCCACAGCCGACATGCGCGGCATGGTGCGGGACAACGCCAGCGATTTCAACTCCAACCCAGACTCAACACCGATTGAGGTCTTCCAGCACAACAGCTTCCGTCAGGGATATTTCAAAGCTGGAGTCGTCCTCAATCGCGGCCATCATGAGTGGAAAGTCGGTGTTGAATCGGACAGCGCCTTCCTCCACGAAAACCTGCGTTATCACATCACAGATCCCTCCCAATACGACGATGGCACCCCGATTGACTTTGCGTTTCAAGATGAGCACCTCGACCTGGAGCAGAGCGTCTTCCTGCAGGATCTGATACATCTGCACAACTGGACAATCAGCGCGGGCCTGCGCTGGGATCACTATCAACTGCTGCTCAATCAGCAGTCCCTCCAGCCGCGCCTGGCGCTCTCGCATTACTTCCCCCGGGCAGATGCCGTTGTCCATCTCTCCTACGATCGCGTCTTCCAGACTCCTTCGTCGACGAACATCCTACTGTCCAGCTCCAGTCAGATCGCGGCGATCAGTCCCAACGGCTTTTTGCGCCTGCCTGTAGAGCCATCCCACGGCGACTATTATGAAGTCGGCCTGACCAAAGCCCTCGTCAGGCACATCCGTCTCGACATCAACTCCTTCGTTAGAAATCTGAAAAATTACGCAGACGACAACCAGATTGCGAACACTGCGATCAGCTTTCCCATCTCCTTTCGCAAAGCCATCATCTACGGGGCCGAAGCAAAGGTCGAGGTGCCGGACTGGCATGGCTTCTCCGGCGTTGCAAGCTATTCTTACTCGCTCGGCAATGCGTGGTTTCCCGTGACGGGCGGCCTCTTTCTCGGCAACGACGCTTCCTCTGCCGCATCGGATCTGTCCGGTCATTTCCCCGTCTCACAGGACCAGCGCAACACGTTCCGCGGGCGCGTCCGCTACCAGATCCATCCACGGCTCTGGGTCGCGGGCGGGATACAGTCCGACTCCGGCCTCCCCTTTGAGTTCGGTGGCGACCCGGCAGAGGCCGTATCGCAGTATGGGCAAAAGGTAGTCGACCGGGTCAACTTTGATCGCGGACGCATCCTGCCTTCCTATCAGCTCAATGCCTCCGCGGGAGCCAGCGTTTACAAATCGGACCGCCTTAAGATGACGCTGCAGGCCGACGGGCAAAACCTCAACAACGTGCTCGACCTGATCGACTTTGGCGGTCTCTTTTCCGGAAATGCAATCGGCCCCTCACGCAGCTTTTCTCTACGCCTCATCAGCAACTTCTAGTGTGCTGTCCGGCCATGCCGCCAACTAAAGCGCCGTCCCAGGATGCCCTTCACAATCAGGTGATCTGTAGAACTCGTTGTCCCCAGACCGACGCCAAAGTTTACTTCCCAATCAGGGGCAAGATTCAGATCGGTTGCAACAAAGAACTGTTGCTGTTGATCGCGTAACACATCGAACCCACTGAGGTCGCCGTATGCTCCGTAGTACTCGATGCCGGCGTTCACTTTTTTGGTGAAGTCATATCCCACCTTCGCATTGGGCGAGAAACCGACCCCTTGTCCAACACTCGGTCCATGCCACGAGCGGTCGAGCGCCGGATTGAATGCCAGATACCAGCGCCCTGCCTGCTTATCGATAATAGGGCGAATCTCCCATGTCCACGTGTCGGGCGAAAACCTCGCGCGCTGATAACCGATCTCGTTAGAGATGCTCAAACCAACAGGCAAATGCCAACTCTCCGGCGCGCGGACACGCGGACGAATATGATCTCCGACCCATTGCCACCCATTCGTTGAGTCGATGCTTGTGAAGACATAGAATCCGACCTCTGCCCAACTGTTGATGCCATGCGTGATCTCAACGGTCTCGTGCTCCGCATGATTGGTCGGAAAGGTTCCATCCGCGGCATAACGCGATCCGGGCACAGCCTTCGACCCATTCACGGTGAAGTTGCTGTGCAGTTCAACCATCGTGGTTGCGGGCGCTACAGTCTCCGAGCCATAAACTTGAATTTCGTAATTGTCCTGAGCTTTTGCGTTCTGTCCAAAAAGAGTGAGCACCGAAAGCAGCAAAAAGAAGCGTCCGCCCCGGAATCGCGTCGTGCCGTGGGAGCGAATGACACCATACCCCTCGCACAAAAGGAAAGCACTCATATCCGCATCATAAACGCTTGAATTCAGCAGGCATTCAGAGCACAGGCGCAGAGATACCCCGTCAGTTGGCAGGCGAGAGATGGCCAACAAGGTTCAGGTCGATGCCCACTTCTTTCGCAACCTTGAGGATGAAGACACTTGGATCCTTCAATCCCCACTGCACATAAGGAACCATAAAATGCGTCTTCACTGTGCAATTTGGCCCATCAACATGAAGCTGCATGGGAATGGCCATCTCATGCGGCGTACCGTGGAGTGTAAAGATGCCCGAAACCTGGATTGTCGAGTCGCCCGACGAGGCAATCGCCCCACTAAAGGACTTTGGCTCAAACGTGACCTCAGCAAAATGGGCCACATCGAGAACCTCCTGATTCATTTTGCGATCGCGGCTGCCGTTACCGCTGTCGCCGCTGCCCGCCGCCACAACCACCTTGCCGCCAATCTTCGCAGCGTTCCGGTCAAAGCTGACCGAACCACTCTGAACATGAAACGTGCCATGTGTAGAGTGTGCCGAACCCTCCAGCGAAAACGCGACTTGGCTGGCCTGTGGGTCGATGTTGAAGACCTGCTGCGCATTACCCGATTCGGTCAACAGAAACAGGGTGGCAAGATGCAACAGGATGACTGCTCGTTTCATCGTCGTTCTCCGTATTCACCGAGTGATCTGTTGTGTTAGACGCTGGCTGGCAGCTTTCGTGCCCTCAGCCAAGAGTGACTTTTCGGCAACCTCGGACGGCATTACAGATATAGATTGCATCGGCAGATACAAGGTCATCGATTGTCATCGTCTTTTCACTTGCTTCCGACTTTGTCTCCAGCAGGTGGCGGCGGTAGACGCCGGGTAGCAGGCCACACTCGATAGGCGGAGTAAACCATCGCCCTGCCTTCTCAACAAACACGTTGCTGATGCAGCCTTCGGTGAGTTCACCTCGCTCATTGAAAAAGAGCCACTCGGCGTGTCCTGCCTGCGTCGCATTTCGGTAGCTCTCGTCGTACAGTGTGCGACGGGTTGTTTTGTGGCGAAGGAACAGCTCGCGCGAAGACACCCGCTCATCTGCAATCGACACCGTACCCTGCATCGGGCCATCCTCTACCAGGGTTGAGGCAATGTTCAGATGCCCGCTGCGATTGAGCGCCGCACGCACTTTGAACCGCATGTTCGCAGGCAGGCCCGCAGCGGCATCTTCGATGGCTCGTCGAACCTGCACCCGGTCGAACGAGAAGCTGAAGTAGTAGGCCGAACTCTCCAGGCGGTCCAGGTGCAACGCAAGCAGAGGAAAACTACCGTCCCAGAGGATGCTCTCAAAAAGCTCGAAGGGCTCTTCGCTGTGAGAGAGAAAGTTGGATTTGAGCACGCATTCCGCGTATTCTGCCTCCGCATCGGAATCGATGACAATTCCGCTGCCCACACCTATCATGCCGCGATTTCCTTTGAGAATCAGTGTCCGGATCGGCACGTTGAAGACCGCCTCCTGCCGAGGAGAGATAAACCCGATGGCTCCTGTGTAAACACCCCGCGGCGCGCTCTCCAGTTCGTCGATAATCTCCATCGTCCGCAGTTTGGGTGCACCTGTGATCGACCCGCTGGGAAAAAGGCTCGCGAAGATTTCGCGATAAGCAATCCCTTCGCGAAGCCGCCCCGAGACGGTCGAGGTCATCTGCAACAGTGTTTCGAATCGCTCCACATGAAACAAGTTCTCCACGTGCACGCTTCCGAACTCGCAGATGCGCCCCAGGTCGTTGCGCATGAGATCGACGATCATCAGGTTTTCGCTGCGGTTCTTGATGTCACTGCGTAGCCAGTCAGCTTGCCGCTTGTCATCAGAGGCATCGAGTCCCCGAGGCGCGGTACCCTTCATGGGCTCGGTCACGATTTCGCGATACTTGCGCCGGAAGAAAAGTTCCGGCGAATGCGAGAGAATTTGCCACCCGCCGCCATGCACAAAAGCGCTGTAGGCCGTCGGTTGCCTTCGATTTAGGGATTCAAAAAGCGCTGCCGCTGTACCAGACAATTCGAACTCGAACCGGTCAGTGAAGTTGACCTGATAGGCATCGCCGGAACGAATGTACTCCTGAATCTGGAATATCTTTTCCGCATATGCAGTTGGAGACATACCAAAGCGCAGGTCGTTGATAGCGCAGCTCTCAATCGATTCCTGTCCGTTGACTGGGATAATCTCCGGCGACAGACCTTCGAACTCACCTGTGCGGTGATCAAAGACAAATGGTTCTCCATAAACACCAAACCACAAGGCCGGCAGCTCTCCCGGTTGTGGATGCCTGCTTGTAAGGGACTGGAGCGCCACTCCGGACTCATAGGTAAGATACCCGGCAACATACTGGCCCGCCGCCAGGGCAGCCTCGACATCTTCAAAAAAGGTTGAGAGATCGGAAAGAATCCTCAACGGGTCGAGAAAAAGATAGCTGCGATAGTTGTCGGCATCGTAGCGAGTGGTTTGCAACAGGATGCTTCCCGGAGCCGAAGCCATCAGGTCGACATATCCCGCCGGAAGTGGAGTGCATGCTCGCTCTTCTTCAGCGGGTATCTGCGCCTGCTTCACACTTGCTCCCACTACATTCATCGCATCAATCGAGATGAAAGACTTCTTCCATCTCCGCCCACCATTCTCCGGGCTTGCGTGTCTCGATGGGATCCTGCATCGGCTCCATGATGGCCCACCATTCCTGGGTTTTGCGATGAGCCGCGATCTTGGCGCGGTCAGCCTCAAGGTCCGTGCCGGTGTACTCCAGGTAGCCATAAAGAACATCGTCCTTCAGGTAGATGGAGTAGTTGGTCATATTGCACTCGGTCAGCATATCCAGAACCTCGGGCCACACCTCACGGTGATAAGCCTTATACGTCTCCGCGCATCCAGGCCTGAGCCGGATGATCATTCCCAAACGTTGCATCAGCACTCCTTGCTCTGCCTATTGAAACAGAAAAAACTCGCCCTTTAGCGTTTACGTTCTCGTTCGCCTCACCCAGGCGGTAGAACCATCAAAATGAGTCCGAATTATTTTCATATCTTATCCATTGCGGTCTGGAGAATAAAAGGCGAAAATGAATGCAGGGGAATTGCATTGTGGCCAGCCTACCCAATCCAGGCGCTACGCCAGCCGCCACTCACGACCCGGCTTCGCCGCAGGTGAACTGGCTTTTCCTCGATCTCAACTCCTATTTCGCGTCTGTCGAACAAGAGGTGCGGCCTGAGCTGCGCAACCGCCCCGTGGCAGTGGTTCCTTCGCTGGTCGACACCACCTGCTGCATTGCAGCCAGCTATGAGGCCAAAAGTTTTGGCGTCAAAACCGGCACGATGGTGCGTGAAGCCCGCGAAAAATGCCCGGAAATCACCTTCGTCGAGGGCCGCCACGAGCTCTACACCGAGTACCACAACAAGATCATCGAGGCCGTCAACACCTGCATCCCTGTCACCTCGGTACGATCCATCGACGAAATGGTGTGCAAGCTCATCGGGCGCGAGCGATCCCTTCTCAATGCGATGGACCTTGGCCGCCGCATCAAAAGCGCTATCCGGAAACAGGTTGGCAGCACGCTTCGTTGCTCAGTCGGCCTGGCGCCCAATCAGTATCTCGCCAAGATCGCTACTGATATGGAAAAGCCCGATGGATTGGTGGCCCTCACCAAAGACGTGCTCAAAGACGCGCTGGCGACACTCAAGCTGCAGGATCTGCCCGGCGTCGGCGCGCGCATGGAGAAGCGCCTCAACGAAAAGGGCATCCACACCATGCCCGAACTAATGGCTGTGCTTGCCAACGACTATGGGCGCGAGCAGACCGGCGACCTGTGGGGCTCGGTCTGGGGTGAGCGCATGTGGCATTGGCTCAACGGCGATGACTTCGATTTGGATGAGAACGTCCACGCCAAATCCATGGGCCACCAGCATGTGCTTGCACCAGCCTTCCGCACTCCCGACGGTGCCTGGGCGGTCGCACATAAGCTTCTGCACAAAGCCGCGATGCGCATGAGAGGAGACAAGCTCTGGGCAAGCCGCCTCGGCCTCACGATTGCCTTCGTAGGCAAAGGCCGTGTTCGCGGATCGTCGCCCTTCGGCCCCAGCCGGTCAGAAAGCTGGTCGACAGAGGTGCGTCTGCTCGAGTGCCAGGACAACGCAACCCTGATCGATGCCCTGCGCCGCCTTTGGGCATCGCGACCCAAAGGGAAAGACTATCGACAGCCTTTCTTTCTCAGTGTGGTGCTCAATGGTCTCGTTCCCGACCAGCTACACTCGCTCACGCTCTTCGACGCGCAGGACGGAACAGACGAGCGCATCCGGCTCGCTGAAACCATGGACATACTCAATCACAAATATGGAATGAGCACAGTTGCGCCGGCAGCCATGCTCGCCGCATACGAAGCTGCCCCAACGCGTATCTCCTTCCGCTCAGTCCCGGAGCTCTTCGACCATTCAGAAAAAGGAATCAGCATGAGGCTGTGAAGATGCTTAGAAGTCTTCGTGCTCAAAGCCTACTTCACCAGCAACCGCCACCTGATACGCCGAGACACGCCGCTCAAAGAAGTTGGTCAACTCCTGCACATCCTGCAGCTCCATAAACCCAAATGGATTCTTGCTGCCAAAGATGGGCTCCATACCCAGACGCACCACGCGCGAATCCGCAACATACTCCAGATACTGCCGCATCTCGCGCACAGAGAGGCCAGCCACCCCGCCAGAAAGCAGATCTTCGGCAAACTGCAGTTCGCAGTCCACAGCCTCGCGCATCATCGTCACAATATCCGCCTCAAGCCGCGCATCAAACAAGCCCGGATGCTGCGACCGCACGATGTTGACCACCTCGAAGGCGAACTCCAGATGGCAGCTCTCATCGCGAAAGACCCAGTTCGTACCGGCAGCAAGGCCGTTGAGCAGCCCGCGCGAGCGCAGGAAGTAGACATACGCAAACGCCGCGAAGAAGAAGAGCCCTTCGATGCAACCGGCAAAACAGACAAGATTCAACAGAAACTGCTTCTGCTCATCGGGCGTGCGCAGTTCATCCAGCTTCTGGATCGAGTCCATCCACTTCATGCAGAAGTCGGCCTTCTTGCTGATCGATGGAATGTTCTCGACCGCAGCAAAGGCCGCCGCGCGCGCATCCGGATCGGGTACGTAGTTGTCCAGCAGCGTCAAGTAAAACTGCACATGCACAGCCTCTTCAAACAACTGCCGCGACAGATAGAGTCGCGCCTCCGGCGAGTTGATGTGCTTATAAAGATTCAGCACGAGGTTGTTCGAGACGATCGAATCGCCAGTCGCGAAGAAGGCAACAAGGCGCTGGATCAGGTGAATCTCCGCCGGCGTAAGCCGTGAACGCAGATCGACGAGATCGGTCGAGAAATCCACTTCTTCGACCGTCCACGTGTTCTTGATACCGTCTTTGAACATGTCAAAGAAGACGGGGTACTGCATTGGCCGCAGCGTAAGCGACAGGCCGGGATCGAGGATCGACAAGGGGGCTTTCGTAGACATGGAAACTCCAATCAACAGATAGATGGCACGGCACAGAAAACTCAATGATCGCTACTTCGAGAGCAAATCATTGCATGCTGTGGAACAGGGCACGACCTCAGCCGTGCCGAAAACAGGCAATCAAACCATCGGGGCTTTAGCCCCTGAAGGATCGGTCACCCAAATCACTGGCAGGCTTCGCAGGATCCGGGATTGTCCAGCGAGCAGGCGATAGCCTGCGAGGAATCATAGGTCTTCGGCTGTTCGGCAATCGCACGATTGGCAACGGCCACCGTAGTCTTGGCGATCTTCGTAGCGGGCCGCGAACGCAGATAATAGGTCGTCTTGATCCCCTTCTTCCACGCGTACATATACATGGAACTGAGGCGACCGATATTCGGCGACTCCGCAAAGAGATTCAGAGACTGGCTCTGGTCGATGAACGCCCCGCGATCTGCCGCCATGTCGATCAGCGACCGCATTGGAATCTCCCACACAGTGCGATAAATCTGCTTCAATTCGTCAGGAATCTCGTCGATCTTCTGGATCGAGCCTTCCGCCATCTTGATGCGAGTGCGCATCTCTTCTGACCACAGGCCAAGCTGCTTCAGCTCAAGGACCAGGTACTTGTTGATCTGCATGAACTCGCCCGAAAGCGTCTCGCGCTTGAAGAGGTTCGAAATCTGCGGCTCGATGCACTCATAGCAACCGACAATCGAAGCAATCGTCGCCGTCGGAGCGATAGCGATCAGCAGCGAATTGCGCAGGCCATGAGTCTTCATGCGAACGCGCAGAGCCTCCCAGCGGGTAGTATCTTTCGGCGTAATGCCCCACAAATCGAACTGGAACTCGCCCTGCGCAGCGCGGGTCTCCGGGAAGGCAGTATGCGGACCATGCTTCTCCGCAAGATCGACCGAGGCCGACAGCGCATGGAAGTAAATCTCCTCCTGGATACGCGCCGAAAGCTCCCGAGCCTCAGGCGAATCGAAGACCCAGCGCATCTGAAAGAAGACATCCTGCAGCCCCATCACGCCAAGGCCCACCGGACGCCAGCGGCTATTCGAGCTGGCTGCCTGCGGCACCGGGTAGTAGTTGATATCGATCACCCGATCGAGCATCGGCACAGCGTGGCGCACCGTCGCAGCGAGCTTTTCAAAGTCGAACTGGCCGTTGGTCAAATGACGTCCAAGATTGATCGAGCCGAGATTGCACACCGCCGTTTCCGCAGAGGATGTAACCTCCGTGATCTCCGTGCAAAGATTCGAGAGATGCACGGTATGCCCCGGCGCGCCGGTCTGATTTCACTTCACAGTGCACGCATCTTTGAAGACCATCCAGCCATTGCCCGTCTCCGCGAGCGTACGCATCATCCTCGCATAGAGATCGCGCGCCTTGACCTGCCGCTTATAAAGCTGCTGAGCTTCAGCCTCGACATAGGCCTTCTCGAACTCAGCGCCATACAAATCGGTGAGAGTCGGCACATCCTTCGGATCGAAGAGCGACCAC